>ULWZ01016273.1_pt1 | contig 9865 bp, 5 predicted proteins | sample 1960811 | NCBI WGS metagenome assembly ULWZ01 (sample SAMEA4835825, study PRJEB28245) | human gut metagenome | biome: gut microbiome; material: fecal sample | place: Denmark | collected 2008 | reverse complement strand
AGATCACCTCGGCAACTACAGTTCCAACGACCAGTCTAGTTTAATTTATTGGTTCCCGCATACTATTTGTATAGTAAATGATAATTATTTTATTACCTATTTCATTGATATTTGGGGGCATTTAAATTTTGAAACGATATGCGCCCCGATACAGATATATGAACTAAACTCTTCTAAGACTTACTTATTGATAGGTGAATTCAAACTTCTTGGCCTTTCCTTGGTTGAAGTTATCTGCCTTCAGCCAGAAGCATCCCTTTTCACCTTTTTGGGCATTCTTGCGTACATTCCTCAACTTAAAGGTATATGTGTAGGTTCTTTCTCCCTCCTCCAGAAGGGATACCGGATTTCTCTTGATAACTTCTGCCTTATAGGTAAACCAACTGTTTGTCTTGCAGTTGCCTCCCGTTTCGGCTTCAGTATCACCTATCTCTACCTTCCAGTCCTCTGGGTTGATATCGTTTGATGCGATTTTGAAATTCACAGGCACCAATCCGTCAGGATAATCCTTAGGAATGGTGATGGTGAAATCTCCCTCGCTGTTCAATGTTGCGCCTATGTTATTGGCATTTTGAAACTCATAACTAGCCTCACTCACACTATAGAGATGGATATTTCTGTTGAGTCCATGCACTTTGTCGATGAGGTGGATGATGCCTTCTCGCCAGATTTTATCTATCTTGTTCAGCTTGTAGGTGATGGTACCGGTACCGGTCTTTGTTGCTTCATTATAAGTATAGTTGGTAACCACTGGAGCATCTGCTGTTGCGTATGCCAGATTCTCGCTCCATAAAGCCTCGAAATCGGTAGGTTGTTTTCCAGCGGCATCGCTACCCTTATAAGTGAACTGTACAGTCTGATCAGTCTTTTCACCTGTATTTACTGTCTTATAAGTTCCCCCAACGATAGCCAGTTCGTATTCTCCGTCAGAAACTCCCGGAACAATCTGTTCTACTCTGATCCAAGGGTTATTGACCGGTGCACCTTTTATCGCTTCCTCAGAACTTCCTTTGCCATAGCTTTCGTCCAGTTTGTCTATGATGATTCTGTATTCATAGTTACGCTTGATGGCGTATGGCTTGTTGTTTTTATCCTGAAGGTATATGAAATAGAATTTACCATTATACTTTATAGTAACCTTAGCAGGGTCAGTTGGCAAGTTACTTTCTTCAAAGGCTGCTGTCGGATTGTACATTTGACCATTGCTACCTTTCAGTCTCTTAGTGCTTACGGCTGGTGTTATATATGTAGCATTCCATGTCCAATCTTTGCCTCCTGTAGTATCATCGAACTTCAGACTGTCTCGGTTGAATGGTGCTATTGTTCCGAATTCTACACCATTGAAAACAGATATTCCGAAATCGCTGCTTTTAAGGTTCGCGTTTGCTTTTTTTGCCGCGTCGCTCCAAACGGCAGAAATCTTCGCTCTATCTCTTATAAGATGGATGATGTAGTCTTTTTGTTTGTCGGTATTGGTAAGATACTCCTTCAGTTGATTAGGGGTGTCTCTTTTGATGTATCCCCAATAGCGAGTCATCACATGTTGCAGTTCTGTATGATTTGTCTCGAAAGTAGTCATAAGCATGTTTTCATGCATTCCTACCCATTTCCATTGAACGTCATGCCCATCTTGATCTTTATCGTTAAGGGAATTATATTGAGCAGTAGCGTTAGCTACTAAGTGGATACGAGAAGTCTTGTTTGGGATTTCTGCATTGAAATCTCTAAGTTCTGAACTTCCGTCCCCATTTATGTTACCTCCTGATACAGCGGTACTGTCTTGTTCTATTTTATTCCCACTTGGGGTCTTGTAATTACCATCATTGTCTCTATTAAATCCTTCGATGGAGTTGAACTTATCTTTAATATTTCCAAAACCAACAAATTGGCCTTCGTTGTCGAAACAGAATAGTTTTAAATCATCTTTACTTCTAATTCCTTCGTTCATGTAAACTGTACTTCTTGTAGCTGTTTGCTTCTCGAAGCTAGGTATGGCTATATTGAAGTGAGCGGTATAGTAACCATCTTCAGCCTCGTTGCTTGAAGTCTCGTTGTCTACTATACAATCAGTGCAGGCTGTCAACATAAATGTTAACAGCACTGCTATCATACCAATATGTAATCTTATTTGTTTCATATCATTAACCTTCTTTATTCTATACCTTGGTCCTCGATTTTCTCGATTTCATCTGGTGTCAAGTCATGTACGCAACGAACATAGGTTCCCTTGAAACTAGTGTTACTTTGATCGTCAGACTTTTCGCCATCGAATGTCCAGTAGGATTCACTGAGTAACAGTTCCTTAGGAATAACTTTATCGTATGATTGTAAACTAATAATTTTTTTAACCTCTTCTTTTGTAGGCAAACGCCAACCGCTTAGATCAAGATCCTCGCCTTTCTTTGTCTTAGCCTTTTCTGTGTAATGTTCACAGTAGTTCTTGGCTTTGTCGTTGCTGTCTATTGATTGCAACCTACTGTTGTTGGTTGAGGCAATGATGAAAGCAGGTGATACCGTATTGTCATTTTTATCTGATGGCTTTGCCACGCTATAGGAGTTATTGCTCTTTGTCACTGAGTGTTGAATCGTGTATAGGCGTTTATTTTGCCCTTGATTCAACGTACCCGTACTTTCTACATTGAGTGAGTAGATACTAGGGTATTTTTTTACAATGATTTTTTGTTTCTTGTCTGATCCTGTTACACAGAGATTGAAAGTGCAGTATACTATGGTGTTGTGTGCTGGATACCCAGCGCTGATTTTTATGTAGCCACAATTTTTGTCACCAGTCTCTGTGTTTTGTTGTGATTCTGCACCTCCAGATTGGTTGATACTATTATCGTTTTCGTGTTTTGTTCCGTTTGAGTCGAACGAATAGTATGCGTAATCTTTTATTTCACATGGTGCTGATGCCATCCATCTTATACTTTCATCTGTCGGGGTGTTGTCGTCCATTCCTTTCATACTGATTGTGGTAGGATAAACTATCAGATAGTCAGCCTTGTCGCCTTTTACTTCAGTTTTTTCTCCTTGTGTCCATTTCGTAATTTGCCACTTGAGATAACCAAGGTCGTCATCGTAATCAATATCTGTCTTGGTATCCAGATACTTGATGACTGCATTGACGGTATAGATATAGTTGCGCTCCAGCTTCTTTTCGCCTTGCGGATCACGCACAGGGATCTTCAATTCCTTCGGAATATCAGGTTTAGAGTTGTCCTTATATTTAAAGTTGACCTTTGCTACAATCTGTGGCATTGTTTCCTGAGTTTCCCATTTGGTGGAATAACTGTAGGTGGTTACCATGAAGACATTATTCCCCTTCTCATCTTCTGCAGATGCTGCCGTGCTCCAGGTATCGTTGTCTGATATGATAGACGGCTTTGCGGTTTCGGTTTGAACAGCAAAGATGGTAGTATTGGTATTGTAGTTGATGAGTTTCCACTGAACGTCTGAAATATGGTAATCTTTCACCGTAGAAGAAATGTTGAGCTTGATCTTGGCTGCAGCTCTTACCAGTTCTACAGGGATATTCTGTTCTGCCTTTTCTGTAATCTTGTATGAACCATGACTGCTCATCAGAAACAGCTTCTTGCTGTTATCTGTAGAGTAAGGCTTCCAGATATCTGGGTCCTGTTGGGTAGCTTTCTGAAGTTCATCCAGGCTTTTGCCTTGCAGACTCTGACTGGTGTTGGCTGCTGCATAGAATGCATAACTTTGACCTGGCTTGAGATTCAGGCTCTCCTTCCAGTTGCCCGACCCCAGTTCCTCTGCTTTGTTCTCTACAGGGGTGTCGAACTGACGGTCTATTCTGCGTTCGTTGGATGTTGGTTCGAACATCTTGAAGTCGAGAGATAACAGATTTTTCTCGTTAAGATTCTCTTCTTCCTTCACTCTTGTGGACTGCAAGTCGTTGACCATGGGAGTCATGCTCAGCTGTTGTGCAGCCGAACCGTTTTCCAGTTCGTCTTCAGCTGAGCATCCTGCCATGAGCCATCCTGCCGTAAGAGCCAAGATGCATTTTATGAATCTTATGTCTATATATAACTTCTTCATGATGAATGTTATTTTCTGTTGTCTTTATAATACTTGTTCAAAGTGAATATCCTTACCGGCGAATTTGCCCTCTTCACATCCTTTATATCGGAGTCCTGGATTCAGGATAAACTTATCATTCGGATATTTGGTCAGGAAAACCTGTGCCTTCACATTGTGTGGCTTTGCCAGATCCAGTCTGTTCTTAGGAACCACATAGAAGTAGAGAGTTTTCTTCTCACCACTTTCATTGATGATGAAATCATCTATATGATAGGTATATCCGATTATTTTGTTTCCATCGTTTTTGTCTGTAATGATTGGATCGTAAACCGGTTCTTTTTCATCATAATTGCCATTCTCGTTACAGAGTACGAATCCGAACATCGGGTTGTCTGTCTGGAGAATCCATGGTTTACCTTTGGTATCGATCTCCTTGAGCGTAATCATCGGTCCGCGTTTAGGGAAACCGTAATATACCTTGTAGCCCCAGTTTGTCTGATCTCCGTCAGGGATAACCACATTCGTAGAGGCATCGATAAAATCGAATGTTCCTCCATCCTGCCATTCCTGAATTGTAGGAGTAACGGTGAGTTTGCCCATCTGTCCGTTGAGGAAATAACCATAAACTACCAGTTCTCTGTTTCTGATGGCTTTTCCGCCTGAAGGAATATCGAAGGTCACGCTCTTCTCGGTAGCTCCGCCATCTAATGAATAGTAGATGGTGCCTCGGATGGCTTTGTTGGTCTCACGGAGATAGCAGAGAGCGTGCGATTTGATGCCTTCATTGTTAAAAGCATCCAGATATGCTTGGGCAGACTGATTGTCCTTCCTGATGAATTCCTTAGGATCAGCCACCTCCTTGATATCCGTGTTCTCTACACCTGCCAGTTTCAGAATGGTTGATACATAAGCAGTACCGGAATTGTTATATTTCTGGCTGGTTACGTTCTGGTTGTAACCATTCTCGTTATATATCGCTTCGTCGGGAAAAACATAGCTGGCAGTAGGGATGGTATTGCCTTCTACTTCAATTCTTGTTACCTTTACCTGACTGGTATTGGCATCATTACCCGATTTGCGGGCAAAGTAAAAATGGAGTTTCGAAACAGCGCGAACCAGAGGAATCTTGATGCCTTTGTCTTTGGCTCCTTCTTCTGTATCAGCCACATGACTGTCTACAGAGATTTGAGTGATGGCGCGGGAGATAGGGAGTCCCTTTCCGTCTGGCACTTTTTGGTTTTCTGCAGTTCCATCGCTATTGATACCGAAAGGTGAGGTAAAGCTGACTTCTTTCAGATCTTTGCGGGTAACAGAACTGAGGTCTTTGCCTTTCATCTGGTCCAGCATGTTGATGCTCTCAGAGTTTGCCAGGATGTAAAGGTCGATGTTCTTTACTTCTTCGCCGCCAATCTTTCTCAGAAATCGGAGGTTCAGGGTATAGTTACCGTTCTTCACTTCGCTCAGCGTCTCTGCTTTATAGGAGATAGGAGTGGCTTCATCGCCGGTATTTGATTTGAACACCCACACCTTGATATTATGGATGTCGCTCTCCTGAGTAGGATTCGCATCAGTCTCATTGTCGGCAAGAGCCTTTCCGCTAGTTTCTCCGGCTCTGGTACTGTTTCCGGTGCCGGTAGAGAAACTGAGGCTCAGATAGGCATTGTCGCCTAGAGCAGTTTCTGTATTTTCGTTCTCTGAACAGGATGCCATTGCGCCTACCATGAGCAAGGCAGCGAGTGCCATACACACTGGGCGTGTCATCTTGGTCAGAGTAGATTGATAGCGTTTCATGTTTTCTTTCTTTTACTTATACTTCTTTCTTTTCTTATTTTCCCAGGTCGGCATTCTGAAGATTCAGAACCCAGTTGTTTACCTTGATTCTTGCATCCATACTGTAGGTAGAACTTGGAGCTGGCACGTAGAATACCAGAGTGTAATGGTCCTGACGGTCCAGATACTGCTGGTCGCTCCAGTCTTTGCCGTAGCGGTCGCTGGCACAGAGTGAGAGGAACCAAGGCAGGGAGTGGTTGAAGATGACTTTGTTGATGCGCTTGTCGGTGATGACGATGCGCTTGTCATCATATTGGCTAGATCCGTCGGCAGCACGACTCTTGTTGTCATCTTTGGTTTCGAACATACGTGATGATGACAGGTCGTAAACCAGCGCCTTTTCTACGTCTTCGCCTTCTACCTCGGTCTTGCCGCTGTGGTTTTCTACCAGTTTCTTCTCATAAGGAAGATAGGTGATTGCCTTTGGCTTTACCTTGTCGCCCTTATAGTCGAGTAGGGCAGCGGAACCTTTAATTTCTACATCGAAGTTTTCGGCTGTGAATCCTTCCTGGTCGGGTTCGAATGGAAGCATCACCACGCGGTATGTTTTGGTACACTTCATCAGACTCAATTTTCCCTGTACATCGTTTTCTCCATCAAAGTTGAGGGAGTCCTGTGCAGTATAGAGGGCAGTGAAGTGCTTGTCGTTTACGGATTCTTCTTCGTTTTTTTTGCCCATTTCCTCTTGCAGGTCGTTGATGGTAGAGATACCTGGGGTAAGTTTAGTAAAGCTAAACTCGGTCTCATCATCACCTTCGGCTCTTGTTCCCATTGCGGCAGGCTGCTTGTCACGAGCCAGGCAGACGAAGGTATACTTGCCTGCTTGCAGGTCTGTGATTTCCATCTTATGACCTGTTTCAAACTTGTCAGCCGACTCGGTATAGTTATCAACGAACTTACCGTTCTTGTCGAATACATAAACGTTGAGGTTCTTCACCTCGGCAGAGAAAGCATCTGCCTCCTTCACATTATAAGTATAGTCGAATTTGAGCGACAACTTAGCTGTAGGGCAGCCCGTGATATCATCTTTCATGCAGGATGAAAGAGAAGTGAGTGCGATGGCTGAGATGCAAACCAGCTTGCAACATTTGTTTTTGAGGAAATGTGCCATATTCTTTATCTTTTATAATCTTTTACTTTTACTTATTTTATATAGAGAGTGCCGTAGGTAGCGAATATCTTTGCTTTGTCAGCTTTCTGTTTCGTTGCCTTCGGCATCGTTATTTTCTAAGGATGAAAAGTGCCGGTCTTTCGGGTTGGGGTATGACGGCACGTCTTTGTGTCTCCCGCCTTTTATACATGGGCGGCAATGTTAGTTATCTTTTAAGAATGTTTTCGTTCTTTTCAGAACGAACGTTTGATTGATAAACTCTCGGAGGAGGATTGCTCCCCCGAGAGTCCTGGTATATATAAGTATTTATATTTTATCTGTCTGGTTTGACGAAATATTACTGCAAGTTAACGTTGTCTTCGTTGAGAACCCAAGGGTTAACAGTAACAGTAACGTTGAGATAGTAGTATTCATTCTCAGTTGGAATACCATTAGGAACCTGAGCACCTACGTTGAAGATATTGTTAATGTTGAGGCGATAGATGCTGTTACGCTGGATAATGCCATTGATGTGATTGTCCTTGATAACATGCTTGTAGTAAGTCTTACCTCCCTTGAATACCTCAATGTTGTAATCCTGACGGAACTTTGCCAACGTTGCTTCGTCCTTGATGGCTTCAGCCAATTCTGTCTTCATTGTACCTTCGTCCTTGCCGTTGAAAAGAGTAGAAACACCCTCGTAGTCTTTGAAGATCTGTTCGAAAGAGGTGTAGATTACGTTATTGTAACGATAGAATGTACCTTTATAATCACCATCCTTGAAATCAGCATTAGTCATCTCCTTATCCTTAAGAGTAATCTGATACTCGAAGTACATGGTTGTAGGATCAGTTGTAGAGTTATTCTCGAATACGTAGTTTACCTTCGTTGCTTCTGTAGTGTTGAAACCACCATTCTTGTAATCGTAAGTGCCACCGAAATCTGCTGTTGGTTGGAAGTAGCTGATTCCATCAGGGATAACAAGTGCAGAAGAATTCCAAGTCTGCATCACGTAAGACTTATTTGCCAAGTTAGAAACAGCATAGTTTAACAACTTAATCTCTGCAACCTTTTCCTTAGCATCTTTCATAGCTACCTTCAAAGCCGCTGAAGCATCTGCTGGAGCTTCTGCAAGAACAGTAGATGTACCTGGAATTGGAGCATCGATACGAGCTACTACACGCTCAACCTTGATAGGAGCATTAGTTGTTGTAGATGTTCCATCTTTTGTATAATTAACCTTTGCAGGGTTCTGCTTGTTGTTGTTAGCCTTGCTGAATTTTACAGAATAACCATTACCATTTACCTGTGCATCGTTCTGGTTGAACATAGCAAAGTTGTTGTCGTCTGCGAATGGTGATGCAAACTTGTTAGCAACATTGTCTGCTGCTGTAAAGATGTTTTTGTTGGTAGCTGCGAAGTTCATTTCAGGTGCTGGCTTGTTGCTACCAGCCAAGAAATATACACGGTATGTCTTACCAGCTTCAACTGCAGGAACCTTGATTTCGTAAGTCCTGCTACCATCCTTCTTTTTAGAAGCATCATCTTTAACATCTCCAGACCAATCCAACTTAGATAAGTCTTCATGGAAAGCAATTTCGTTTTTGTCATCTACCAAATACAAAGTACCTTTTGTGATAGCTGCCTCACCTGCTGTTGCATTCTCAGTAGGATCAAGAACTGAAGTTCTTGTACCGCTAGCATTTGGAGACTGTACAGTCAAAGTCATGTAGAAACCATCTACCTTCTCCTGACCAGCGTTACCATCCAAATCATCATTACTGCTGCAGCTGGTGAAAGACAAAGCTGCGGCTGAAACCAAGCTCATTACGAGCAAATTCATTTTTTTCATAATCTTTTTACTTAATACAAAAAAGTTATACAATATATTTAATTAATTCTTATTCTCAAAATTAGGTTTCGCACATATTGGCACAATCCGCTGAAAACAGATTGTGTTTAACATCATCTTTTATCTTATACTTATATAAATAGAAAGTAAATACTTACTTTAAAGCGACTGGTTTACCTTATCCAGGTTTTCCTGCGCCTCCTTCAAACCGCCGGCAACAGCTTTCTCGAAGTATTGCTTGGCTGTCTGATAGTCTTCCTTCATGGCAGCCAGACAACCGCGGGCATTGTTTGCCTCGGCGCTGTCGCCTGCTTTCTGGAGATATTTCTCTGCACTCACCTTGTCGCCACGTTCGATGGCTGCTGAGGCTGCATTGAGATTGGCAAGCTTATCTTCAGGGAACATTCTTACTGCTATGTCGAATACATTGTTGAATTCGTCGCTACCCTTAGGATAAGTCTGGGCTACCAGATACATCTCCTGGAGAGAGAGCTTCTGAGGACGGGTCTTGATAACCTCTCTAGCCTTTTCTACATTGAATGCCTGAACATCATATTCTATCGTATAATCGGTACGGCGAAGTGATGGCCATACATTCTGCAGGAGATAGTGATAAGCCTGAGGAGCCTTCTTGAGCAATGCTTTCTCTTTGGCATCTGGCTGCATGTTGCTGTTGATGATCTCAAGTGCAACTTCCTTCTGAGGAACATCGTTCTCATTTACATATTTGATGGTTCCCGCCCAGTCCTCCGCTGTAGCTGTGGTCGCAAACAACTTTGAAGAAATAGGATAGGTCTTCAGGATATGCTGCAAAAGCGCCTGTGTACGGTTTAGCGACAACTTGTTGTTGTTGGCATATCCGCCTTCTGGTGATGCATAACCATGAAGCGTTATCTTGGTGATGGTAACATCCGAGTCGTTCTTCACGAGGTCGAGTGTCTTGCGGATATTATCCAGTTCATTGGCATTGTTGCCCAAATCATAAAGGATATCCCACTTGTTCACCTTGAAGTTCAAGCGGGCAGAACCGTTCTCCTTTCTAGCCTTTACGGCTT
>ULWZ01033898.1_pt1 | contig 9911 bp, 11 predicted proteins | sample 1960811 | NCBI WGS metagenome assembly ULWZ01 (sample SAMEA4835825, study PRJEB28245) | human gut metagenome | biome: gut microbiome; material: fecal sample | place: Denmark | collected 2008 | reverse complement strand
AGACGATTATACAAGTGCATTTGGCAATAATTTTGATGGATATGGGATGATAAGAGAAAGTCAGGAGTATGCACTTACTTTTGGAGAAGAATTAACGGATGAGACTTTGCAGCAATTAGTGAGAGATTATCAGCAGTTGGAAGCTGCCGGTATGGAAAAGGAGTTAGAAAAAACGGATTGGAGAATTATCAACAGCTGGCTTGGTACGTTGTATCCTGAGCTTCGTGAAACAGGCACATATCAAACAATGATAAGTTATGTTAATACTGATAAGCTGACCGGATTTTATGAGAGAAGACAGCAGGCGGTTGAAGATTTTTTGGAGAATAGTGGACAAGTAGGAGCTGAAAAAGAATATCTGCTTCATATGGAGCAGGATGTAGAGAAGCCTTTCCGTTATGAATGGGTAGAAGGATGGTCACAGCTTCTTGGAAGCATGGTTGCAGATTTGGGTGTTGTAATGGCATTGTTTTTGGCAATCGCTTTGTCGTCTCTATTTGCAGGCGAGTGGCATGATAATACAAGTTCTTTGGTATTAACAACGAAGAATGGCTGGGGAAAAGTTGCATCAGCAAAAATATTAACGGGATTAGTATTTACAGTAGAATTTTTTATAATACTTGTAATTCCCAGCATTTTATCGCAGGTATTTTTTATGGGGACATCAGGATGGGATATGCCGATTCAGAATATTAAGCTGATTGCAATTGCACCTATGAATATGTTACAGGCTGAAATCTATGAATATGTTTTTGCATTGCTCGGAGCAATTGGATTTGCAGGTGTTGTAATGTTTATATCTGCTACCATGAAAAATAATGTACTTGCATTGTTGTTTAGTCTGGCTTGTGTTTATGGTCCAATGATGATAGCAGAATATCTTCCATATGAATTGCAAAAGGTATTGGATTTGTTACCTTTAGTTGGCAGTGGTGCGGATATTTTTAGAACGAATACGTTTCATATCTTTGGAAAATATATATGGTCGCCTTATCTGTTGATCACAGTTCCAATGATGATAGGTATTTGTTGTATCCCATTTGCCATAAGGAATTGGTCAAGAAGATTGAAGGCATAGAAGGGTTATGGCAACAAAGAAGACAAAAGGAAAATGGATTGTAAAATTACTGAAAGCAGCAGTTACAGCATATCTGCTATTGATATTATGCCAGATGATAGGGAATGCTTATTCCAGATTGAGTATTACACATAAGATTCCGGTTTCAGAGGAATGGAATCTTATTGTTGTGAATAGGTGGAATGAATTGCCGGAAGATTATAGCGTAGAATTGACAGAATTATCAAATGGTCAGAAGGTAGACAGCAGAATCTATCCTTACTTGCAGGAAATGTTTGATGCAGCAAGAGCAGAAGGGATATACCCTATTGTTCGTGAAGGCTATAGAACAGCGGAAGAGCAACAGGAGATACTGGATGATAAGATACAAAGCTACATAAATCAGGGATATTCACAGGTCAAAGCAGAAAGAACGGCGAAAGAGTGGGTAGCATTGCCGGGAACCAGTGAACATCAACTTGGGATCGCAGTAGACATCAATGCAGACAAATCAAAGTGCAGCAATGAAGATGTTTATGGGTGGCTTGCTGAGAATGCTTATAAGTATGGTTTTGTTTTGAGATATCCACCAGGGAAACAGAAAATTACCGGGACAAGCTACGAACCATGGCATTATCGTTATGTGGGAGAAGAGGCTGCTAAGGAAATTTATGAACGTGGAATATGTTTAGAAGAATATTTTAAGCAAGTGATTGAGGAGGTAGGATTATAGCTAAGTTATTATTACTTTCCCTTGAGAAAAGTGGGGATGAATTGTTAAATGCTGTTATGTCAGTTTTGGATGGTTTTGAAAACACAAAGCGGGTAGTAGAAGAAAAATTATGTGCAAAATTAGTTTTTGAAGGAATAGAGATAGATATTTCTAGACGATTGATAGTTTTTATCCTTTGAATGTGTTTGGGAGAGTTATGTATTCTGAACCATTTGGTAATTGGTCGAATAATGTTACGCTGTTTTTGGATTGTGAAACAATGATTGCAACTAAATAGTTAAGAGAATTGTTTGAATTCTGATTTACACATTGTGTAATTGCGAACCATATGATATAATATACACAAAGTGTAAATGGAGATGATTGATTATGGAAAAATTCACAGATTGTCAGATTGAAATAAAAAAACTTCGCGAATCTACCGGCATGAATCGAAAGGAGTTCTGTGAGTGTTTTAATATTCCTTATCGTACAGTTACAGAGTGGGAAAGAGGAACTCGTAATGCGCCAGATTATGTTCTTAGGCTGCTGGCATATTATATTAAGATGGAAAATATGGTGAAAGATAAGAGTAACGAGAAAATATGAGAAATATGGAAATGAAAGAGGTGGAAGGCAATGCCAAATTCCAATATTTTGATGTACACAACAGAAGATGGACTGACAAAAATAGAAGCAACATTTGAAAATGATACCGTCTGGTTGTCAATTGATCAGATGGCAGAGTTGTTTCAACGCGATAGAAGTGTAATTGGAAAACATGTTAGAAATATATTCAAGGAAGGAGAGCTGAATAAAGAATCAGTTTGGGCAAAATTTGCCTACACTGCCGCTGATGGCAACAGGATGAATTGCTGTCAAATGTAGAAAATGATTTTATTCATAGTATTGAAATGCTTGAGAAAATTGAAGATAGTAATATATCCGCTGCAAAATGTGTGTCAGGTTGTAACCTCGGATTAGATGTCGCGATTTGAGGCAGTGGAATAGATGTTAAGAGAGGTTATACAAATCGGAATTTGTGGAGAGATTTCCTGAACTTTCCTTATTTTACAGGCTTTTCAGCCCATTAAATAGTGAAATGATATGTATTTTCCCTTATTTTTGCCCTTATGCGGAATCCGCAAGGGAAATAAGGGGAATTTTTGTCGCATTGCATATCAATAATTGGTTCAGTGAACCAATTTTGATTTAAGCATTGCTCGCTACTTTATCAAGAAGTCTTGCGGAATCCCGTTTTGCTTTTCTTGTTGAGTGAGCGTAAATATTCATTGTGGTACTGACATCAGAGTGTCCTAACAGTTCCTGTACATCTTTCGGTGCAGCCCCATTGGAAAGCAGATTGCTGGTGTAGGTGTGACGTAACTGGTGGAAATGGAAATCTTCAAATCCTTCCAGTTTCTTTGACACTGATCTGCATACAATGCCGAGTGTACTCGGCAGTTCCAGGGAGCCATCCGGTCGCAGGCAGACAAAGGAGATTTCTTTGTAATCTGCCGGGACTTCCTGTGTACCGTCAAGATGATAGTATTCATAATAGACCCTGTTTTTCACATGCACTTCTTTGTAGTAATTGCGGTGATAGAGTTCGCCATACTGCATCCGGTTTTTGAGCTGCTCTTTTCTGGTAGCTTTCAGTATTTCAGTCAGAGTATCTCCAAAATCAACAATTCTTACTTTTTTCCGTTTCGTTGGTCCAATAATGTTTTTGTGTTTCATGCCGTCGTAGCGGATACTGCGTTTTATGGTCAGGCATTGTTCTTCAAGGTTAATGTCCTGCCATGTAAGACCACAGGTTTCCCCGATACGGAGTCCAGCATAATACGCAATCTGAATCGGCAGAATGGCAGGTGGGTTTTTCTTTTCCAGATACTTGATAAGTCGCTCATAATCCTCGTGTGAAATCGGCTGTGTGCTTTCTTCCACTTCATCATCGGAAAAGAGGTCAACTTCCTCTGCCTGTCGTTTCAGCTTGATATATTGCATCGGATTGAAACTGATTAACTGTTTTGGAAATACTGCAAAACGGAATGACTGCTGTAACACTGCGGAAAAAGAATGGATATAATCTTTGCTGTATCCTTTTCTTACTTTCCCATCTGGAAACTCACCACCAAATGTAAGCAGGTCGAGGAAACCCTGTAAATGTTCGGCAGTAACTGTTTTCAGCTTTCGGTCTGCAATCGGGTGTTTCTTGATACATCGGATTGCACCAAGATAATTTTCCACTGTACCGTTGCTGAGTGTCCCAGTTTTCAGTTCTTCTTCTGCCCACATGTCCAGAAGTTCCCCTACGGTAAGATTATCTGCCTTTGCAACAAACTTCTTATCTTCGTAGTCTTCCAGTGCCTTGCGGAGAAGCTTTTCCGTCTCACTTTTACTTTCGGTTCCGGCATATTCTTTCTGAACCATTTTTCCGCTTGCGTCCTCTACATAGAAGCGATAGTACCATTTCTTTCCTTTTTTTCTAACAGATCCTTTTGCCATAATCGTATGTCTCCTTTCGATATCAGACAATCGGAACTGTTGAAATGCTTCTTGCGTGTAGGCATCTTATGGACAAGTCCATAAGCCAATTCGCCGCTCGTCAAATCTGTAAACAGCCTGACTCGCTTGTGCTCATTGTATCACAACTCCGGTTGCCTTACTATACCGATTCAGAATCGTCATACATAACTTCGGATAAAAGATTTGCAAGCCTTTGTTCTGCCGCTTCCGGTTTCTTTGAATAGAGCCTTACAACATCTGCCATATCGTTAAATGCGTTGACAGTATGTGTGATCTCCCTGAGAAACATAATCTCATTATATTCATCTTTCGATTCAAATCCCATTACTTTAGCAATGTCCACATCTTTAGTACTGCCTTTGTAATTTTTACAGGCGAACTGAAACGAATCCAGAAACAGTTCATATTGCTTTAACATTAACAGCAGTAAGTCTTTAGAAAAAGCGTCTTCTGTTTTATTAAGATCAAGAGGTAACTGTTTAAGAATATCGCCCATCACATCACGAATCTGCAATTCTTTCTTATCCGTAATATCAGTTTCATATTCATCGGTTTCCCCTTTGAGCCATTCAATCGATACATGAAGTGCTTCCGAAAGACCTTCCAGTACCATCTTTTTGGTATTGTCAATCGAACCATTCTCATAACGCAGGATTGTGGAAGCGGTAACTCCCATCTTCTCTGCGACATAAGGCTGTGTCAGATTTAATTCCAGACGGCGCTGTTTTGCCCTGCTGCCGATCAGCTTGCGTAGTTCTTTATCTTTCATGCTGATGTGCCTCCTTTTTCGGTATGTCATTACTATACCACGCAACAAAATATATTGCAATATGCAATTTTAAGAAAAGCAGCAAAATTTCATAATGCTTGACAAAGCAATATAAACACGCTATACTGACAGCACAAATGAAATTGCATAATGCAATTCGAAAGGAGGTGGTCATATGACGCAAAGAAAGATTGCCTTATCTATTGAGGAAGCTGCTGATTATACGGGAATTGGCAGGAACACCCTGCGAAAGTTGGTAGAGTGGAAGAAACTTCCGGTATTGAAGGTTGGGAGAAAAGTCCTGATCAAAACGGATATGCTGGAACTTTTTATGGAAGCCAACGAGGGCAGGGACTTGAGGGATAAGGGAAATGTGAAAGCAGTCACAAGAAACGGTTCAACTTAAAAAAGCGGTTCCCGAAGAAACCGCCAAAGGTTCTATCAGACCGGAGTCATGATATACCTACACGCAAGCAGATTATACCATGTACTTCGTCTGACAGACAACAGGAAACTTATGTTTGGAAAAAAAGAAAGGACGATGATATTTATGGCAAGATCAACAAAGAGTTATGAGGAGCGTATGCTCCAGTTGGAAAAGAAAGAACAGGAAAGCCTTGAGAAAGCAAAACAGTATGCAGCACAGAAACGGGAACTGAAGAAACGTCAGAAAGATGTGGAAACCAAAAAACGGACACACAGGCTCTGTCAGATTGGCGGTGCGGTGGAATCGGTACTGGGTTCTGCGATTGAGGAAGATGATATCCCAAAGCTGATCGGCTTCTTAAAAAGGCAGGAAGCAAATGGGAAATTCTTCTCAAAGGCAATGCAGAAAGAGCCAGTTGCAAATACGGAGGAAGTGTAATGCCGGAGGGAGTGGAGTTTCCATTCCCTTCATTGCTTTTTTATGAAGGGCGCACTTATGGACAACCAGAGGTCGTCCCAATAAGTTTGCCACAAGTGGCAACCGGTCTTCGCTCACGCTTGCCGGGCTCGTTCCGTCGGCGGGGCTTTCAGCCAGACCTGCTCATGCCGCAGGAGGCACTCTTCGCCAGAGGGGCGCATTCCATGCAGGCTGTTATGCACAGGGCACTCTTACGCAGAGGGTGCTCCGGCAGATACCATTTTCTTTTAGGAAAAACGTTACCTGCCGGAAATCAAAGCCGGATACGGCAGAATGGGGGAAACGAGCATGGCGATTTTTCATTATACAGTAAAGATTGTTGGACGCAGTAAAGGAAAATCCATCATATCGGCGTCTGCTTATCTCAATGGCGATGTGATGAAAAATGAAGAAACAGGCAGGATCAGCTACTATACTTCAAAAAAAGAAGTCGTTTATACCAGCCTGCTGATGTGTGAAAATGCACCACAGGAATGGCAGAATGTACCTGCTGAAAATATCAGACGGTTCCAGAAATCTGTCCGATATAAAAGGGCAGATAACCAAAATGCTGCACTGGAAAAATTCAAACTTACTTTTCAGAAGCAGCGTTTATGGAATGAAGTCTTGAGGATAGAAAAAAGTTCAGATGCACAACTCGGCAGGTCATTTGAGTTCTCACTTCCGAAAGAATGGAGCCGACAGGAACAGATTGATTATACAACTGAATATATTCAAAAGACCTTTGTAGATAAGGGAATGTGTGCGGATTGGAGTATCCACGATAAAGGAGATGGTAATCCCCATGTGCATTTACTGGTGACGATGCGACCATTCAATTCAGACCACTCATGGGGTAACAAAGAAATCAAGGATTGGGAGTTTGTCAGAGATGAAAATGGAAATATTGTGGTGGATGAATCCCATCCGGACTGGTGGCAGGATAAAAAGGACCCTGACCGTCATGGAATCCGAATCCCCGTACTTGATGAAAATGGAGTCCAGAAAGTCGGGACAAGGAACCGCAAACAGTGGAAACGTGTATTAACCGATGCTACCGGGTGGAACAATCCGAAAAATTGTGAGCTATGGCGGAGCGAATGGGCAAACGTCTGTAATGCACATTTGAAAACGGAAAATCACATTGACCACCGTTCTTATGCAAGGCAGGGAAAATTAGAGATACCGACGATCCATGAGGGCGCAGATGCCAGAAAAATTGACGAGAAATTTCAAAACGGACAGACATCCTCTACTTCATGGAAAGTAGAGGAAAACCAGATCATAAAAAGACAAAATGCACTGCTGGATAAAATACAGATTTCTTTTGGAAAAGTATCCAGTGCATTAACACAATGGAAGGAGCGATTGCGTGACATTAGAAGAAAGCCGGGAAGTCATTCCCATGATGGAGACAATGATAAACCAGATCGAGGAACAGCAGAATATTATGGCAGAGATGGTACAGGAATTGCAGGAACGGGACAGGCAGCTCCTGTCTTTTCAGGAGCAGAACCAGAGTTTAAAAAGCTTAAACAGCGAATTATCCAGGCTGCTAAATCTTTTGCCAGATACAGAAGAACTGCTCTCACAGATCGAGCAACAGAAAACCAGAATCGAACAGTTGGAAAACGAGAATCAGCAATGGCAGGAATTAACGCAGAAGCTGAACAACGAGAACAGCTTATTGCAGAAACAGAACAGCGAATTGCTGACCTTAAACAGCAGATAGAGAAAGCGAGGGAGATCGATGAGCGAATGCAGAAACTTAGAGAACGTCGGGCAGGTGGAAGAACTTCTGCTGATGACCGAACAGATGCAGGACGAACTGGATCAGAAAGACCAGACAATCCAGGAACTAAACAGGCAGCTAAGCGAATCGCTGACCTTGAACGAGAAATTGAACAGCGAAAACAGAGCCGAGAATATCGAAGCATTGCGGACAAGATTAAGGCAAACAGAGGAACGATTGACCAGCGAGACAGACAGCAGGAAAAGAGCCGACGCAGAAGCCGTGGCATGGAAATTTAAGTATGAAAAAGCAGAGCAGGAAAAACTTTATGCACAGACACACCAAAAGACGGTAGAGGTAGCTGTTGAGAAAAAAGTGCCTTATGAGAAATGTGAAAAATGTGACCGTACTGCTTACCGGAAAGCAAAAGAAAAATGCGATAGCCGTAAAAGCCAGTTAGAAAAGAAATATAAAAATATGACGATTGGTTATGAAAGTATCTTGTTTCTACTGGCATGGTACAGCATAACAACAACACTGTTTACTGCGATTCTTTCGCCGGTTTTCCTTAACGACTGTATCGTCTTTTTCGGTGCGTTAGGAAAAGGAATGGGAAGTTTATTTCGGGAGTTTGTGACAGGTGCAGACTCTTTCGGACAGTTAAGCAGTGGAATACCTAACAGTATTCTTTCCGGGATTGTGTACTGGCTGATTGCCGGTACTGTCATGGCAATTTTATTCGTAATAACCGGGTGGCTGATAATCGGGATTGGTTATCAGGTAGGAAAAATCTACCGGAAATATTGTTGGGATATCATCAGTATCGTGGTAGCGATAACGAGTACAGCTGTTGTAATTTACTTTGGAGAATGGATTAAAAACGCTAATCCGATAAATCTTATTGTATTGCTATTACTGTCGCATATTATTTATATTGGAATCAGATGTTATGTGAAAGACTGGATGGAAGAACGAGGATATTATTAAAAGAGGGCAGGGAAATTTCATAATCTTCTTGTCCTTAGTAAGGGACTATTGATTGTTTATATAAAGAAAAAGTATATAAATAAATCTTGACAATTAGTACGAACTCGGACTATAATATAAAAGTCCGGATTCGTACTAATTTAAGGAGGAAAAAGATGAGAAAAGATAATAATATGATAATACAGTTGCAACGATATTATGCTTTATGGAAAGAATGTACAGCAATGTATGAGGAATGGTCAAAGGATCAGGGACTGTCTTCAAATGGAGTTTTTGCTTTGCATTCATTTTATGAAAGTAATGGAAGATGCACGCAGAAAATGATAAGTGAAAAATGGAATATACCTAAGCAAACGGTAAATACGATACTAAAAGATTTTCAGAAAAAAGGATACATCAATATGGAATCTGATGATTCAGACAAGAGAAATAAGCTGATATGCCTCACAGAATCAGGAATGGAATATACGAAAGATATCATAGAAAAACTGCACTCAAAAGAAATATATGTAATCGAAAAAATGGGATTAGAGAATATAGAAAGTCTTAATGATAATACAGAACTGTTTATCAGACTTTTCAAGGAAGGAGATTGTAAGAAAAATGAATCATAAATCATTATTTTTTAAATATGTTATTCCATCTATTATAGCATTTGCATTATCAGGAATATATGCGATAGTGGATGGATATTTTGTAGGCAATACCATAGGAGATGCTGGACTTTCGGCTATTAATATTGCATATCCGATTGAGGCTTTGATTCAGGCTCTTGGAACAGGAATTGGTATGGGAGGAGCTGTTTATTACTCAATTAATGCAGCAGAAAAGAAAGGAAAACGGGCAGAAGAATTTATTGCTACAAGCTGGTGGCTTCTTGTAATAGTAAGTGTTATCAGTACCATAATTATTTACTCCTTTTCGTCTAAAATTTTAGGATTGCTTGGAGCAGATGGAATTATATTAACAAATGCGACAGATTATATCAAAATTATAGCACTTGGAGCAATATTGCAGATTCTTGGAACTGGAATGATGCCATTCATTAGAAATTATGGAAACTCTTTCTGGTCAATGTTTGCGATGGTTGGTGGATTCATAACCAATATTGTTCTGGATTTTATCTTTGTATGGATATATGAAATGGGCATGAAAGGTGCAGCCACAGCTACAATAGCCGGACAGGGTGTGACTGCAGCAATTGCAATCATATACGCATTATATAATAAAAAGTTTTATGTG
>ULWZ01006687.1_pt1 | contig 10059 bp, 9 predicted proteins | sample 1960811 | NCBI WGS metagenome assembly ULWZ01 (sample SAMEA4835825, study PRJEB28245) | human gut metagenome | biome: gut microbiome; material: fecal sample | place: Denmark | collected 2008 | reverse complement strand
CCGAGCCGTCGCCGTCAATGTCATAGAGAAAATATCGCGCTCGTTCCACCGCGTCAAGCCCTTGATTTTCCACCAGATTTTCATAATATTTTTTGACGACATATGAATACGGATCTTTTTTAGAGGTGCGTATTTTAACCGTGGTTCTTTCTTTTTCCGGCAGCGGTGCAGGGAAAGTCATGGTAGGCACCGAATCATAGTCGTCGCGCATACGACCCGGGCGTTCATATATTGTTGTGACGCCGCTATATAGCTCCGTTGTGTGAGATTCGGTGGCAACGGCAGCCTCCGTCGTTGTGGTTTCGGCCTTGCTCTCGTCAGCCGAATTGCCGCAGGCGGTTAAAAGCATAATGGATAAGCCTAAGAATAAAGCAAGCAGTTTTTTCATTTTAAATCTCCGTTATTTTCCGTAATTCTGCAAGCGCTTCCATTCGAGCTCGACGGGTTTTGCCCCGCCCTCGATCTCGGCAATTCGGCGGTCAAATTCGTCTTTTGAAATAGCTTGGTTAGCGACATTGCTGTCTACGTATGTGAAAGTGCCGTCTCTGTTCGCCTTCAGAGATCCGATATAGCTGCCCACGCTATCCGCAAAGCTATAATAGCTGTATGACGGCAGAGCCGGAGTATTGTATGATATCTTGACAATACCGTTACTTAGGATTTGCGTCTCGTATGCCGCTCCGCCGCCCAGAACCATCTGCTTTTGGCGAGAAGCCTTGCCGTCAACGATGCTGTAAATATCAACAATCAGTATTCCCATAACGGGCGGAACCTCATCGGTGCTGAGCCGAACGTCATAAACATCCATGCCTCCGAGCACACGCACCTGCCCGAATATCAGCTCTTCGGAGCCATTGCCGTCGATATCATAGAGGAAGTACCGAGCTTCATTGGCGGCGTCGATACCGGCTGAATTCAGCAGGTATTCATAGTGATCTTTAACCACATATGAATATGGGTCATTTTTTGAAGTGTGAATTTTAACGATGGTTCGCTCATCTGCCGAAAGCGGTGCAGGCTGAGTAACAGTCGGCACGGAATCGTAATCGCCACGCATACGAAGCGGGCGTTCATATATTGTTGTGACGCCGCTATATAGCTCCGTTGTGTGAGATTCGGTGGCAACGGCAGCCTCCGTCGTTGTGGTTTCGGCCTTGCTCTCGTCAGCCGAATTGCCGCAGGCGGTGAGGAACACCGCCGCAGCGCAAAGGATAATTGCAAATAGTTTTTTCATAATTCTTCTCCCTTACTGCCCGTATTCGTCAATACGCCTCCATTCGATCTCCACGGGCGTTGCATCGCCGATAGCTTCATCAATGCGGCGGTGATATTCTTCCTCTGTCATTTCGCTTTCATCAATTTCAAGATATATATCATTCGGCATTAAATGAAACAGAAAATCTTTTTGTTTGAGTTCTTTACCGTCAAAGTAGGCAAATATGCAGCTGGGATTTTTCTCAGGCCCCCATGTTGTCATGACAAGTCCGTTTGAGAATAGCACACGGTCATAGATGAATTCAGACCAATACAAATCATCAAAATTCATGTACTGAACTTCTCCGTTTTTCAGGATGGCTACCGCCGACAGCTTCAACTCCCTCGGCGAGCCGAGATTATCCGTGTATTTCCCCACTTTCTTCCAGTCGCCGAGCAACATTTCCTCTACACCGTCGCCGTTAAGATCGTAGAAGCAGTAATACATATACGGTATCTGCCTCATATACCATTCAAAATCAGATAGACCTTCTTCCATGAATCTGGAAACAACTCTCTCGCAATATTTCTTTATATATCCCGAATACGGGTCGCTCGGGTCATCTTTGATTTCTTTAGTGTAGAACGGGATATCGTCGCTTTTTGCGGACATTGCAGCCGCACTTGCGTAGATCGGCGTCATCTCGGTTTCTTTGCCACCATCCGCTCCGCAGGAGCAGAGGAGGAGCAAAAGCATAACTGCTATTAATAAGACCGCTTTCTTCATTTTGTCCTCCTTATTTTGTTATCAGCAAATCCGTGTATATACCGCCATCATTTTTTGATTACTTTTTATGCGGCAGCCAAATCATGGCTCGCCAAAATTATATATGATAATAGATTGAATGTCAATATTTTGTGAATTATTCAGTCTGACTATTGAAACAATACGGCTGTGAAACTATGCGCAAAATCTGCCCGCGGCACACCTCATCCGTCTCGCGGCTCGATGATTTTTACTGTTAGCTTGCAGTCAAATCGGCTCCCTCTGACGAGGGAGCCGGGGCGGAGCGACTGAGGGAGAGACTCAGCAAACTGTTGCTTGTTTCTTGGGCTCCCTCCTGAAGGAGCTGTCCGTAGGACTGAGGGAGTTTTTTTCGAAAAAACATCTCGCCGATAAGCATAACTTCGATTTAATCAACGGTCGCTTGCGGAGAAGGCGAATTTTTACTGTCAGCACTGTAATTTTATGCAGGCGAACACAGTTCGCCCCTAACGGTGTTCAATTTCCATTACAGTTTTGTTTGCGGGATGCCGAGGACGTCATCCCCTACGATCGAATTGCGGTTGATTCGTTATATATTCAGCAAGATTTTGACTTAAACAGCTACCGTACAATCCCTCCGTCACGACTTTGTCGTGCCACCTCCCTTTACACAAGGGAGGCGAGGGCAAGTGTAAACATTTGAAAAAATTATATGTGGCGATGTTATCGCCTTCCTGCAAATCAAACCGAAAGCCGCCGCAAATCTGCAAAAATTCTGCGAAATCGGGGCTACGGGGGCGATATATTGGGCACTATGTCGGTCGGGGGCATCAAAGAGTGAAAAATCGCTGTGAAATCCGCCGAATCTCAAAAAAGGGGTTGACATTTTTGCTTTAGCGTGCTAATATGATAACACAGCAACACGATACAACAACAAATCAAATCGTGACGAAAACAAAAAAGGAGAAATTACCATGAAAAAGCTTACAGCACTCATTCTTGCCGCAGTTATGATGTTTGCGCTCGTTGCTTGCGGCAGCAACGGCGACGATGTTACCACCACCGCAGCGGGCGACGCCGCCGGCACCACCGCCGCAGCGGACAGCGACCTTGCATATGTCAAGAGCAAGGGCACCCTCGTAGTCGGCATCACCGATTTCGCTCCCATGGATTATCAGGAAGCAGGCAGCGACGAATGGATCGGCTTTGACGCGGATATGGCAAAGGCATTCGCAAAGAGCCTCGGCGTTGAGGTCAAGTTCATCCCCATCGACTGGGACTACAAAGTTGCAGAGCTTAACAACAAGTCAATCGACTGCGTTTGGAACGGCATGACCCTCACCGAAGAAGTTACCGCAGCTATGAGTTGCTCCGACGCATACTGCAACAACGCTCAGGTCGTTATCGTCCCCGCCGACAAGGCTGATTCCTACAAAACCGCCGAGGATTGCAAGTCCCTTCAGTTCGCAGTTGAAGCAGGCTCCGCAGGTAAGCAGGCCGCTGAAGCAAACGGCTTTACGTTCACCGAGGTCGTCGATCAGGCCACCGCTCTTTCAGAGGTCGCAGCAGGCACCGCAGACGCAGCTATCATCGACTCCCTGATGGCAGCCGCAATGGTCGGCGAAGGCACCAGCTACGCTTCACTCACCTACACTGCCTCCCTCACCACCGAGGAATACGGCGTCGGCTTCCGCCAGGGTTCCGACCTCACCGCCGCCCTCAACGAATTCTTCGCAGCAAGCAAGGCTGACGGCAGCATGGAGAAGACCGCAGAGACCTACGGTGTTCAGGCAGCTCTCATCAAGTAATCAAGTTGCTCACATTATAATAGAAAACAGAGGACGGTAAAACGCCCTCTGTTTTCGCCGTATAAATACAGATTTTAAGGATGTTTTCTAATGAATTTTCAACTCTTTAAGGAGCAATTCCCGATCGTTTTTGACTCGCTGAACGCCGGATTTCTCCAAACAATGAAGCTTTTCACGATTTCTCTTGTCGGCTCCATTCCCCTGGGGCTTATAATCTCATTCGGCTCAATGTCCAAATTCAAGCCGCTTTCACTGCTTGTCAAGACTGTAGTCTGGGTCATCAGAGGCACCCCGCTGATGATACAGCTGCTGATAATTTACTTTTTCCCCGGCCTCGTGATGAAAAACAACATCTGGGGCAGCGGCGAGGAGGGGCGCTTCATAGCCGCCTGCGTCGCGTTCGTCTTTAACTACGCCTGCTATTTCTCCGAGATATACAGGGGCGGCATTCAGGGCGTGCCCAAGGGTCAGCAGGAGGCGGGGCAAGTGCTCGGCCTCTCAAAGAGCCAAATTTTCTTCAAAATCACCCTCATGCAGATGATAAAGCGCATAGTGCCGCCGATGTCAAACGAGATAATCACCCTCGTCAAGGACACCTCCCTCGCCCGCATAATCGCATTCCAGGAGATAATCTGGGCCGGTCAATCCTTTATCAAAGGCTCAAAGGGCATTGCCGGTCAGATGTGGCCGCTGTTTTTCACGGGAGTTTACTATCTCATATTCAGCGGAGTGCTGACTGCGCTGTTTAATAAGATCGAGAAGAAACTCAGCTACTTCAAGGTCTGAGGAGGTGCGGAGAATGTCAATTTTAGAGGTAAAAAATCTTTCAAAGAGCTTCGGCAGCACCGAAGTGCTCAAGGATATCAGCTTCACTCTTGAGAAGGGCGACGTGCTGAGCATAATCGGCTCCTCCGGCAGCGGCAAAACGACCATCCTGCGCTGCATCAACCAGCTTGAGACCGCCGACAGCGGCTATATCGCCGTGGACGGCGAGGTGTTCTTCGACGGCAAGCCAGCCTATAAGAACGCCGAAGAGAAGCGCAAAAAGCAGCTGCTTGTCGGTCTTGTATTTCAGAATTTCAACCTTTTCCCGCACTACAGCGTACTGGATAACGTGACCCTTGCGGCGAAGCTCCTTGCAAAGGAAAGACCCGATTACAAGAAGAACGCTAAGGCGATAAACGCCGAGATCGAGGATAAAGCAAAGGTGCTGCTCGGCAAGGTCGGCCTCTCGCAGAAGCTCGGCAACTACCCCTGCGAGCTTTCGGGCGGCCAGCAGCAGCGGGTTTCGATAGCCCGCGCGCTGATGCTCGAGCCGAAGATACTCTTCTTTGACGAGCCCACCTCGGCGCTCGACCCCGAGCTGACAGGCGAAATACTCAAGGTCATCAAGGATCTTGCCGCGGAGCACATGACGATGGTCATCGTCACGCACGAGATGGCGTTTGCCCGCGACGTATCGAGCCGCATAATCTTCATGGACGGCGGCGTTATCGTTGAGGACGGCACACCCGAGCAGGTCATCGAGCACCCCACGCAGGAGCGCACTAAGGAATTCCTCAGCCGTTACGGCGACTGATAAGCAAAAGCAAGACCGAACGTGTACTTTTCGTATATGTTCGGTCTTTTATTATCGCCGCTTAATCGAACAAGGCAACAAAAAAGCTGCATCCGCTTTGAGATGCAGCTTTATAATTATCTTGTTATGCGTTGACTTCTTCTTTTTCTTCCGATGCTTCGGCGGCCTCGGCGACAATCTCTTCGTTGTAGCCCTTCTCCGCCATGGCCTTAGCCATCATCTGATGAATGGTGTCGATATCGGTGCCTGCCGCGACAAGCTCAAAATACTCCTCGGCGGGAATGCCGCCGACATAGCACTGCTTATACTTAACGGCAATGCCCTTCTTGGCGATGATGATGTTGATAGCGAGCAGCAACACGAGGGTGCCGATATAGACGTATGCGCCGTACTGGACGGAGCCGGTGACGAACTCGGGAAACACGCCGTGGATGTCAGCCGCAAACTTATTGAAAGCGAAGACGGAAGCAATCGCAAAAGCGATGTCAAGACAGTTGAGGGTTATATTTCTGGCATTGCCCTTGGGGCCGCAAGCCATGGTGAGCAGCACGAGGCTGACTATGACGATTACGAGCGAGAGCAGGACGGAAATAAGGGCGACCGCGTATGCAACGAATGCGGAACCGACTATCGAGGAGCCTGTCATGGTGAACAGAGCACCGAAATCAATAGAGGAAACGAGATTATAGATCTCGATGGCATTTATGTTCTTTGCGGTCTCCTCAATGAACGGGCCGTTGAATGCGACCTTGCACAGCGGCAGCATGAGGGCTGCTATCGGGAGCACCGAAAGGATTATCCTGACTATGGTGAGCGGCGAGCCGACGAAAGAAGCCTTGAGCCTGTCGAGCTTTTTCTGAAGGTGGGCGTGCTCGGCCTCGGCGGCATCCGCCTCATTCATAAGTCTCTCTTCTCTGCCGTAGTAAACAAGATTCACGCCGCAGCCGGGGCAATTGGGGCGCCAATCAAAAATTGTAAGACGGCGGCCGCACTTCGGACATTTAGCCATATTTTTTCCTCCAAACACTAATTGCGTAATACACTGTAGTATTTTATCATATTACGGAAATTAAATCAATTGTAAACTATAGCCAAAAAGCAAGCCGGTTTTTCGGCAAAATGCCCATCAGGTCATGCCGCCGTCAGCAGTTATGACCTGGGCGGTGACGTAATCCGAGTCGCTGCCCGCAAGGAAAGACACAACGCCGGCTATCTCGCCGGGCAGACCGAAGCGCCCCATCGGTATCTCGTCCGCGAGGGCGGCTCGCTCATCGGAGCTGAGATTTGAATTCATCTTAGTGTCTATCGCCCCGGGGGCAACGCAGTTGACCTGGATATTGCTCGGCGCAAGCTCCCTCGCAAGCGCCTTGGTGAGGCCTATCACGGCCGCCTTGGTCGCGGAATACACCGTCTCGCACGAAGCGCCGTAAACGCCCCACATCGAGGATATATTGATTATCTTGCCGCTCTTTTGATTCACCATGAACGGCACGGCGCACTTGCAGCAGTTGAAAACACCCTTAAAGTTAACGCCGGTGATAAAGTCGAACTCCTCCTCGGTGATATCGGTGAAGAGCTTTTGCTGGGCAACCCCCGCATTGTTGACAAGCACAGAAACGCCGCCGAATTCCTCGGTGGCGTCTGCAAAGACAGTATTCATTTGTGAGTAGTCGGCAACGTCGGCGCGGTATATCTTATACTCCGCCCCGATGACGTCAAGCTCGGCGGCGAGGGAGGCGATGCCCGCCTCGTCGCTCCTGTAGCAGGCCGCTACGGCGAAGCCGTCACGGGCAAGGCGCAGCGCAATGCTGCTGCCTATCCCGCCCGAGGCTCCGGTTATCAATGCACACTTCTTTTTCATAGTCCTTATGTCAAAGCCGAATAGTCAAAGTTCTCGCCCATTATCTTGGTCATATCGAAATAACCCGAGGGTATCTTCATCTTTGACTTGTCTGCGCCCTTCTTGAGGGTGCTTATTTCGATTATTGCAGGCGAGCCGTCGGAGGAAATGCTCTCGATCCTCTTGAGATCGCCGTTTGAATCAAAGTAATACTTCGTGGTATTGCCGTCGGATTCATACACGTCGCAGGTGTATTTCTTGCCGCCCACGGTGACTTCGGCGCTCGAAACATACTTGGAGTTATCGTCGTTTGCGCCGCCCTCGATAAGGTCGGGGTCAAGGATAGTGTCAAGGACATCCTGGGGCACTTCCATATAGCATCTCATCGCGGGGATGACAAGATAGAGCTTGCCGCCCGTAACGACGAACGCAGCTTTAAGGGCGCCCTTGCCCTCAACAGGCATATTGGTCTCGGCATAGAGGTCGTCGCCGTTTCTCATCAGAGTAATGGGCATACGCACGGTGGAGCCGTCGACCTCGGCTTCGATAGTTGCGGAGAGCGTGAAGCTCTCGCTCTTGATTATCTCTTTGAAGTTCTTCTCAAAGGTCTCACGCTGGGGCTTGCCGTCCGCGCCGGTGACAGGCTCGATCTGTTTGAAGCCGTCGTCGGGCACAAGGCCGTCCGCCATATCGAGCTTCGGCTCGGTGACCTTGGTGTCGATCAGCTCGTCAAGAGACGAGGGGTCGTTGAAAGCGTCGAGGAACGACTGCGCCTCGGGTGAGAAGGTGTTGGAGTCGGTGGTCGAGGCAAGCACGCGCTTGGTCTCGATAACAACGTCATCCTTCTTGACAAATATCGTGTTGCCGTCGGAATCAATGTAGAAATACTCTATCTCGCCGTTCTCCTTGATCCTGGTCTGCACGTTTCTGGTAACGCCCTCGTCATCGACGATATAAACCTGCGACTCGATAGTGAACATATCGGTTTTTTCGAGCTGTTTACAGGATGCGAATCCGAATGCCAGCGCGAACACCAGCACTATCGCAATTATGTTCTTCCTCATGTCTAATATTACCTCCGAATGAGTCTTATCAACCGCATAAGGTGCGGGACTATATATAGAATAGCCCATTTTCGCATTTAAATCAAGTATAGAACATAAAATAATATTAGAGAAATTGTAAAGCTTTTGTTGCCGAATTGTAACGTCGCCGAAATTTTTAAACTAAATAGTAAAAAAGACTTGCAAAATTGAAAAAAATACTATATAATATGGAGCGTATTTGAAACGCTACTGTGGCTCAGTTGGTAGAGCAGCGCATTCGTAATGCGCAGGTCGTCGGTTCGAGTCCGACCAGTAGCTCCAACAAAACCGCTTCGGCGGTTTTTTATTTTATATGTATCTGTCGTCGGATATCAATAAAAACAGAGGTGAGACGATGAAGCTGTTACTGCTGTTCGGAGACGCTGCGGTCGGCAAAATGACGGTCGGGCAGGAACTTTGCAAAATTACGGATTTCAGGCTTTTCCATAATCATATGAGCATTGAGCCTGTGCTCGAGGTGTTTGGCGAATTCAACGGAACCGTGATCAGAAAATTCAGAGAAACCGTATTTGAGGAATTCGCGAAAACAGATAAATACGGATTGATATTCACCTTTATGTGGGCTTTTGACTGTAAAGAGGATTGGGAATATACCGCAAAAATCGTCGATATATTTAAAGAGTATAACGCAGAGGTGTATTATGTCGAGCTTTTCGCTCCGCAGGAAGTACGGCTGAAGCGAAACGCAACCGAAAACCGTCTGAAAAACAAACCGTCAAAAAGGGATATTGAATTTTCAAACAGGCTGTTGATCTATGATGATAATAATCACCGAATGGTGAGCAACGACGGCGAAATACCGTTTGAAAATTATATTAAAATTGATAATACCGATCTATCTGCCGAGGAAACGGCGCGGATAATTAAAGACCGTTTCGGCTTTTGACGAATACCAAAAACCTTTTTTGCTCAGTTAAATTAAAACAGTCATTTCAAAGCGAAATGGCTGTTTTTCGTTTTGTGGCTTATCACTATTGCTTTCTCTTGTTTGCTTTTGATAATATCTCACGGTCTCTCCCTCGTCGGAGGCCGATTTTTTCGCTTTATCGGCACCGAATTCTAAAAATATGCTGTTGAGATTTGCGCTTTAATGTGTTATAATGACCGATAGATAATGTATAAAAGCGGGTGAAGGCAAATGAAAAGACGGCAGATGATCTCACAGCTCGTGACCGTGGCTGTCGCCGCGCTGCTGCTGCTCGCCGCCTACACCTATATCGTCGGCGACGGCTCGATATTTAAGGGCAAGATGGACGGCGACACTATAAAAGCCAAGGTGATAAGAGTTACCGACGTCAAGACTGCCAACGTCAGCGGCGAGAATGAAATAATCACCGTCACATTCAAGGCAAAGGCGCTCAACACCGAGCTGAGGGGCAAAACCCTCGATGTTATCCAGGAGATCGACCGCTCTTATGCGTTCAGCCCCCGTCAGGTGGAGCAAAATGACACCGTGCTGATAGAGGGCTACCGCGAGAACGGCGAAAGGCTCTATTATTTCGGCGATTTTGTGCGTATCACTCCGCTGCTGTGGCTGCTTGCGATATTCTGCGTGCTGATAGTCGTATTCTCCCGGATGCAGGGCGTCAAAACGATAGTTTCGCTCGGGCTGACCTGCCTCTCGGTATTCTTTGTGCTCATCCCCGCCATTCTCAACGGTCACAACATCTATTTCTGGTCCATCCTCGTGTGCGTTTACATGACGGTGATGACCCTTGCGATAATCAGCGGCTACAACAAAAAGGCGCTGTGCGCCTGCATCGGCT
>ULWZ01057232.1_pt1 | contig 10154 bp, 7 predicted proteins | sample 1960811 | NCBI WGS metagenome assembly ULWZ01 (sample SAMEA4835825, study PRJEB28245) | human gut metagenome | biome: gut microbiome; material: fecal sample | place: Denmark | collected 2008 | reverse complement strand
TGATATTCGCTGTGAAGTTTAAAAATTCCCTGCTCCTTTTGCACAACAATCCACCTCCTGCGATTTTGTCCATGCAATATCATAGTGTGAAAAATCTTTTATTAATATACCACACTCCATTTTATTTGTACATCACTTTCAGAACATTTGTTCTTTTTATTTTTCTCTTTTTTCCTGCGCAATTTATAGTATAATAGAAAGCATTAAAATCATAAAAAGATTGAAGGAAATACCCACATGAATTTCAGCGAAAAATTAAACGAATACATACAGTCTCTTCCCTGTACCGCCAAGGAATTAAGCGAGCTTTCCGGCCTTTCACACGCTACCCTCAGCAGGTATCGTTCCGGAGAGCGCATTCCACAGCTTCATTCCCATGCGCTTGACCAGCTATGCGGTGCCATTGCAGAGCTTTCTGCCAAAAAGCTTCCGGAGGGTATGTCCAGGGCTTCTATTAAGGAAGCGTTTTCCAAATGCAGTGATCTGGCAGCCATCAGCAAAAAGCAGCTCTGTGAAAATTTCAACACTCTGATGACCATGTTAAACGTTAATACTGCAAAGCTGTGTCAGTATACCAATTACGACAGCTCTACCATCTTCCGTTTTCGCAATGGTTCCCGTCAGCCCTCCGAGCCTGTCAAATTTGCTGCCGACGTATCCGAGTATATTGCCGCAGAGGCAGCTTCTCCTGCCGACCATGCAGTTCTGGCAGAGCTCTTATCCTGTTCTTCAACGGAACTGGAAGATCCAGAGATCTGCTGTGCCAAAATAAAATCCTGGCTTTTAGATTTTCGGTCTGAATCCTCTGACCACGTTTCTGATTTTTTGAGTAAGCTGGATACCTTTGACCTGAACGAATACATTAAAGTCATTCACTTTGATGAAATGAAGCTTCCTCCTACCATGCCCTTTTCCCTTCCCACCTCCAAAGCCTATTTTGGACTGGAGGAAATGGTGGAAAGTGAACTGGATTTCTTAAAGGCAACTGTGCTTTCCAAATCCACCGAGGCTGTAACCATGTATAGCGATATGCCCATGGAGGAAATGGCAAAGGATCCCGAATTTCCGCGAAAGTGGATGTTCGGTATGGCCATGATGCTGAAAAAGGGGCTTCATTTAAATCAGATCCATAACCTGGACCGCTCTTTTGAAGATATGATGCTTGGCCTGGAAAGCTGGATTCCCATGTATATGACAGGGCAGATTTCTCCTTATTATCTGAAAAATGTGCAGAACAACGTTTTCTGCCACCTGATAAAGGTTTCCGGCGCTGCCGCCCTTGTGGGAGAAGCAATCTCCGGCTTTCATGGAAACGGAAAATACTATCTGACCAAATCAAAAGAAGAGGTTGCCTATTACCAGGGCCGGGCAAAGGAGCTTCTTCAGAGCGCCTGTCCTCTTATGAATATTTATCGTCAGGAACAGGCCGGTTCCCTGAAGGCCTTTTTGATGTCAGACGCCCACACTTGCGGAAAACGTAAAAACATTCTTTCCGCCCCGCCTCTCTTCACCCTGCCCGATGAAGACCTGCGCAGGCTGCTGACCCGTAATTCTATTCCGGAAAAGCTGCAGACAGAAATTATGTCCCATGCCCGGAGCAGAAGAGAACTGGCCGAGCAGCTCCTAAGCAAAGGCAGTATTGAAGACGAAATCCCCATGCTTTCCAGGGAAGAATTTAACAGGCACGGCGTTCTTCTGCCTCTTTCCTTTATGTTCTGCGAAACGGATATTTCCTATACTTATGAGGAATACCTTCTTCACCTTGCCAGAACCCGGGAATATGCAAAAGTTCATCCCACATACCACTTTACAGAAATGGACAGCCCTGCTTTCAGCAACCTTCAGATCCATATCCATGAAGGGCAATGGGCTATGGTATCCAAAGGGAATTCTCCTGCCATCCATTTCGTAATCCATCATCCAAGGCTTAGGGAAGCCATTGAGCACTTTGTCCCCCCTGTCCGGGGGGCATGATCCTGCAGCCGCCACATCCTTCTGATTTTTTCCGGTTTGGAAAGTGCCACTTCGGAAAATATTACTTTTCCGACAGATTTCTATTATATGATGTAAGAAAAGGACATCAATAAAAGAAATCTATGTCGGTAAAAGGAAGTCTATCTCATATGTTGATCAAAAGAAAAACATTTTCCGTACTTATCCTGTTGTGTGCAGGATTCTTTCTGGTTTCCTGCAAAGCAGCATTTTCCCTAAACAATTCTTCCAGTTTAAAATCTTCTTCTCTGTCTGTGTTGTGCGACGAGACTGCTCAAAAGCTGTCAAATGATGACGACCTTTGGAAGCTGGCAAAAGATCTACAACATTAGAAAAAGGAGTGACCTACCATGAAACAGATCAAAATGAAAAAAATTCTCTGTGTTTTACTGGCAACCGCCCTGCTTTGTACCGCCTGTACCTCCTGTGGTTCCGCCTCAGGCAAAAAGGATCAGGCGTTTTTACAGCAGGTGGAGCAGTCCATTACAAAGGCCCAGCCCATTCTCAATGACTGCATTTCCATTGCAAGCAATATGGCCAGCAGAACCTATGGGCTTGTCCCCGGAGAAGATGTCTCCGAATATGTGGAGCTGTGCCGTTCCAATGCAGAACTGCTGGATCAGAAGATCGGAGCGCTCCGCAAGTGCATGCAGGAAACCGAGCAGCTAAGCGCCCCTTCAACAGAACGGGGGCAGGCGGTTTATGATGCGCAGCAGGAATATTACACAGACGCCCTCGCTTCTCTTTCAGTGATGTACCAGACGCTTTCTTTTTACGTCAATCAATATGACGAATGCACCGTGCTGCTGGATGCGATTGCCGGCTCACAGGAAGACTATCAAAGCTATCTATATGAAGTTTATCAGGCTGCCCTGCAGGTAAAAGAGCAATATAAGGCACTGGATACTCCCTCCTACATGGAGGAGATCTGGCCCCTGTACTCTTCCTCCGTGGATATGATGATCAAATATCTGGAAGCGGAATCCTGGGGTACCACGGGGGATGTGCTCCGTTATTATTCTGCCGCTCAGATCATACAGCGTATGAGCATCGTTGCCGGCGCCTATGAAACTACGATCAACGACCTGCTCGCCAGCGAATACATACACTGCGCCGATACTCTTGATGCCAATTTGAAGGTGCTGGGCGAGGAAATCATGACTGCCTGTTCCGGCGGCGTTCTTCCTCAGGAAGGTTATATGACAAAGGATCCTGTGGTTTTTCTTCACTATACCATGACCGATGAGATCTATCCCAATCTCTACCCGGCTGCAAATTCCATTGTCAATCTGATGATCTATACGGATAAGGGAATCGGAAGCGTGACTGTCACCGCTGAAATTCCCGGATTTACTCAGGCTTATGAGCAGAAACTGACCATTACGCCGGAGATCACCTACTTGATGATCAAGCCTCCCATTCTTTCCGAGATGCCCGACCTTTCTTCTGCCAGGGATACCCAGATCATCTTTAAGATCACGGATGACATTACCGGTGAGGTTCTTGCACAGGACAGTAAGCCCTTAAAGCTGTACAGCATTTACGATTACCGCCCTTACAGCGACGAATTCGGAATTATCCAGAACGATAACGTACTGGCATGGATGACTCCTGAATCTGACGGTGTTCTTGCTGTGCGCCGCAACGCTGTTGCCTGGCTGGAAAACACCTTCGGCAGCTCCAACGGAATTCTTCCCGGTTACCAGTACAGCTATGGCTATGGCCAGGGCGAGGAGGCCTATGTGACCATGATCCAGGTGGCCGCTATCCAAAGCGCCATCAGCGCCATGGGAGTACGGTACAATATGGGCGCTTATTCCCTGAATGCTACCCAACGGGTACTGATGCCTGATGCGGTCCTTGCCAGCCAGTCCGGTATCTGTATCGAAACCGCCATCCTGATGGCCAGTGTACTGCAGTCCGCAGATATGCACCCTATGATCGTATTTACTCCCGGCCATGCCCAGGTTGCAGTAGAAACCTGGAGCGGTTCCGGTCAGTATTTCCTGATCGAAACAACCAAGCTGCCCTTTGACGCCACCGTGAATGACGTCAATAATCTGATCGCCTACTACAGCAGTGAAGACTGGGCAAATTACCTGGGTCAGAAACAGCAGCAGGCACAGGAATCCGGCGGTATGGTTTATGTTGTGGATTGCGATCTTGCAAAGGATCTGAACATTAAAGGACTTGCTTATTAAAGAGGAGGCTGATACATGAAAACAAGAAAATTTAAAGGCATTTCCATTTTATGCACCTTGCTTATTTTTTCACAGTTATTTGCCCTTGCAGGCTGTGCCCCCAGGCGCAGCAATGTCTATATGGAACGTATGGGAAAGGAGGCTGCCAAATGGGCAGAAAACTATGACCACGGCAATCCTCCATCCCTTACCGTCTATATCACTACAGGAGATTATGCGGAAGATCCTGTTTCCATCAGCAATCCGGAAACGATCAACAATGTATTTGACGCTCTTTCCGATATTACCGTCCAAAAGAAAGCGGATGAAAGTGAGGATCGAACCACCTACACCTTTACCTTTGCAGGTACGGACGGTTCCAAGCAAAGCTTCACCTTATGTGGTGATGACTGCGTGCTTCTTGACCAGAAGATCTATCACGCCACAGGAGTTGACAACGTACAGAATGCCGCCTACCTTTCCGTAGAAGATGACGAGTCTCTTATGGGAGACCTTGACTTTGAGGATTCCCTTGCCCGGACAGAGGAAGAGGAAAACGAACCCCAGGAACAGGAAAACGATGCAGACGCAGACACGAATGCCGAGGAAGGAACTGACTACGGTGATTATACGGTATTCAGCAGTGAACCTATGGAATTCTCTTTCCTGTATCTGTCTTCCTACACGGCCCAGATGTCAAACGGCGGCGGTGCCGTTATCTACACAGGAAGCACCCTGGCCGCTCCCTTCCTGCAGATCCTTCATGTACTGAAAGGGCCTGATGCCTGGCAGTATCTGGAAGAGCAGAGATACAGCGCACAGATGCAGTTTGAAGAAAACCTGCTGGAGGACAGCGGAGAACCCACTCCTCTCGGCGTAGAGGGCCGGGATATTTACGGAATCCGTTTTGCTTACCCGGACAGCAACACCGGCGCTGCCTTAGAGGTCATGAGCTTTGCCGAAAACCTTTCAGACCAAAGTGTTGCCGTATATACCGCTACCTATTTCCAAAATGACCCTGACGCTACTGTCCAGGCTCTTAAGGATGCTATGAACAGCTTTGTTCCCGATGCCTCCTACTATACCCAGGGCAGCAGTTCTTCCGGCCAGACCTCTCCCGATCAGAGTTCTGACCCGCAAACCTCCGCTGCCTATGAGTTGGAATATTATGACGGCGGCAACTTTACCATGAACCTTCCTAAGGGGTGGAAAATCGAAACAGCCGGCGAGTACGCAGGCTTTGGCTTTCATGCCTACGATCCTGCCAATCCTGATGTACAGATCTTCTATTATGGAGAGCTGGGGCCTTATTTCCGAAGTGAGGAAGGCAAAGCCACTTACCAGCAGATGTCCCCTGCCGGCGACCCCTATAAGTATGGTTCCGTTCTGACACCCAAAACGGTTCTCGGCTGCCTGAGCGGCATGGATGAATACGAACAGTTTTACAATTCCGTCATGTCGCCTGCCCATAGCTTCCCTGTGCTTCATGATCTTTCCAACATATCAGAACAGCCTATTACCACGTTTTTATCTGATATTGCTGTTTCCGAAAGCATGATCATGGCAGATCTGACTTCCGCTTCAGGAAGTCCCTGCGTAGGCATTTTTCAGGGGTCTATTGCGGACGCAAACCCTTATGACACCTATGATTTTTCACCCAGCGTCTGCGCCATGAATATATTCGGGGTTGTGGCTCCCAAAAGCCTTTTTGCCAGCGTATCTCCTACACTGACCAGATCTCTTTGCAGCTTCCGGTTTACGGAGGAATATATTAAAGAGGGAATGAATTATACGGACGCCATCGGCCAGAATGCCGGAGAATACTCCCGCCGCAATATGGAGATGATGGATAACATCACGGAAAATTTTATTGACTATATTAACGGCAGCTCTACTAGCTACACAAATTAAGATCAGGAAACTGGAAAAGTTGGTCTGCACATAAAACCACTTCGCAAATAACAATTCGCAAGCAGTGCACTTTGAAGCCGTCGGTACTTAGGTGCTGTATTTCAGCACCTTATGTACCACTACGGCTGAGAGTAGCGGGAGCGTGCCTGCGGTGAATTTGTTCATTTGCGAAGTAATCAGAAAAGTGCAGCCTCTTATTTTCCAGTTACCTGATCTTCTTTAAGACTTCTATTGCCTTTTCCACCTGATTATCTGTTCCATCCGCATCATATGCTTCCTGGTCATATTCCAGCTCAATATCAGGGGTAATTCCAATGCCGTGGATATTGCGCCCGGAAGGAGTAAAATAGGCGCTGACCGTCAGTTTAATTGCCGTTCCGTCATTTAATCTGTGGATCCTCTGAACAATTCCCTTTCCATAGGTGGTTGTTCCTATCAGTGTGCCCTTGTCATAATCCTGAATAGCTCCGGCTAAGATCTCAGATGCGCTGGCGGAATAGCCGTTCACCAATACCGCAAGGGGGATCTGAAGCTCGTTTGAGCCATCTCCGGTATATTCCTTACGTTCTCCGTTTTTATCCTCCGTGTAAACGATCATTCCTTCCGGCAGGATCTTTCTTGCAATGTCTACTACCGCAGTCAGATCTCCTCCGGGATTGCTCCGAAGATCCAGGATCATGGCCTTCATGCCATTTTCCTTTAAATACGCCATGGCCTCCGTATACTGGTCTACCGTAACCGTATCAAACTCCCGGATACGCAGATAGCCAATGCCATCCTCATTTTCCACCATACCGTAATCCACGGTCGTGCTTTCGATCTGCTTTGCTCTTACAATGTCAAGCTCCAGGTAATCAGCTTCCCCTTCCCGGTAAATCGTCAGGTGGACGGTTGTTCCCTCTCTTCCCTTGACCATGCTTACCACCTTGGTTACACTAAGGCCCTGGGTATACTCTCCATCTACCTGATAAATAATATCTCCCTCTAAAAGCCCGGCCTCCTTGGCAGGAGTATCCTCCATCACCCCTGCGATCATGGGCATATTCATTTTCTGATCCAGGCTGATATAAGCGCCAATTCCGTAAGAAACGCCCTGATTGCTGTTCAGCACATCTTCAAGCTCTTCCTTGGAATAATACTCTGAATAGGGATCATTTAAGGCCTCCACAATCCCCTTATATACCCCGTCCTGAAGCGCCTCCGTTGTAACCTCTTCTCCATAGTAATAAGTATCAATCACCTCTTCTATGGTTTTCATTTTCTGCATGGTTTCTTCCGTAACAAGCTCTTTGTTTTCCCCTGCCTGTTCCTCCATCCGCACGCTCTTTAGCGTGCGGATGTTTTGAACTGCATAAAAGGCAAAGGCCGTGCCTGCCATGACCACGGAAGTGATCAAGATTCCGCAGAGAATTCCCTTTCCAAAGCTGCTGCCCTGTTTTTTAACCATTTCCTCTGTCTGGGGAGCCTCCCCTTCAGATGTTATATTTTCCACATCCTCTGATGACTGATTCAATTCCGATCCATCCTTTCCCATCACTTATGATCTCAAATAACTCCATGGATTTACATAGCTTCCATTTAATCTCACGCTGAAATGCAAATGATTTCCGGTAGATCTGCCGGTTGTTCCCACTGCAGCGATCTTGGCCCCTTTAGAAACCTCCTGCCCCTTGGAAACATATAACGCCGATGCATGCATATAGATCGTGTAGAGACTGTCTCCATGATCGATCATCACATAGTTGCCCATGCTGCTGCTGTAATCCGCCGCTACTACCTTTCCATCATACGCTGCAAGAATAGGGGTTCCTCCCGGCGCAGCCATATCGATTCCATTATGAAATTTCTGAATTCCCAAAATAGGATGCATACGATTACCATAGTCATCCGAAATTCTGGTATAAGAAGGCGCAGGCCATGTGAAGACGCCGCCGTCATATTTTCTTCCCTGCTCTGCGGCAAGTCTTGCCCTTTCTTCCGCCACTGCCTTTTCCAGTGCGGAAATCGTTTCGTTCTGAGCGGCAATATCTGCCTCATATTCCTTGATGGCCGCTTCCTTATTCTGAATATCGGAAGATACCTGGTAAATTTCCTGCTCCTTTGTGGCGATCAGTTCATTTAAGGAAGCTTCCTCTTCCTCCTGGGCTGCCTTTGCTTCGTCCAGAACCGACTTTTCTTCCTCCAGGCTCTCCTTACATAGCGCAACATAATTTGCGTATTCTACATATTCATCCAGCTTCTTGCGGTCATAGCCGGAAAGCATTTCTATATAATCTGCCTTGTTCAGCATTTCTCCAAAGCTTTCCGAGTCAAAAAAGACCTCCATGGCCAGACTGTCACCCTTTTCATACATGAACTTGATCCGGCTCTTCATGGCTTCATACTGCGCCTGCTGGGTGGCAAGCGCCGTTTCCAGTTCAGCTTCCTTTTCCGTGATCTCCTGCTCCTTCGTTTCGATCAGTGCTTTCAGCTCATCAATCTTCGCCTGGATATCTGAAAGGTTGCCGTCCAGCTCTGCCACATAGCTTGCCAGATCAGCCTTGGATGCTTCTAACTGCTTCTTTAATTCCTTTACATTTGTCAGCCCGCTCTGCAAAGCCTTTTTTTCTTCCTTTGCTTTGCTGATCTCCGCTTCCTTTTGCTTAATGCTGTCATTGGTCAGTTCACTTGCAAAAGCAGTATCTGGATACCGCAGGGCCATTCCGAAAATCAGCGCAAAGCCAAGCGCCACACACAAAAACCTTTTCCACCGCTTCATTCTTTTATCCTTATACTCTCAGATGCTTTCTGACCGTTATAATACTTCCCAGAAAACCAATCCCGACTCCCATGGCAATGGATACCGGAAACAGCGTAGAAAAGATGGTTTCCACAGGAAGAAAGGAAAGCAGCTTTGAAAGGGAAGCAAATCTTTCCACAATGTATGCGATTACCTTGTTATAAAGTACATAAATAATACCGGTAGGGATCAGTGCGCCGATCACACCGATCAGCATACCTTCGATCACAAAAGGAGAACGGACAAAAAAGTCGGTTGCTCCAATATATTTCATAATGGAAATTTCCTCTTTTCTCACAGAGATACCGATAGTTACCGTATTGCTGATCAAGAAAATAGATACTGCAAACAAGATCACAATAATCCCCAGAGAAATATATGCCACCAGGGCATTTACGCCTGTCAGCGTAGCTGCCGTAACCTCGGAACGGTTTACAAGCCTGATCCCTTCCACACCCTCCAGATAGGTTACAAGAGCCGGCTGCATCGACACATCATTTAAATAAATTTCATAGCTGGCAGAATCCGCAAGAGGATTTTCCGTAAAGCCGTCCGCATATTCTCCCAGATATTCGTCCTTAAAGCTATTCCATGCCTCATCCGCAGAAATAAAGACCTTCTTGGAAACCTCCGGCCTTTTGTCGATGAGTGCGCCGATCTCTTCTATCTTTTCCTGGCTGATCCCTTCATCAAAGAAAACCGTTACCGATACGCCTTCCTGAGCCGTTTTTACAATATTTTGAAAATTGGCCAGTACAGAATAAAACATTCCAAAGAGAAAAAGGCACGCTCCAATGGTTGCTATGGAAGCAAGTGAAAACCACTTATTTCTGAATATATTAACAAATCCCTGCTTGATGGTATAAAAAAATGTACTAATCCTCATCGATATAACCACCCTTTTCCTCGTCGCTGACAATAACGCCCTTCTTCATTGTAACGACTCTCTTTTGCATTGCATTTACAATTTCACGATTGTGTGTTACCACAAGTACCGTTGTTCCATTTTCATTGATCTGCTCCAAAAGCTTCATGATCTCCCAGGAATTCTTGGGATCCAGATTACCTGTAGGCTCGTCGGCCAGCAGAATACTTGGCCTGTTTACCAAAGCCCTTGCTATGGCTACTCTCTGCTGCTCTCCGCCGGAAAGCTGCCTGGGCTTTGCCTTATATTTTCCTGCCAGACCCACTGTGGCAAGAATGCTGGGAACATTGCGCTTGATCTCCTTGCTGGGCACCTGCACGATCCTTTGCGCAAAGGCTACGTTTTCATAAACGTTGCGGTCCTTCAG
>ULWZ01001042.1_pt1 | contig 10193 bp, 7 predicted proteins | sample 1960811 | NCBI WGS metagenome assembly ULWZ01 (sample SAMEA4835825, study PRJEB28245) | human gut metagenome | biome: gut microbiome; material: fecal sample | place: Denmark | collected 2008 | reverse complement strand
TCCATGTTACGGAACCGTCTGTTACGACGAGCGTTTCAAAGCATTTCTTCCACATCTGCGGCAGACCTATTACACAGAAAACGCCGAGAAGAACGAGTATAATAATACCTGAAACGAGAAAGCGCCCGTCTTTATAATGCAGATATGCATAAAAAGACAGTGCCGTCATTGCTATACCGGCGCAAACGGTGAAAACCAAAAAGAACCGTCCGAGCGTGGTGAGTGCGGGGTGACTTCTGAATACTTTTTTCATTTTGCGTAGCTACCTTTCGAAAAGTTTTTGAAGATCAAACAAATATATTTTACAGCAAACGAGTTGTCTTTTCAAGCGTTTTGAAAAATATGTGAAAAAACTTTAACATACGGTGCGTTTATATGCTATAATATTAAAAACGGTCGAAAAGGAGGCTTTTCACGATTTGAAAAAGATAATGGCGGTTTTCGGAACACGACCGGAAGCCATAAAAATGTGCCCCGTGATAATTGAACTGAAAAAGCGAAAAGATGTCGATTTATACGTTTGCATAACAGGACAGCACAGGGAAATGCTCAGGTCGGTGCTGGATATTTTCGGCGTGAAAGCCGACTGCGATTTTGATATAATGAAATCAGGGCAGACGCTTTTTGACATAACCTTTTCAATTACCGAAAAGCTGAAAGCCGTGCTTGAAAGGGAAAATCCGGACGTTGTACTTGTTCACGGCGACACGACGACCGCTTTTGCGGCGTCGCTTGCCTGCTTTTATATGAAGATACCCGTAGGACACGTTGAGGCGGGACTCCGCACATATGATGTTTACGCTCCGTATCCTGAGGAGTTCAACCGTCGTGCGATAGACATAACGGCAGAATACCTGTTTGCGCCGACAAGGCTTTCCGCCGAAAATCTTCTGCGCGAAGGCGCGGACGAAAAGAAAATATTCGTGACGGGAAACACCGCCATAGATGCAATGAAATATACGGTAAGCGGCGACTATTCTTCTCCCGTTACCGAATGGGCGAAAGACAGCAGAATGATACTTCTGACAGCGCACAGACGGGAGAGTATAGGCGAGACAATGCGCGAAATGTTCCGCGCCGTGCGCAGGATTGCAGACGAGTTTGATGATGTGAAGATAGTTTATCCCGTTCATCCGAATCCGCAGGTCAGAGAAGCTGCCGGAAAGATACTTTCGGATCATCCGAGAATAAAGCTTATCGAACCGCTTGACGTTCGCGATTTTCACAATCTTATGGCAAAGAGCTATCTTATACTTACGGACAGCGGAGGAATACAGGAGGAAGCGCCGTCGCTTGGAAAGCCCGTGCTTGTCCTTCGGGATGTCACCGAGCGTCCGGAGGGGATAGAAGCAGGAACGCTGAAACTTGCCGGAACGTCCGGCGAGAGTATATATTCTGCCTGCAAAGCTTTACTTTGCGACAGAGCCGAGTACAATAAAATGGCTCGCGCCCAAAATCCGTACGGCGACGGAAATGCATCGAAACGGATAGCGGATGCATTGCTTTGCGACAATTGAAATATCAAGGTGCTATAAAAATAAATCATAAATTATACAACAGTATAAAATCATAAAAAATCAAATCTGTTTGTAATCGTATTTATGTAGAATTTTCGCTTGCGACGAAAACTGTCCGCAAGCGCAGGTCGCGAAAAAAGCAAGTATTGACAAATTAAAATGTTTGTTATATAATGTAGTCTCAAAAAAGAGCGAAATACAGGAGGGTGCAATTATGAGTATTTTACTTGCCGGCGGTGCCGGATATATAGGTTCTCATACCGCGGTGGAGTTGCTTTCCGCAGGCTATGATATAGTTATTGCGGATAACTATTCAAACAGCAAGCCCGAAGCGGTACGCAGAATAAAACAGATAACGGGGAAGAGCTTCCCTGCTTACGAAGTGGACGTGTGCGATGCCGAAGCGCTTTCAAAGGTCTTTGAAAAAGAGCATATAGACACGGTAATTCACTTTGCGGGACTTAAAGCCGTAGGCGAATCCGTTGCACAGCCTATAAGATATTACAGAAACAATCTCGATTCTACGCTTACACTGCTTGAAACGATGAAAAAGTATGATGCGCACAACATCATATTCTCTTCATCGGCAACGGTTTACGGCGACCCGGACGAGGTGCCGATAAAAGAAACGGCTCCGGTAGGTCGCTGCACGAACCCTTACGGCTGGACAAAATATATGATAGAGGTTATTTTGCAGTCGGCGGCAAAAGCAGATCCCGAGCTTTCGGTGGTTCTGCTCCGCTACTTCAACCCTGTCGGCGCGCACGAAAGCGGACTTATCGGCGAGGATCCGAACGGTATCCCGAACAATCTTATGCCGCGTATCGCGCAGACGGCTGTCGGTAAGCTTTCGCAGATGACTGTTTACGGAACGGACTATCCCACAAAGGACGGCACGGGCGTAAGAGACTATATCCACGTTGTCGATCTTGCAAAAGGTCACGTTGCTGCGGTGGATTATGTCGGCGCCCACAAAGGAGTTGAAGTGTTCAATCTCGGAACGAGCGTAGGATACAGCGTGCTTGAGATGATATCCGCATTTGAAAAAGCGTGCGGAAAGGAAATAAAGAAGGTAATGCTTGACAGACGTCCCGGAGATATCGCCGAATGCTATGCCGACGCTACGAAAGCAAAGGAAATGCTCGGCTGGAAGGCTGAAAAGAATCTTGACGATATGTGCGAGGACACATGGCGCTGGCAGACGAAAAATCCCAACGGTTACGATAAATAAAAGCAAAAGCCAAACAAAAAAGCGTTTTTCCGGAAGGAAGAACGCTTTTCTCTTTTCACGGACGAAAAAATGTGATACAATATAAAAAAATAAAAAATTTGCAAAAGCGGTGAGATAATTCCCGCCGCAATGCGACTAATAGATACAAAGGAGCGAAAAACAATATGCCGGAAGATGAAAATATAAACACTGGTGCGATATCATGCGACGCGGGAGCAGACCTTTACAGGCGTTGGCTTGGCGGCGACGGCACGGCATTTGACAAAATAATTGAAATATATCACGACGCGCTTATATTTTTTGTTTACGGCACAGTGAAAAATTTTGCCGACGCTGAGGATATAGCTGCAGACGTTTTCGCCGACCTGATCGTTCATCCGAAAAGATACTCTTTCGGATGCTCGCTTAAAACATATCTTTTTTCTGTGGCGAGAAACAAAGCGGTGGACAGGATCCGCCATCGCAGACGTTTTTCCGATGAAGATATAAACGAAAGCGCCGAAAGCATATCTGACGGAAAGCTTCTTGAAGATAAACTTATTGCCGATGAAAAGGCAAAAGCAGTGCGCGACGCGCTGAAAGAGATAAATCCGGAATACGCTTCGGTGCTCAGGCTGACGTATTTTTACGGATTTTCGGGCGACGAGGTGTGTTTTATAATGAATAAAAACAAAAAGCAGATGGCAAATCTGCTTTACAGAGGAAAAGAATCCTTAAGGAAAGCGCTCGAAGGGAAGGGGGTTGAATCGGTATGAAGAATATGGACGAATTCCGTCGCTCGGTGTATGAAAAAGCCGAAAAGAAAGCTGCGGAAGAAAAAGCAAAGAAACTCAGAATAACAAAATTCGGGACCATTGCCGCGTCGCTTGCCGTAGTTATTATTCCGATAATGCTTGTGGCGGGTTCAATGCCCAAAAACAATGAAACGGCGGAGTCTTCCCCGAGTTATACGGAAACTCGCACAGACGGCGTGAAAACAACCGCCTTTTTCGATGAAGTTTCAGCAGGTGTTATTCCTTCGGGTGATGTGGAAGATACTACGGAGAAGGAAGAGATGTATAAAACAACTCCGGTGTATACGACTACACCGATGTTCACTGTAGCGACAACGCCGATGTTTACCGAATTCGAAACAACGAGATCCGAAACGAGCCGCGTAACCACCACCCGCGCGCCTTTTGAACCCGAAACGACGGTTGCCTGCACGTCAGACACAGAGACTGATATCGTGACGACGGGCAGTTCTGCAACCGTTATGGTGAGCGGGAAAATGATAACCTTGAGAGAGGGCATGTCGTATATGGAAATATGCGGGATTATGGGAAGCGACGGAAGAGTCGCTCTCGGCGCGCCGACATACAGGTGGGTGTGCGACGACGCCATTCTGACCGTAAAGTTCAAACTCGCAGGCAGTTCGGATGAACCCTATGCAGAAAGTCTGAAAGCCGTTTCGTTTACGGTAAGCCGTTGAGTCAGAACAAAGCTACCTTATATAATAAAGGAGAAAAACACAATGAAAAAATTTTTTGCAATGATACTTGCACTTTCAATGCTTGCGCTCGTGTTTTGCTCGTGTGCAAAGACAAAGGTTGAGCCAAAAGTGACAAGGGGTGATCTGCCGACGATTGAACCTACAAACGTAAAAGCCGCAGGCGACTTGCTGAAAGATTTTGTGGCAACGGAGGTTACGGGGAAAGACGCCGACGAAAAATTCAAGAGCGGCATGCTTGATTTTGCAGTAAAGCTTATGCAGAACACGCTTGACGAGGACAAAAAAAGCTCGCTTATCTCGCCGCTTTCCGTTATAGTTGCTCTCGGCATGACGTCGAACGGAGCAATGGGAGAAACAAGAGAAGAATTTGAAAAGCTTTTCGGCTTCTCCGTAGACGAAGCCAACGCATATCTTTACACGCTTGCGCACTCGCTTTACAACGGCGACGGAGCGAAGGTTGAGCTTGCGAATTCAATCTGGTTCGGCAAGGACGGCAGAATTGCCGTGCATGACGACTTTTTGCAGGTAAACAAAAATTATTATGACGCGCAGGCTTATGAGGAGGACTTTTTCAGTCAGAAAACAGTTGACAAAATCAATAAATGGGTGAGCAAGCATACGGACAAAATGATTGATCAAATCATAGACTCAATCGACCCGGACACCGTCATGCTGCTGATAAACGCACTCGTTTTCGACGCTCTGTGGAGCAAGCCCTATGAGAATTTTCAATGTCAGAAGGGCACATTCAACGCTTACGACAAGAGCAAAAACGACGCAACGTTTATGAGGAGCGAGGAAACGCTCATAAGAACGAAAAACGCTGTCGGTTTCAGAAAATATTATAAGAACGGATATGAATTTGTTGCAATGCTGCCGGACAGCGACGTTTTCGATTATGTCAATTCTCTTTCCGGCAAGGAGCTCGGGAAGATACTTTCCGGAAAGCAAAACGATTACAGCCGTGTCGCAAACGCATATCTGCCGAAGTTTGAATACGATTATGACGTCAGCCTTTACAAAGCGCTGGAGTCCATGGGACTGAAAAAGGCATTTTCTTCTTCAGAAGCAGACCTTTCCGGCATAGGCTCTTCGCCTTTGGGCAATCTCTATATCGGCGACGTGCTCCACAAAACGCATATCGAAATGACGCAGGCGGGAACGAGGGCGGCGGCTGTTACGGCGGTTGAGATACTTGCCGAATCGGCAGAACCGAAAAAGACCGTTGATGTGAAGCTCGACAGACCGTTTGTCTATTATATTGTCGACTGCAATACAAGCCTTCCGATGTTCATGGGAGTTGTTACGGAGATAAAATAAGGAGGAGCTATGAGAAAGAGGATAGCTGCAATGATAGCCGCAATAATCATGGTCGCACTTACGGTTGTACTTTGCTCGTGCGAGTCAAAAAGCGCAAAGCTTATCCCCGTTAACGAATATGACAATCCGAAAATGGATCAGGCTGTTGCGTCCGAAATTAAGACAGCATACTTCAAAAAGCTTTCAGACGGGAATCTGACAGACAAGAGACTGCTGCCGAAATCGGCGGAAGATGTGTATATAAGACATTACACAGACCTCAGCCAATGTAAGGCGGTATATATGGAGTGCAACGGACTTGTGTTCACCTGCGGACTGAGAACTCTGGAGATTGACGGATATGTGTTTCAATTCTCAAACGAAGTTTACTTTTATAAGGACGGGAAAATTTATTCGCCGAACGAAGCGTATGATGCGGGACTTATCACAAAGGACGAGGCTTTTGAAACAGCCACTTTTCCCGCTTCGACCGCGCACAGACTTGATGATCCGAGAATAGATCAGGTCGTTGCGGATGAAATAAAGAAAGCATACTTCAAAAAACTTTCGGATGAGAATCTGACAGAAAAAGGATCGGTATATTCGCCGCAGTCTCCAAGCGATCTGTTTATAATGTGCTATTATGGCAATTTCAGCGGATGTGAAGCCGTGATGATCGGCGGCGACGGAATCGATTATACCGAAGCGTATCGTCCTGTTTATGTGGCGGGGTATGAAATCGTGTTCCCGAGCGGGCAGCCGCTTTATATGTATAAGGACGGGAAGTTCTATCTTGTCAAGGAGGCGTATGACGCCGGTGTCATTACAAAAAACGATGTTTGCGAGTTGGCTGAAATTTTTGCCCTTCTTACTGAAAACGACTGAAACCGAATGAATTTATAATTTTGAAAAAACGCGTTTTCGCCTTGCGGCGAAGACGCGTTTTTCGGTTGGACGAATAAATATCGATAAAAATACGCATTTTATGTATTGAATGCGACTGCGGTTTTCTGCACTTGATGTAAAACACAGAAAAAAATTTGCATTTTTTGCACAAACACATTAAAAAATTTTATTTTAAACTCCGTTTTTTTGAATAAAAATGCTCGCACATGAAATTATTTCATTGAAAACATTGACAAACAAACGGTGATTTGATAAAATATATAAAATATTATTCATAGTTTTGAAACATAAATCGGTGAATGATATACCGCCGTCGGCTTAAACCAACCAAAAGCTTTTTCGGCGGTAGGTTGCCTTTTCCAAAAGAAAAGGTAAAATAAATATTATGAAAAGGAGAAAAACAAAATGAAACTCACAAAGGTTCTGGCTCTTGCTCTCGCACTTTGCATGGTCGTTCTCGCGCTGGCTTCCTGTAAGAAGACTCCCGTTGAACCGAAAGTTGACCTTGTAGATCCTTATGCAGGCAAGACACATCAGGAAGTTTCCGACGCGCTCTATGCACAGGTGCTCGGAGAATTCAACGAATACTATCAGGCAGCTCTGAAAGCTGACAGCATATCCGAAAGATTTGCTCTCATGGCTATCGCGGAAGCTAAGCTTCTCGGTCAGGGCGTAATGCTCCCCTCGTCTTCAAAGGGCGGTAACTACGCTATATCCAGAGTTGCTCCTTATACGATCACATCCGTACTTTGGGGCAACGACTCCGACAGATTCCATCAGGCTATCATCGTTAAGGGCGATCCGCTCACACCCGCTGTTCGCGATGAGATGAAGGCTAAATGGGCAGAGCTCAAGGGCACAGGCACATATGAAGCCTGGGCAAAGAGCTATCTCACAGGCAAGGGCTATGAGCTCAACGACGTATATACTTTCGGATACACATCCGATCCTACGACATGGGACGCACTTGCAACATCGCAGGCTGCTGACGCCGAAGCTATCGTAAACACTTACGACGGACTTCTTGAGTACGACGTTGAAAACGTTCAGAGACCCGCACTTGCTGAGTCTTATGAAGTTTCCGAAGACGGCCTCACATACACATTCCACATCCGTAAGGGCGTTAAATGGGTTGACTATCAGGGCAACGTTATCGAAGACGTTACAGCTCACAGCTTTGTAAAAGGCATGCAGCACATGATGGACGCTAAGGAAGGTCTTGAATTCCTCGTTGACGGCAAGATCAAAAACGCTTCTCAGTACATGAACAGCGAAATCACAGATTTCTCTGAGGTAGGCGTTAAGGCTACAGACGACTATACTCTTGTATACACTCTCGAAGCTCCCTGCTCATTCTTCACAACAATGCTCGGATACGGTTGCTTCGCTCCTATCAGCGAAAAGTACTTCCGTGCAAAGGGCGGCGCTTTCGGTATGGAAGAATATGCTGCAGCAAAAGAGAAGGACACATACACATACGGTACTTCTTTTGAAAACATTGCTTACTGCGGACCGTACCTCGTAACATCCGCAACAGAGAAGAACTCCGTCGTATTCGACCTCAACCCCACATATTGGAACAAAGACAACGTAAACCTCAAGAAGATCGTTTGGAGATTCATCGACGGTCAGGATCCTACAGAATCCTACACGCTTATGAAGGACGGCACATTTGCAGGCGCAGGTCTCAACACTCAGTCTATTGCAAAGGCTAAAGAAGACGGTCTCTTTGACAAATATTCTTACATTTCCAGTACGGACGCAACGGCTTACCCGATGTTCCTCAACCTCTATCGTGCAGCTTACGCTAACTTCAACGACGCAACAATTGCAGTTTCCGAAATGAACGATACAGATAAGATCAGAACAAACCTTGCAATGGAAAACAGAAACTTCCGTCTTGCAGTTGTTACGGGTCTTGACCGTAGTGTATACAATGCTACAACTCAGGGTGATGATCTTAAGCTCACAAACCTTGTTAACTCCTATGTTCCCGGCACGTTCGTATCTCTCGACGAGGACGTAACCGTTAAGATCGGCGGCAAGGACACAACATTCAAGGCAGGCACATATTACGGTGCTATTCTTCAGGCTGCTCTTGACGCAGACGGCGTTAAGGTTAAAGTTTGGGATCCTACAGCTGATGAAGGCGTAGGTTCATCCGCAGGCTTTGACGGTTGGTACAATGCTGCATACGCTCGTGAAAACCTCAAGAAGGCTGTTGAAGAACTCAAGGCTAAGGGCGTTGAAATCACAAAGGAAAATCCGATCATCCTTGAACTTCCTTACTATGATGTAAACCAGACTTTCTCCAACAGAGCAAACGCTCTCAAGCAGTCCATCGAGTCTTCTCTTGAAGGACTTGTTGAAATCAGACTTATCAAGTGCGGCGGTTCAAACGCTCTTAACTGGTACTACGCAGGCTATTATCCCTCCACGGGTGACGGCATGAACTATAATATCATGGATAACTCCGGTTGGGGTCCTGACTACGGTGATCCTTCCACTTATCTTGATACAATGCTCCCGGACGGCGACGGCTACATGACGAAGAGCATCGGTCTTTATTGATTTTTTGCCTTAATAAAAATTAAATAAATAACTGTATAATAAGGGGGCGGCGATTTTTCCTGTCCCCTTATTATGCATATAATGAGAGATACGGCTTATGACAAAATACTTACTGAAACGGTTGCTTCACGGGCTTGTTTCCGTAGTGATCGTCGTCGCGATCGTAATGCTCCTGGTATATACGCTTATGGATCGCGAACTTATATTTGCCAATGACGGCACGTTCACAAAAAGAGTAAATAACGACCGAGAAATCTACAAGTATTCCCAATGGGAAAAATTCGGCTATCTTGACTATATAACATATAACGAATATCTTACCTCGCTTGTGAAGTCAGGCGAAATAACCGAAGAAATATGCGCTGAGGCTGCCAACATTGCAACCAAAGAAAACGAAGACAATCCGACGGCAAAAAAATATGCGGCAAAATTCAAAGAATATTATGAATCAAAGGGATATACTGCCGTTCGTCTTGACGCTGTAATGGTATCATCCAAAAAGGTTGCCAGCGGTGGAAAACAGCAGCTTTTCGTATACAAAAATACCCCTATGATAAAAAGAATGATTTCCTTCTTCGGAAGGGTAGTGTCCGTTGATAACATTCACTACGTTGAAGACGATATAGAGAACAGGGGACTTACCTTTACGTTTTATGATCCCGTCTACAACACTCAGCCCGGAACCGGAGAGGTGGCAAAAAACAAGTTCTCTCCTGCAATAATAGGCAACGGCACGAAATATAAATATCTCGTTTACTTCGACAATAAATTCCCGTTTGTTCATCAGAATCTTATAACGATAAATCTCGGCGTTTCGATATCGGTAAACCGTAACGTTGACGTTTTCCAGACGATGACACAATCTCAGGGTGCTTATATAAAATCAGAAACGGTTTATCCGACAGGACTTGTTGAGGACAGCGCATATGATCTTCATTCGGCAACATATGCTTATGCCGGTGCAAGAGACACGGCTGAAATCTACTCCGACCGCTATGTTGACGATTACATCAACACAAACGCGGTAAAGAACAATCATTCAAAACTCGGATATTCGTTCATAATCGGCATAATCTCGGTTATAATGTCTTACTTCCTTGCAGTGCCGCTCGGCATACTTATGGCAAGAAAGAAGGACAAGCTTGTAGATAAGATAGGCACGCTTTATATCGTGTTT
>ULWZ01082430.1_pt1 | contig 10284 bp, 8 predicted proteins | sample 1960811 | NCBI WGS metagenome assembly ULWZ01 (sample SAMEA4835825, study PRJEB28245) | human gut metagenome | biome: gut microbiome; material: fecal sample | place: Denmark | collected 2008 | reverse complement strand
GCGGAATACGGTGCCGTCGAGGATAGAGCGGATAGTGCCGTTCGGGCTCTTCCACATCTGATGGAGCTTGTACTCGTCCATGCGCTGGTGGTTAGGTGTGATGGTAGCACACTTAACGGCTACGCCCAGACGCTTTGTAGCCTCGGCTGCGTCCTTTGTTATCTGGTCGCCGGTCTCGTCGCGCTTAACGAGTCCCAGGTCGTAATACTCTGTCTTGAGGTCAACGAACGGAAGGATAAGCTCATCCTTGATCATCTGCCACAAAATACGGGTCATCTCGTCGCCATCCATCTCAACGAGTGGAGTGGTCATCTGAATTTTTTCGGTCATAGTTATTTGGATTTAAGAGTTTATTTCTTGTTCTTATAATAGTTCATCAAGCAGCCGTCTGCCAGAATCTGACGCTCGTCGGCGGTGAGGTTCTGGAAGAAGAGGTGTATAGGCTTAACGCCGTCGCGAGCGATAACCTGCGCGTCGATCTCCTCCTTGCCAGCGAGGATAGCCTCGCGGATGCCCGGCACGAAGAGCTTGTCGCCCGGCTCGAAGTTGAACTCAACGTCCTTGGCGATTGTGAACGGCACGATACCCCAGTTGATACAGTTAGAACGGTAGCGCTTTGTAGCGTACTCGTAGCAAACGTTAGCGTCGCCGCCGAGCACCTTCTGGCAAGAAGCAGCCTGCTCGCGAGCCGAGCCGTCGCCAGGACGATTAGCGAATACGCATGAGCCGAACGATGTCTCCTCAGCCTTTGCGCCCACCTTTGCGAGAGCCTCTGCGATGTTTGCGCTCACCTCACCTGCACGGCGTGCGAGGTCCTGCTTCTGAATCTCCTTGCTCAGACCAACGTACTCAGGCACGCGGCGAGAGAGAGCGAACTCAGAAAGCTTCAACGGGTTAGAACGGTAAGAACTTGTCTCGCCAGACGGGATAAGCTCGTCGGTAGTTGTAACCGGGTCGTGGATAACAGCTGCCAACTCGAGCAACATGTTCTCCTGCATCGGATACATTGTAGGCCAGTCCTTGATGTTCGGACCGTAGCGGAGCTCTGTCTCAGGACGCGGTCTGCCGTAGCCGTTGTATACGCGGCACTTGTATATCTTGTCGTCGTAAGCGTATGGCTTGTGAGTGTTCTCGTACTCTACGTCTGTCGCAGCCGTAATTACGCCGCCGTTGGCTGCTGTAGCAGCGATAGAGCGTGCGTCCATAAGCGCAACGAGAGAGAGCTGGCCCTGACCAGGCTTAGAACCCTCGCGGTTGGGGAAGTTGCGTGTGGTGTGGCGGATAGACAGACCGTTGTTAGACGGAACGTCGCCTGCGCCGAAGCACGGACCGCAGAATGCCGGCTTCATCACAACGCCAGCCTCGATGAGGTCGGCTGTGATGCCTTCGCGTGTTACAGCCATTGATACCGGTGTCGACTGCGGATAAGCCGAAGCTGTGAAGTAGTCGTTGCCGATGCTCTTGCCCTTAAGGATAGCGCCAGCCTCTGCGAGGTTGTCGTATGTGCCGCCCGAGCAGCCGGCGATGATACCCTGGTCGGCGTATACCTTGCCGTCTACGACCTTGTCAACGAGATGCACGTCTACCTTGTCGCCGAAACGCTTCTTGGCGTCTTCCTCGATGCGTGTGAGGATGCCCACCGGGTCGGCCTGAAGCTCGTGGATTGTAACTGCGTTCGACGGATGGAACGGCAGAGCGATCATCGCCTCCTGAGAAGAAAGGTCGATGCGAATCATCATATCGTAGTAAGCTACGTCGCCCGGCTTCAGTTCCTTGAAGTCCTGCGGACGCTCGTGTATGTCGTAATGGTGCTTCACCTCTTCGTCTGTAACCCAGATAGAGCTCAAGCAAGTGGTCTCGGTAGTCATGATGTCGATACCGTTACGGAAGTCGATAGGCAACTCCTTAACGCCAGGACCTGCGAACTCGAGCACCTTGTTCTTCACAACGCCGCTCTCGAATGTAGCCTTAACGAGAGAGATAGCCACGTCGTGCGGACCTACGCCCTTCTTGGGCTTGCCCTCGAGCCATACGAGCACCACTTCCGGTGCGTTGATGTCCCATGTGTTCTTGAGCAACTGCTTCACGAGCTCGCCGCCGCCTTCGCCAACGCCCATGTTACCGAGCGAGCCGTAGCGTGTGTGAGAGTCTGAACCGAGAATCATGTTGCCGCACTTCACCATCATCTCACGAGCATACTGGTGGATGACAGCCTGGTTGGCAGGAACGTAGATGCCGCCGTACTTCTTAGCTGCTGACAGACCGAATACGTGGTCGTCCTCATTGATAGTGCCGCCTACTGCGCAGAGCGAGTTGTGGCAGTTTGTCATAGCGTAGGGCAACGGGAACTCTTGCAGACCGCTTGCACGTGCTGTCTGAATGATACCAACGTATGTAATATCGTGTGACATCATTGCGTCGAAGCGGATGCGCATCTTCTTTCCCTTCGAGCCGTCCACGTCGTGAGAGCGGAGGATGCCGTAGGTGATTGTGTTCTCGCGTGCCTGCTCCGGGGTGAGGGTCTGACACTCGTTTACGATTTCATTGCCGTTAAGGAGGTAAACTCCATGATTGATTACTTCTACCATAAAGTTAGATTGTTTATAGTTTATAGAGTTAGGTTTTATAATTCTTTGAGATAACCGATATTGCCGGTTGGGGTGTATGACAGCATGAACAGCCAGTGTATGATAGCGTGAACTATCGTCTTATACTATATCAGCGTATATAGATATGTTGGAGATGTGGTGTAAGATTATTGTTTTAAAAACACGTAAATACGACAACACTCCTGTTCTAAAAACACTGAATAGGACTGCTTCAATACTTACGCTCGCGCGAGTAGTAATGGATGAAAAAAAACTCATTGTTTCCGCAAGAACACATTCGTTCTGCGAACTGTCATTTCACGGCGTAAAGATACATATTTTATATTATCCCACCAAAGATTTGTGGCTGATTTTTTCTTTTTCATACTCTCTTTTCAGCAAATGCCAGCCTTCAATTCCATGTTTGCTATTTCGAGTTTCCAATTTGATATGCTCATGCCTTCTGATTGGCGTTCTTTACATTCATCAATGGCGTTCTCAACCGAGAACGCCATTGATGAATACTACGAGCGAGAGCATGTCTGCACTTCCGCCTGGCGATATGTTGCGCTGCACGAAGCTGCGGTTCATGTCGCCGAGTATAGTGTCGAGGTTTGTGCCGGCGTCAGCTTGCGGCGTACCATGTGTTGCTCCGCTCCACCGGCTGAGCACGCTGCGCGATTCTTCCTTCACCTGCTTCATCATGGCAAGCGACGTGCGGTATACGATGTTGGTGTCGTCGAGGTCGCACATTATGCGCAGAAGCGTGAGGTGGAGCGCATGCGGTTCGCCGTTCTTGCTGAGGTTCGCATAGAACGGTAGCCAGTCGTTGAAGAGCATGGGGTATCCCTCGCGGGCATTGTCGAGTGCTCCCTTGAACGTAGCCGTTTCAGAAGCCGCAGTCTGTTTTGCCTTGCTGCCGTGCGTGCCTTTTGTGTCGGGGAAAGCGAAGGCAAGTTTGCTGATGGCTGCGGAAAGTGCCTGCGGCGTGATGCTGTAGCCTTGCCAAGCCTTTCCTGCGGCGGCTACGACGGCAAGTCCCATGGAGAAAAGCGCTCCCTTGTATGTGTTGACGCCATTGGTGGCTTCAAACATGGCGCGCTCTGCCTCAATGCCCGTTTTTACAATGTCGTCATGGTTGGGCATGTCGGCAGCGAAACCGAGTAGGGCGAGTCTGACGAAATAGGGATGTATGGCACGTATGCTGCGCGACATCAGCGCATGATCCATGTCGCGGTGCGCTCCGCTGTTGTCCTTGTCTACAAGACCGGGTTTTGGAGTGGTGTCGAGTTCGGCATGAAGGGCGCGTGTTGCGAGATGTGCTATAATATAAGGTAGGGTAGTGAGCGGCACAAGCTGTCTTATTGTGTTCATGTCGCCTTCTTCCATTGCCTTGCGGACGCGCGATGCGCTTACTGCGTTGCTGTCTTTCTCCAGTCGATTTATCTCGCGAACGTCTTTGAGCACTTCGTGCATCAGTTGGTTGTAGCGTCGTGTGAGCTGGTCGGTAGGCTCTGTGCCTACGAAACGCACTGTTGCGCCGAGAGCTGGCGCGATGTGGCGGCGGAACAGATCGAGGTCGAGCAGCATCTGCGTGTCGGCAGCGTCGTCGAGTCGCTTCAGAAAGTAGGTAGGGAACGTCGCGCGACTGATTGCATAGTCGCTGCCGTCGATTACGTTGACGTTCTCTATGTCTGCAACGCCTTGCTCTACCATCGCTTTGCGCTCTGTGTAGGCGAAGAGCGAGCAGTCTTCTCTTACTACCATTACGTACAACCGTTCCACTTGCTTGGCGGCTTGCTCTATGAGGTAGCGGTGGCCGAGGGTGAAGGGGTTGCAGTTCATTACAATGCAGCCGGTGGGCTGCATTGTGGTGTTGAGGTGTTGAGGTATTGAGGTGTTGAGATATGAGGTGTTTTCTTTACACTTCTTACTATCCTCTTTACACTCTTTATTGTATTCTTTATACTTTTCTGATTCCTCTTTTATCTTTTTCAGAGCCTCGACCGTATTGCTGATTCCTCCGATGCCGGTCTCCATGAGTATTGCTTCGGGTGCTTCGGCGAGCAGGCGGAATGACAGACTCTCGAAGAGTTGACGGTTCTTGGGCTTTGTGAACAGCTTGATGCAGCCGTAGCCCTCCTGGTTGGCGTGCGAGATGAGGTGCGAGACGAGCGTGTTGGCTATAGCTTCGCCTTTGTGCGCATCGTCCACTGCAACGCACTTTATTACGTCGTCCTTCAGTCCGCCACCAGCTATCATCTCTCCGTCGTCGTCTGTTATGGCAGCGTAGTAGTGCATGTCGTCGAAGCGCAAGCCGTTGCGTTTGAGGAACGCCTCTATGCGTTGTCGCTGACGGGGTGTTGCGGGGTTGAGGGTCTGTATCTCCATAGGTTTGAGTATTAAGATTTGTGGGCTTCGACGTAGCTGTCTACCATTTCGTTGATTTTCGCCCATATCTCTTCTTGTGTGTGCCAGCGCATCCTCATGCAGTAGCGCGCTTCGTGGTCGCAGACGAGACAGCGTCGTGGCTTTTCGCCGATGGCGTCTCTTGAGACGGGCACGCCGTCGGCGTTGATGATGTCGATGTCGAAGAGGCGTCCGAGTGGGTGGGTGTCTTCGATGTTGACGGCTATGCGCTTGGCTTCGAGGAGCGGCATCGGGGTGATGAGGTAGGCTTCGTAGCCGGTTTCGAGGTCGAGCTCGAGGAGGGTAGGGGCTGGGTTTTCTAGGGGTTCTAGGTTTTCTAGGTTTTCTAGGGGGGATAGCCCTTTGTTTTCTTTGATGCCGAAAGCTTTGCGCATGGCTTCTACAGCGGCGTGTGCTGCCGTGAGCGACTGCTGATTACGCTTTACGCTTCCTGGCATGACGACAGTAAGGCACACCAGTGTCTTTCCCGAGTGTTCAGCCAGCAGCTTCTGCTGTGTGGCATGGCGTGCGTCGCGGCTCGCCAGAAGTTCGTGGAGCGTAATCATTCTTTGAATTTTGAATTTTGAGTTTTGAGTTTTGAATTGTGCGCTTTGCGCATTTTGAGTTTTGAATTTTTGAATTGTGAATTCAACATTGAATAATTCAACATCGGCGTAGCCGACAACTCAAAATTCAAAACTCAAAATTCAAAACTTATTCAACGATGTTCTTGATAACATCCATTACCGAGCCGTCGCGATTCATCACGACGCCTACCACCTTGTCGCCGAACGGCAGCGGTGCGGGGTTGCCGATTACAGAGAGTGCGCGGTCGCGTAGCTCCTCGAGTGTGACGAGCTTCAATCCTGCAGCCTTCAGGCGTTCTGCTATCTCCGGTCGAGCCGGGTTTACGGCGATGCCGTATTCGGTTACGACCACGTCTACGGTGCGACCCGGAGTGATGAGCGTAGTAACCTCGTTAACGACGCACGGTATTCTGCCGCGGAGCAGCGGGCAGACGATGATAGAGAGAGCCGAGTCTTCTGCTGTGTCGGGGTGTCCGCCGATAGCGCCGCGTATGATGCCGTCGCTACCTACGAGCACGTTCACGTTGAAGTTGACGTCCACCTCAAGTGCAGAGAGTATCACGATGTCGAGATAGTGTGTGGCAGCGCCCTGCTCGTGCATGCTTGCGTATTCGCAAGCCGACACCTCCTTGTGTTTCGGGTCGTTCTTGAGCGACTCTGCAGCCACCTTGTCGAACGACTGCACGTCGATGAGGCGCTCGATGAGTCCTTCCTCGTGCATCTTCACCATGTGAGCGGTGATGCCGCCGAGAGCGAACGAAGCCTTGATGCCCTGGTCTATCATGCTCTGGCGGATGTACTTAACGGCAGCGAGCGAAGCACCGCCCGAACCGGTCTGTATAGAGAAGCCGTTCTTGAAGTAGCCGCTGTTCACGATCACCTTCGCAGCCTGCTGAGCGAGCAGAATGTCGCGCGGGTTCTTGGTGTCGCGGATGGCTCCCGAAGCAATCTTCGACGAGTCGCCTACCGACTCAACCTCAACCACGTAGTCGACGTCGTGCTCCGAGATAGAGTTCGGAGTGTTAGGATAAGGCACGAGGTCGTCGGTGAGTATCACCACCTTGTCGGCGTAGTGAGCGTCGGGCAGCGCGTAACCGAGCGAACCGCAGATGCTCTTAGCGTTCTCCGAGCGCGAGTAGCCGCAGGCGTTGCCGAGCGGGTCTGAAGAAGAAGCGCCGAGGAACGCCACGTCGATGTGCAACTCGCCCGAAGCGATAGCCTCGCCGCGTCCGCCGTGCGAGCGGAACACCACCGGCTTCTCCATCAGTCCGTGCGAAATCTCCTTAGCCAGTTCGCCGCGCAGACCAGATGTTGAAATCTCTGTGATTACGCCGTTGCGAATGTGCTCGATGAGCGGTTCGTGTACGTCCTGCAAGCTCGATGCTGCGAGGTGCAGACCCTTGAATCCCATCTCTGCGAGCTTAGCCACAACCATGTTCACCACCTTGTCTCCACCGCGGAAGTGGTGGTGGAACGATATTGTCATGCCGTCCTTCAGTCCCGAGTGGCGAATAGCCTCCTCGAGCGTCATGAGTTTGGGGCTTTTCTGCTGCAGTTCGAGGCGCGGTGTGATATCCTTGTGTGCCTCTACATTATTATATACACTCTTTCCCATAGCCTGAGCCACCTGCTCGGCGAGGGTATGTCTTTCGTTCAGTGTGCTCATGCTATGTCCTCCTGTTTAATTACGCCCGAAGCCAGTGCCAAGTCGATGACGCGCTGTGCGCGTATCACCACTGGTCGGTCAACCATTTTACCGTTCACGGCGATAACGCCCGAACCCTTCTTCTCAGCCTCCTTGATGGCAGCGATGACGGCGAGCGCCTTGTCGATAGCCTTCTGAGTCGGCGTGAACACCTCGTTGATGATTTCTATCTGGCGCGGGTTGATGATCGACTTTCCGTCGAAGCCCAACTGATGAATCAGCTCCACCTCCTTGCGGAATGTCTCCATATCGTTGAGGTTAGAGTAGACGGTGTCAAGCGCGTCGATGCCTGCAGCGCGTGCAGCCACCACGATGGTCTGGCGTGCCATGAGCAGCTCCATGCCCTCGGGCGAGCGCTGTGTCTTCAGGTTGGCGCAGTAGTCCTCCGCGCCGAGCGCTATGCCCATCATGCGCTTAGAAGCGGTAGCTATGGCGTAGGCGTTCACCACGCCGAGCGTGCTCTCGAGCGCAGCCATAATCTGCGTGCGACCCACGCAGCCCAGCTCCTGCTCCACCTTCTCTATCTCGCGCTCCACCTCGATCACCTCCTCGGCGGTCTCGGTCTTAGGCATACGGATGACGTCGACGCCAGCCTTAACGACAGCCTCGATATCCTTCTTGCCGTACGGAGTGTTGAGCGGGTTGATGCGCACCACCATTTCCGTTGTGCCATAGTCGATAGTCTTCAATGCGTTGTAGACGAGCAGGCGTGCCGCGTCTTTCTCTGCCATTGTAACAGAGTCCTCAAGGTCGAGCATTATTGAGTCGGGATGATATATATATGCATCCTGCATCATACCGGGGTTGTTTCCCGGCACGAACATCATAGTTCTTCTTAGTCGTTTCATAGGTCAAAAAGTTTTTGGGGGTTAGTCTTTCCACACGTCTTTGCCCGTAGCTCTTACGGCAGCCGCAGTGACGCGTGCGCGGATAGTGCAGTCGAGCGCGCCCTTGTCAGTGGCGTGCACCTCGGCACGGGTGATACCGAGTCCTTCGAGCGTCTCAGCTATCACCTTGCGTATCTGGTCGCCGAACTGGTAGGCAACCGAACTCTGCAAATCGATGTTCAGTCCCTCTTTCTCGCAAGGGGCAATCTGAATCATGATGTCGCCGGACTCCATTGTTCCGGCAGTAGCTTGTTTAAGTTCCATAGGTATAGTATTTAAAAAGTTTGTGGTCTTTAGATTCTTTGAGAGGTATGGGTTCGGCGTCGTGTGCTCCGACGGGCGCCAGCGTGCCTTGCGGCGTCAGCACGTGCATCGCTTTAACTTGCTTTGCGTGCTTGATGTTTCCATGCGCTTTTGCATGCTTCAGCATGTGTGTTGCTTTTGCTTGCTTCATGGGCGTCAGCGTGCGTGGAGAAGATGCGGTCGGGAGCGGTGTGGAGTAGAAACGTAATAAAACAAAAATTGCGTAAATACAACAACACTTCCTTCCGTCTTTACACCGAAGAGAACCGAGTTATACTTACGCTCGCGCGAGCAGTATATAAGGGTAATAATGTCTGTGTCCGCACAAAACACGTTCTGCGTGCGGATTTCTATTTCGCGGGGTAAAGATACGCATTAATTGTGAAACGACCAAGCATTTTGCGAGGATTTTTTTGCTGGGATACCTCTTAGGGGGTGCACTTGTCTCAAGTGCACCACTTGCTTTGTTGGTGCATCAATTGCTTTGTTGGTGCATCGCTTGTTTTGTTGGTGCATCGCTTGCTTTATTAGTGCATCGCTTGCTTTGTTGGTGCACCACTTGATTTGTTGGTGCATCGCGTGCTTTGTTGGTGCACTTGAGACAAGTGCACCCCCTTTGGGTGATTTCCGCGTACTGGTAACGCTGTTACCGCATACTGGTAATGTCGTTACCGCGGACATGTAATAGTGTTACCAGTACGCGGTAACATTCTAAAACGAAATGTCGGGTAGCGCAACTCTTAGTCTGTTGATGCGCATCTCTCAGGGGGTGCAGCAGTCTCTGCTGCACCAACCAAGCTGACGGTGCACTTCTTGCTCGGTTGGCGTATTTCTTGCTCGGTTGGTGCCATCTGTTCGGTTGGTGCCATCAGTTCGGTTGGTGCACTTGAGACAAGTGCACCCCCTTGAAGGCACTCTTGCTTCTGAAATCTGTGGATTCTGTGGGAGGTCTGCGCACCCTAACATCTGTGATGATCTGTGAAATCTGTGGGAGAACCTCCGCTGCACCAACATTCTCCGCCAATTTGTCCTTTGCTTCTGACTATCTGTCGCCGAAACTGCCAATTTCGCTTACTATTTATCGGTGGAAACAGCGAAACGTTTTTGGCACGTAAGTTGCAGTATACTTAGTGCAAGCCGATGGACGGAAGTCCTGAGGCAAGCAAACGATAAACGTAAGATTAAAATATAAATAGGAGGTATTTGATATGTTACCAGTAATGAGAAATACTTGGATGCCAGAAGTTTTCAACGACTTTTTTGATACCGACTTTATGCCGCGTACAAACGCAACCGCCCCGGCAATCAACGTTAAGGAAACAGAACACAACTATACTGTAGAGCTTGCTGCAGCCGGAATGAAGAAGGACGACTTCAACATCAACATCGACGCTGACGGCAACCTGCATATCAAGATGGAGAAGAAGAACGAGAAGAATGAAGAGGAGAAGAAGGAGCACTATCTGCGCCGCGAGTTCTCTTACACTAAGTTCGAGCAGACATTGCTCTTGCCTGACGATGTCGACAAGGAGAAGATTGCTGCCAACGTGAGCGACGGTGTGCTTACAATCGATCTTCCGAAGGTTGAGCAGAACGTGCAGAAGGCAGCTCGCCAGATTGAGGTGAAATAATCCTCGCGAGGCACGCCCCGACGGCACGACAGTTTCGCAGCCCGACGCCGTCAGGCACGCTCAGCAGTTGATTTTGGTTAGTATTAGATGATATAAATTGTTGTTGAGAAAATTGTTGATTAGGTTTAAGTGAGAAAGCCCTGCTTCGCACGAATGCGAAGCAGGGCTTTCTTC
>ULWZ01040075.1_pt1 | contig 10345 bp, 8 predicted proteins | sample 1960811 | NCBI WGS metagenome assembly ULWZ01 (sample SAMEA4835825, study PRJEB28245) | human gut metagenome | biome: gut microbiome; material: fecal sample | place: Denmark | collected 2008 | reverse complement strand
GCATAATCTTACGTGTTTCGTTATACATTTTCATTTCCTCCTTAGTGTAGTCGGTCTCTGTCATGACATCAATTTGCGGAATGACATTGTATGCCAACTGGTGGGGAAACTTCTTGATTGTTTTGGCTTCGCCAGTTTCGATGATTTCCTTATATTGTTGCTGAAGCTCGTCCATGGCGGCCGCTCCTGCGCCTGATGCACTCTGATAAGATGAGACGTGTATGCGCTTGATGTGTGAGAGTTGTTCTATGGGCTGCATAACCACTACCATCATGATGGTGGTGCAGTTAGGGTTGGCGATGACGCCACGCGGACGAACAAGGGCATCTGCTGCGTTGCATTCGGGCACCACAAGGGGTACGTCTTTGTCCATGCGGAAGGCACTTGAGTTGTCAATCATCACTGCACCAAATCGGGTGATGTCTTCCAAGTATTCTTTTGACACTCCGGCTCCGGCAGATGTGAATACAATATCAATGCCTTTGAAGTCGTCACCGTGTTTGAGTTCCTTCACAGTACAAGTTTTGCCTTTAAAGGTGTATTGCTTGCCTGCCGAACGGCTTGAGCCGAACAGGGTAAGTTCGTCAATAGGGAAATTGCGCTCTGCAAGTATGCGCATAAACTCTTGTCCTACGGCGCCGCTGGCACCAACGATTGCTACATTCATTAGTGTAAAAGGTGTTAGTTCTGATTTTATACGTTCTTTTTCTTGACAAGCAGGGGAGCCTTGGGGCATTCCTCCTCCTGTACAATTAAAGTGCAAAAGTAATAAAAGAACGTGTAATAATAAAGTTTGATGATGCGAATTTTAGCAACATATAACATTATTACAGGTTGAGTGGGTCCAATTTGGCAGAAAAACGTGGTCGGTTTGTTTGAAAAGAGTTAATTTTGCATTTTTAACGGTCAGGCCGTATGAGTGGGGTTAGTGCCTTTCATTTGCGGTGGTTTGCCCCTCATTGGAGTCTGACATTCTTACAATATGTCTTTAATTGAGTCTGGATGATTGCCTTGCCTGAAATATTCCCTATCACTGACCCCACATGGATAATGTGTTGTGTGTTGTTGCTGATACTTGGTGCTCCGGTGCTTTTCGAGCGTCTGAGGATACCTCCGCTTGTCGGCATGGTGTTGGCGGGAATGTTGGTGGGGCCTCACGGCTTTGGCATCTTGCAGGGTGGCGACAGCTTTGAGATATTTGGTCAGGTCGGTTTGTATTATATCATGTTTACCGCAGGGTTGTCGATGGACATGTCGGCGTTGAAAACCCATCGTGTGCAGGTGGTTACGTTTGGCCTAATGAGTTTTGGTGTGCCGTTTGCAATGGGTTATGCTTCAACATTCTGGCTGTTGGGCATGAGTGAGGCGGCTTCAATTCTGGTGGCCTGCATCTTGGCCAGCCATACAATGGTGTCGTTCAGCATTGCTTCGCGTTATGGTTTGGCTCATCACAAGGGAGTAACTCTTTCTGTTGTCGCCACGATGATTTCATTGGTTCTGTCGTTGTTTATACTGGCAGCCATGTCATCGACTTTTGGTGATGACAGCAGTATGTTTGCATGGTTGTTTATAGTATTGAAATGTGCCGTGTATACGGCGGCGGTGATATTTGTCTACCCCAGAGTAATACGCTTTGTGTTCCGCAAACTCTCTGACGATGTTTTGCAGTATATCTTCGTGATGTGCATGATGTTGTTCAGCGCAGCCATAAGTGCCAGCCTCGGACTGGAGGGTGTGCTTGGTGCCTTTTTGGCCGGATTGGTGTTCAATCGCTACATTCCGGAGTCGGTTCCGCTGATGAACCACATAGACTTTGTGGGCAACGCCCTGTTTATACCGTATTTTCTGATAGGTGTGGGCATGCTCATTGATGTCAGGTTGCTTGTGGCAAGCGAAGAAGTTCTGGTTGTCACTGCCGTTGTTGTGGTGGTGGCTTTAGTGTCGAAGTGCCTTGGTGCATGGCTGACGGCAAATATTTTCAAGCTCGACCACAACAGCCGTCTGATGATGATGGGCCTTACTTCTGCCCACGCTGCGGGCGGCCTTGCCATAGTGATGGTCGGACGCAGGCTGTTGCTCCCCTCGGGCGATCCCTTGGTTGACGACACCTTGCTCAATGCTGTGGTGATGCTAATCTTGTTCAGTTGTGTGTTTAGTGCTTTCGTGACATCTGTAGCATCAAGGCGCATAAGCCTCAACGAAGTGAGTGATGACGAACAGATGGGCGTGGAAGACAAAATGCTTGTGGCTTTGTCGCGCAGCGAGTCAATGCGCAATCTCATTACTTCGGCCATTCTGATGCGTCCACACCACAGCAATACTCCGTTGGTGGGAGTGAGACTGGTGCTTGACGCTGTTGGCAATGAACGGGAGCTTAATGCCGCACGGCAGATGGTCAACGAAGCGGCTATGGTGGCGGCATCTGCAGGTGTTAACCTCAAGAAAGTGGTCAGGTCAAGCATCAATCCTGTTACGGGGTTGTCTCACTTGATGAAAGACTTTGAAGCTTCTGAAATATTGATGGGGTATCACCTCACAGGCGGCAAGGCTGCAACTGGGTTTGGCAGTGTCATTTCGGAAATGCTTTCTACCATATCGCGTCAGATAATTATTCTGCATGCCATGCGCCCTCTAAACACTATTAGACGCATACATGTTATGGTGCCCCTCAAGGCCAACAAGGAAGAGGGCTTCGTCAGATGGTTGAATCATGTTCTTAGGCTTGGGCGGCAATTGGATTGTCTGATTGTGTTCTATTGTGATGAGGAGTCGTGGGTACGCATCCATAAACGGTGGTCTCAGCATTACGGCAAGGTGAAGGTTAGGCATCAGCAGTTTGCCGCCTATTCTGAAATGGTGGCACTAAAACATACTATCGATGAAAGTCATTTGGTGGTGTTCATTGCATCACGAAGTGGGGCACCGTCATACCATCCCACGATGATGAATCTTCCTTCAATTGTTGGACGACACTTCACCGACAACAGCGTTATGATAATCTACCCAGACCAGTATGGCATTGAAAAGCGTCTGACAGCATTCAATACGGGTTTGAAATAATAAAAACTAAATAGCAGAGAAATAATGGCAGATAACACAATAGTCAGCGTCAGGGGCCTTATCAAGCGGTTTGGCGAACTGATGGTATTGAAAGGCATTGACCTTGACATTAAACAGGGTGAAGTTGTGAGCATTGTCGGCCCCAGTGGTGCAGGAAAGACCACGTTGCTTCAGATTGTGGGTATGCTCGACACTGCCACGTCGGGTGCAGTGACGTTGTGTGGCAGAGATGTCACTCGTCTGAAGCAAAAGGAAATGGCAAAGATACGCAACACCGAGATAGGGTTTGTTTTTCAGTTCCACCAGTTGTTGCCCGAGTTCTCTGCCCGTGAAAATGTCATGATGCCTGCGCTTATTGCAGGCAAGAGTTTTAAGGAGGCAGGACTCCGTGCAGACTCTCTCTTGGAAATGATGGGACTGGCGGAACGCCGTGACCATAGACCAAAACAAATGTCGGGAGGTGAAAACCAACGTGTGGCAGTGGCTCGTGCCTTGATTAACAATCCACGCATAATATTGGCAGACGAACCCTCTGGCAGTCTCGATTCAAAAAACAAGGAAGAGTTGCACAAGTTGTTCTTCGACTTGAGAGACAAGCTTGGCCAGACGTTTGTGATTGTGACCCACGATGAGCATCTCGCTACACTTACCGACAGAACCATTCATCTCAGAGACGGACTGGTTGTTGCGGACAGTGGTGAAATGCAGGACGAATTAAAAGAGCAGATTACGACATGGTAAAATTAGGAGATTACAATAAGCTGACGATAACGCGCTTCGTGGAGAGCGGTGCTTACCTTGATGGGGGAGAAGGTTTCGAAATACTGATGCCGAGGAACTATACCACCCCCGCGATGCATGTGGGCGATGAGGTCGAAGTGTTTGTTTATCTTGACCAGTCCAACAAGCCCGTAGCAACGACAGAGACACCTTTTGCCAAGGTCGGTGATTTTGCCTGTTTGAGAGTGAATTGGCTTAATGAATACGGAGCCTTCCTTGATTGGGGGTTGCTTAAAGATCTTTTTGTGCCTTTTCGCGAGCAGCGCGTGAAGATGCAGATAGGCAAGAGTTATGTGGTCTATATCTACATAGACGAGTTGACGGGCAGAATTGTAGGGTCATCGCGCATTTCCAGACATTTACAAGATGTTAGCGGTCGCCTTATGCCGCACCAGCAAGTTGATGCACTTATATTCAAGCGTACGCAACTGGGCTACAAGGCTGTTATTCCTGGGCCTGACTGTGAGGGCATGATATACAGCAACGAGTTGTTTCAACCCCTTGCCATCGGTGATGAGGTCAAAGCCTTTGTCAAGAACATCAGGCCGGACGGCAAAGTAGACCTCGTGTTGCAGGAGAGTGGCAGACGGCATGTGGAGGACTTCAGCGTGGTGCTGTTGCGAAACCTCACCGACAAGGCCAATCACTTTGTTGCCCTCACCGACAAGTCTGACCCTCAAGATATCTATGACATGTTTGGCGTAAGCAAGAAGACGTTCAAACGTGCAGTGGGAGCCCTCTACAAGGAAAGGCTTATCGATATTACCGATGATGGCATCAGATTGTTGTAAAGGCATGGCTTGGCTGAATGGCATATCAACTAAAACACTCTCGACACTTTGCCTTATGTTGGCGGTGCTGTTGGCGGGGTGCGACATGATGGACTATCATCCCTACGATGTGAGAATAAGCGGTGAGACTGGGCTGACCCAAAAACATATTGCATTGATAGAAAAGCAGTGTGCAGGCAAGGACACCATACGGTTTGCGCAAATCAGCGATACCCAACGCTGGTATGATGAGACGGAGGATATGATAAAGTCAATAAACAAAATAGAGAACCTTGACTTTGTAATCCACACTGGTGACCAGGCGGACTTCGGGCTGCCAAAGGAATATGAATGGATGCGTTCGTTGTTTAGCCGATTGAAAGTACCCTATGTCTGTGTGATAGGCAATCATGACTGCATCGGGTCGGGCGAATCGTCCTACAAGGTCATGTATGGTCCCGACAATTTCAGTTTTAACGCATCGTTCCTCCACTTTGTGATGCTTAACACCAATGCCTATGAGTATGACTATTCTGATGATATCCCCAACTTTGCATACATAAAGAACGATTTGGAGACTCTGCCTGACAGCATCACTAACACCATAGTGGCAATGCACGTCGGACCATTCATGTATCAGTTCAACGACAATGTGGCGGACTATTTCAACTATCGCACCATGCAATATCCTGGTCTTCTGTTTTGCATCTGTGGACATGAGCACAAACAGAAAGAATACAGACCCTTTGGTGACAGTGGGCCAATATATTATGAATGTGGGGCGGCAGATCATAAGACCTATATCATTTATACCGTAACAAAAGAGTCATACACCTATGAAATCAGGCATGCGTGAGGTTGTATTGGCAGTTGCTTCTGGGCTGCTGTTTGGGTTTTCATCAGTTGCCGAGGCCCAAGACCCTGTAGTTCTGTCGCAGGATACAGACGAAATTTGTTCGTTGCTTGTAGTAGACAGCGTCACCGATGCAAAGCCTCGTAAGCCACAAAAAGGTACTCCCGAGTACTATGAGTACAAAGTGGAGTCATACCAACGCTTCTGGCGCAGCCTTATTCCCAACCAATCTCGGTTTCAGTACGCTGGCAATGTGGGAATGTTCAATCTCGGACTTGGTTGGCATTATGGTGGCAAGGAGCGACGTTTGTGGGAAACCGATTTCATGTTCGGACTGTTGCTGAAGCACAACACTCCTCACAACCACATGACGTTCACCTTGCGTCAAAGCTATATACCATTTCGTTTTCCGTTGGTATGGAACTTCAAGCTCGAACCCATTGCGACAGGTTTGATGATAAACACTATCACTGGTGAGGAATTCTGGGTGCGCGAACCGTCAAAATATCCTCGAAAGTATTACGGTTTTCCTACTGCAGTGCGTGCCCACATCTTCCTTGGGCAGCGAATTAGGTGGGAAATCCCAGAGTCAAGGCGCAAGTACGTCAAGGCCATTTCTTTCTGCTATGAACTATCAACCTACGATCTCGCCATTGCATCATACGTCACAAACAGCTACCTGTCTTTACGAGACATCTTGAGCCTTTCGATTGGCTTGAAAGTTGAGGCGTTTTGACACACCTCCCACGGAGATTGAGGGGGGGTACCGCCCTTGTTGTGTGCAACCCCAAATCAGTCATTTACGACCTAATGACTGATTTGGGGTGAAGTTACCTCATCCTTTTGCCATTTGTTGCCAATGTTTTTTATTTCCTCTATTTTCCAAGAGACTTGAACATCTTGGTGATGCACTTTTTCTTCTGTTCCATGTTCGGGTGAACATAGAGGTTGAGGGTTGTTGTGATATTGGCATGACCGAGCAATACGCTTACGGTCTTGTAGTCGCAGTTGCTTTCTATGCAGCGTGTGGCAAAGCTATGGCGTAGTCCGTGGTATTTCAGCCGAGGAATGTCAAGGCGTTTCATCAGCCGATGATAATAGTTGCGGTAAGTTCGTGGTTCCGTCGGCTTCTCTTCGTTGGTCAACACATAAAAGTCCTCGTTTACCACCTTTTTCAGAGGTTTTACCATCGCCAGCAGTTCCTTGTTCATCGGTATCTCACGGCATGAATTCTTGGTCTTGGGTGTGTTGATGACCAACTTCGTGTGCTTGTGTTCGCCCTCCACAATGTAGATGCGTTCAATGGTGCGGTTCACGGTGATAGTACCATTATCGGTATTGATGTCCGACCATTTCAAACCGCAAATCTCTCCGATACGCAATCCTGTGGTCAGACTGATATAGATGCCGAGGTTGCGGAACGTAAAGTTCTGCTTGATGAAATCAAGGATTTTCTTGTGGTGTGCCACAGTCAGTACCTCAATTTCCTTGTTGGTCTCTGTCGTAGGATATTTGATGTCCCACTCGCAATAGTTCATCCATTCGTTCTTTACTCCGAACTTCATCACCATCTTCAAGACAATAAGGATATCCTTCACCGTCTTAATGCTTAGACCGCCATTCAGTTTCTGCAAAACGAACTCCTGTACAAGTTTCTCACTCAGAGCCTCACAATCGCCAAATGATGGAAGAATGTGGTTCTCCAAAACTAACACATAAGCAGCGTATGTGGACTGCTTTACGTAGCGTTGCTTGTCACTTTTCCAAGCCAACGCAATTTCTCTAATTGTTTTTGTTGTCATTGTAATCCTTAATTTTGAAGGTGTATATATATAATTAGAGAAAATAGACCTCTGATGTCCCAAATCTCAGATTTCCGGAGTTTCAGGGGGAATGGGAAGAACATTTACTTGGGAATATATCAGATGTTACAAAATTGGCAGGATTTGAATTCACCAAATATGTAACATATGAAGACAATGGAAACATCATAGCAATTAGAGGGCTTAATTGCAAGAATGGCAGTCTTGATTTAAGAGATGTAAAGTATATTGATAATAGTGATTTTAGCAAACTATCGAGAAGTAAACTTTACACAGGAGACATTCTCTATACTTATGTCGGGACTGTCGGAGAAGTAGCTGTTGTTGACAAGAATGACAAGTATTATTTGGCTCCTAATGTTTCTCGAATTAGACTTTCAAAAGATTATAATTCAGACTTCATAAAACAATTGCTTGGTAGTAAAAAATTCTACAATCAAATAGTTTTTCCTCTTATTGCAACTTCTTCTCAGCCAGCTCTTTCTATGGAGAATCTAAGAAAATTCAAATTGAAAGTTCCGTCAATTAGAGAGCAAACGAAAATAGCGTCTTTGCTTAATGCTATTGACGAGCGCATTGCAACTCAAAACAAAATCATTGACAAGTTGCAGTCCCTAATCAAGGGAATTGCACAGAAGATAGTTCGCAGCAACAAGCCCAATGTTCGTTTGTATGAGTGTGTAGAATGTAGTTCTTCCACCCAGCAAGAAAGTGAAGTCTGTGAGCAAGGCGCATATCCTGTGTATGGCGCAAATGGCATCGTTGGCTATCTTGATGATTATAATACAGAGGGTGAAGCCGTTTATATTATCAAAGATGGTTCTGGTGTTGGTACAGTTTCTTACGTTACAGGCAAATGTTCTGCAACAGGAACTTTGAATACTTTGCAAGCTAAAGACGGCTATTCACTTCAATACCTTTACTATCTGCTGAAAGTGTTCAACTTTGAACCTTACAAGACAGGTATGGCTATTCCTCACATATATTTCAAGGACTATGGAAAAGCCAAAGTGTTTTGCCCATCATATACAGAACAACTTCAATATGCTCGGTTGTTGTCTGCAATTGATAGCAAACTATCAGTAGAAAAGAACACTCTAAGAAACCTGAGTTTACAGAAGCAATACTTGCTCCGCCAGATGTTTATATGAACATTTGGCGAAGCAGATACTGCTTTTGTAATTCAAGCATATCTCTTTGCTTTACTATAGTTTGCATTCGTGATGATAATGCGGAAAAAGCATGTGCTATTGTTCTAACTATTTGCGTAGTTGGCAAAATGAATTCTTGATTTTGCGTTTCAGCAATATAATGTCTTTTATGCTCATCCGTAGATAAATCAAGATACTTCAAAAACTCAAATGTATAACGCAAGAGTTCTTTGTTCTTTGCCGTTAGAATTTTGATAGCAGATGATTTGACCTTAAAGGGAAAATCAACATATTTGCAATCAAGAGTGAAATCGTCAAATATTATGCAATCGCCCTTGTCGTATATTCCGTCAGTTTCTGATGTGTAACCCAAAACAAAGGCTTTGTTGGCAGTTAATACTGGAGTTCCTCCTGCTGTATATTCAGTATCTTCAACAATATATGGTTGTGGCTGCTCATAACTAAGAACATCGCCAACCTTTGCATTTAAGCCAATATCTTTTCTAAGTTTTCCAAATACATCATTTCTAATTCCCTTGATTAAGGATTGTTTGTTTTGTAGGTCTGCGATTATTGAAAAACATTATTGTAAAGTTGAGAAACAGATTGCTTGTGTCGGAGATTTGGGCGAACCTTTCAGTGTTGGCAATTTGGCAAAGGATGACTTGACAGAAACCGGAATACCTTGTGTTATTTATGGTGAACTTTTTACGACTTATGGAGAAACTATATCTCAAATAGAAAGTCATACCTATAAAACAGAGGGTATTATATTGAGCAAGAAAGGGGATTTGTTGTTCCCTTCTTCAACTACTGTTGACGCAATGTCTTTAATTGCTCCGTCCGTCATCAATATGGACGGAGTTATATTAGGTGGAGATATGTTTGGAATTCATATCAGTCCTAACTTTAATGCACAATATCTAAGTTACTACTTCAATCATATTGCCAAAAGGCAGTTGGCAAAATTTGCTAAGGGTAGCACCATTATTCATTTGCATTACGCAGATATTGAAAAAGCCAAACTATTGTTGCCTTCTTTGGAAGAACAAAATAGAATGGCTAAATGTTTGGTTACATTAGATGACAAAATTAAAAAAGAAAGAACCTTTTTTGATTTATTAAATAGCCAAAAGGCATATTTGCTTTGTCATATGTTTATATGAACATCTGATATAACATATATTGCTTTTGTGATTGATATTGTTTAACCACCCTTTCTTCAATATTTATTTTTATGTCCAAAAGTGTCAGAATAGAAACATTTCTGACCTTTGGGCAAAAAATGTTGCGCACATCAGAACCATTTATAGATGTAAAAGTACTTCCTTGTTCGTACCTACGCCACATAAATTTATAGAATGTCAAATACTGATATATAAAATCTGACATATTTTCTTCATGTGGTATAATAGCGCAAACGCCACGTCCTAAACATACTTTTTGAGTAGCTTTTGCTACTTCACCAACAGGAGCACGAACCGTCAAAATTATATTCCCTTTTTCGGTCGTTTGATTAAATTCGGCGGTATATAGACGAGGCGTTGTTTTGCCATTTGATATATCTAAATTGCCTTGAACCAAGGGCATACCAAGACCTTGGTCGTTGTATGCGTTAGATGATGGAGATTGCCCCATTACAACATTAGCAATCTCTGACAAATGAATCGCACCTTTTGAAGAAAACAGAATATGGCTAATCGCAGACTTTAGCTTCTTCAAATCCTCAATGATTTTGTTTTGAGTTGCAATGCGTTCGTCAATGAGGTTAAGCAGACTTGATATTTTCTTCTGTTCCATCATTGTTGGGATTGACACAGAAACACTATTAACCAAATCACTACTGATATTTTGAACAACACCTCCAGCAGCAAGTCTTTTGTATTGATTTTGTATGGCACTTGAGAT
>ULWZ01070830.1_pt1 | contig 10395 bp, 6 predicted proteins | sample 1960811 | NCBI WGS metagenome assembly ULWZ01 (sample SAMEA4835825, study PRJEB28245) | human gut metagenome | biome: gut microbiome; material: fecal sample | place: Denmark | collected 2008 | reverse complement strand
TATAGGAGGCAATGCTTTCAGCGGCTGCTCGGGGCTTACAAATGTAAATATTCCTAATTCAGTGACGTCTATAGGTGGAAGTGCTTTCAGCGGCTGCTCGGGGCTTACAAGAGTATATATATCCAATTCGGTAGAGACCATAGCATCTGAAACATTCAAAGATTGTTCCAGCCTGGCTACAGTGACAATTCCTAATTCAGTAACAACTATAGGCCGCAATGCATTTTATGGTACAGCTCTAACGTCAATCGTTTTGGGTAGTTCGGTAAATAAAATTGAAGATTATGCGTTCTCAACAAAATCTTCCTATGAGCTTGATAGAGTGGTCTGTACTGCTGTAGCGCCTCCTTTGTGTGGCAATCGTGTGTTCAATAAGAGTAGTAAAGCCCGGTTATTTGTGCCTGCAGAGTCTATCGAACGATATAAAAAGGCGAATGTATGGAGTTACTTCCAAATTATCTCAGATTGTTCCGGCGTGTCCGATGTCGGTGCGGACGATGCCGAGGTGATGTATGATGTCTATGACATGCGTGGCGTGCGTGTCGCCGGTGGGTTGCGCGAAACCGAAGCGAATGCCGAACGGCTACCTCGCGGCGTGTATATACTTGTGTCGCCACAGGGACGCAAAAAACTTAAAATCTAAGGACAAGGACGGTTCTCCGGAATATGACGGCGATGTGCTTAAAACAGGTGTAATGATTTCCCGACCAAATGAATAATACGACCAAGGCAAGGAATGCGGGGCATGGGGCGACGGCACGCGCTGCGGCGATAGTCATTGCTGTGGCTATGAGCGTTTTAGGTGCGTCGGCGCAGGTGCTGTGGCGCGTGACGGCGGACGGTCCTGCCGGCGCCGGGCATACATCGTATGTCCTGGGAACGATGCATACGGCCGGGACAGATGTCCTTGATTCGTTGGCCGGATTGGACGGGGCGCTGGAGCATGTAGCGGCGGTATATGTAGAGGTGTTGTCTTCCGATATGGCGCTTACGCCGGAGGCTATGGCTTGCGCAATAGCCCCGAGTGACAGTACTTTGCAGCGGCTTCTGTCGCCGGCGGCGCTCGACTCGGTGTGCCGATATGTGTCCACCTTCGGCGTGGATGGCGCAAGGACGCTTGAGGCTCTTGGCCGGTTTAAGCCTGCGATGCTTGATGCGTATCTCGAAGTGCGCCGTTCGAGTGCCTCGACAGGTGTACCGATGGATATTGCGCTGCAACATCGTGCAACGGCCATGGGCAAGGATGTGCGTGCCCTCGAGACCGCCGAGCAGCAGGTGCGGATGCTTATGGGCACGCCCGTTGCCGAGCAGCTGGAGGCGCTGATGGAGTCGGTGTGTGCTCCCGAGGCGGCACAAGCGGCTTCGGACAGCCTTGTCGCCGCCTACAGATGCCAAGACCTCGAGGCCATAGGGCGCTTGCTTGCTCGTGGAATGAGGGAGGCGTACGCCGAGCGTATGGTGTATGCACGCAACCGCGCTTGGGCTGCCGTGCTTGTTCCGGAAATGCGGTGCCGCAGTGTGCTTGTGGCGGTAGGCGCCGGACATCTTGTCGGGCCTGAGGGGCTGTTGGCTATGCTTCGCAGTGCCGGATTTGACGTCAGCCCCGTCGGCGGTAGCGGACCGCGGCCGGAGCAAAGACGATGATGAGCAGACCGAAGGATGCCGCCACGGCCAAGGCCACACGCAGTGTCAGAGCCTGTGCCAAAAGGCCTATCAGCGGAGGACCGACCATAAATCCTATGAACGAAATGGACGACACTACGGTGATGGCTGTTGCCGGTGACAGTCGCGGATGGCGTCCGGCGGCGCTGTAGCATATAGGCACAACTGTGGACATGCCCAAGCCAACCAACAGGAAGCCAAGGGTGGCTGTCACAAGATACGGGAAAGCCGTGGCTATCAGCAGGCCCGCAACGATGCTTGCGCCACTGATGCGTAAAACATGAGCCGCATCATACCGCGTGATAAAGCGGTCGGCGACAAATCTCCCGAAAGTCATCGCCGCCATTCCCGCAATGTATCCGGCACGTACCAACGCTTCCGGAGGGCATACCACCGTAGCCATATACACCGACGACCAATCATAAACCGTGCCCTCGCAGAACATTCCGCCAAAGGCGACAAAGCCCAGCATGATGATTACGCCGTCAAGACGCCCGAATCCGTGACGGCCGCCGTCATCCTCGGCCTTCTCGACCGAATGTTGCAGCTTTGAGTCGTCCATAAGGCGTAACCCCATGGGTAGGGTGACGCCCACGCATAGTATCGACACCACGGCATAATGCACCCATAACGGCAGCCCGGTGAGTACGAAGCCGGTACCCACGAGGCCGCCCAACAGCCCGCCGAGGCTCCATAGTCCGTGAAAAGTCGATAATATCGAGCGCCCGTAAAGTTTCTCTAATTCCACCGACTGAGTATTCACCGAGATGTTGAGAATATTGGCCGCCATGCCGAAGAGGAACAGCACGACAAATAGCGACACGAACGTCGGCGCCTGACTGATGGCAAAGAGCACTGCGGCATACGCCACCAAAGACACTCGCAGCACCATGCGGCTGCCCCAGTGCGCTATCACCATCGCCGAGATGGCCATCATCGCAATCTGTCCCGCCGGTATGGCAAAAAGCAGAGCCCCCAGGCTGCCATCGTCCAGCGACAGCGCCGCCTTGACATCCGGGATGCGCGACGCCCACGAGGCGAACACCATTCCCATAGCCAGATAATACACACTGATAGCGCGCCTTATGCGCTTACGTTGCATATCATTCATACTCTTAATATATAGCAGACAAACCTAACATTTCGCAGCCGTGCATACGCACTATACCGTTGCACATCACTGCATTTTTCCCTTAAATCCGCGAAGCATTCAATCTTATGAATATGCCTTCGCAATTGCGCTGCAAAATTAGCAATAAATCCGTAATGCACAAAAGCCCGTTACATTTACATCTGCTTGAATATATTACCACGTCCTCAGTAGTCCGGGATTCCCCCCGTGGTATATGTCAAATGTTTTCTGCCTTCTAAGCAGACGGCTTCTTTGTGTATCATTATAATCCTACATCAAACCGCAACGGTGATTTCCACCATATTTGTATCGTCATAGTTGTATATCATTATAATCCTACATCAAACCGCAACATAGAGTATCGAAAATAGGTATGACCATAGGTTGTATATCATTATAATCCTACATCAAACCGCAACTGACCATGAGTGCCGCCGACTACTTGACAGTTGTATATCATTATAATCCTACATCAAACCGCAACATTGGCCTGATTTCATATCAAATGTTAAAAGTTGTATATCATTATAATCCTACATCAAACCGCAACATTATACTCGTTCTGCTTGTTCCACAAATCGTTGTATATCATTATAATCCTACATCAAACCGCAACACTGGCAGGATTTCATCTCAAATGTAAAAAGTTGTATATCATTATAATCCTACATCAAACCGCAACAAAAAGTAGTGCATGTAAACATCCACTTGCGTTGTATATCATTATAATCCTACATCAAACCGCAACTACTCGGACGCGAGAAAATATTTGAAAGTGTTGTATATCATTATAATCCTACATCAAACCGCAACGATTATTATAAGGTCAATAGCTGAAAGGTCGTTGTATATCATTATAATCCTACATCAAACCGCAACAATATTATTGGCCTGAATTCGCCAATATCGTTGTATATCATTATAATCCTACATCAAACCGCAACTTTTTTCCCTGAAACCGTAAATGTAAAAACGTTGTATATCATTATAATCCTACATCAAACCGCAACGTACCAGAAAAGAATATTGCTAACAAACAGTTGTATATCATTATAATCCTACATCAAACCGCAACCTATTGGCGAAGGCGCTATCGGTGCAGGCAGTTGTATATCATTATAATCCTACATCAAACCGCAACAATTCTAACCGTATACTTGACGAAATAATCGTTGTATATCATTATAATCCTACATCAAACCGCAACACAGAACCAAGAGATGTAGAGGTGTTATTAGTTGTATATCATTATAATCCTACATCAAACCGCAACATTGGAACGATTTTATATGCAATGTTAAAGTTGTATATCATTATAATCCTACATCAAACCGCAACAGTACTATTGGCCTGAATTCGCCAATATCGGTTGTATATCATTATAATCCTACATCAAACCGCAACAGTATTACTGGCCAGAATTTGCAAATATTGGTTGTATATCATTATAATCCTACATCAAACCGCAACTCGGAGTTATGGCGGACGGCGAATACGATTGTTGTATATCATTATAATCCTACATCAAACCGCAACGCAATGCCCAGCAACCGCAAGACCCGCGTAGTTGTATATCATTATAATCCTACATCAAACCGCAACGTTGCTCCGGTCGACTATTCCGACAGTATGGTTGTATATCATTATAATCCTACATCAAACCGCAACACATCGGAAAGGTCTTGACCGTATGCAATAGTTGTATATCATTATAATCCTACATCAAACCGCAACGTTAGCCACTCCACTGAGTTGAAAGGCATTGTTGTATATCATTATAATCCTACATCAAACCGCAACTATCGCAGCGTAATTCGCTAATACAAAGGAGTATATAGCGCATGCGCGGGATAGAAAACGCCGTGTAGGCTTGTGTTCTGTGGCAAAGGTACGCATTTTTTGCGAACCATAGAGCGCTGACGTCGGCGAAAATCAATAAAACTCCAGTTGAAGTTGAACGGGAATTTTTGAATCTTTAATTCGTGAGGTCTTAGAACTTTCGGGCTTACCCCAATAATTGTATATCTTAGAGAATTGTTTGTCTGTCACCGAGAGGATTTTCACATTCCCCTCATCGGGAAAGATGTGTGTAACCTTGTCGATTAGGGCATCCGCGTGCTGATATGAGGGACAGTGGCACACATATACCGAAAACTGCATCATCTTAAAGCCTAAAGCTTCGATGTCTTTGCGGAACTTGGTCGCCTGCTTCCGCTGCTGCTTGGTACAGACCGGAAGATCAAAAAATAAGAATAGCCACATGATATGATAAGCATTTATTCGGTTGTGTGTCATGGAATTTGTGGTAGAGTTAGAACTTGAGATTTGCGTAGTATGTACGAGCTGAGCGATGCCGTAGTAGATGAGAGCGCCAGCATAAGAGGTCGCATCACATCGCCGCACAATACGTCGCAGGTCAAGACTTTGAGCAACCGCGACTTTGTTTTTTTATTAATGGTGGCTTGGCCTTGTTTCCATAGTTCATACACAACTATATCGACAAAGGGTCTGAACGGCTCCATAACGTCGTCCGCCAAAGGGAAGGCGTTGTAGCGGTTGCGATGGAAGATGCCGAATGCAGGAGATACTCCCGAACCTATCAGAGCGCGGATGGTTGCAGCTCGCAGTATGGCATATCCGTAATTAAGTAAGGCGTTAATGCCATCTCCTTCGCGGTCGCGGACAAAGGCTTCATCGAACATTTCCGTCCAATAAAGCCGCGCGGCCACACCTTCTCGATTGGTGGTATCGCCGCTAAGTACATTGCGTACGTGCGGCGACAGAATGTCGCCATCCAGTCCGCAGAGGTCGAGAACCCGCTTTTGATTGGCAATCTTTGCCGTAATGATTTGCTTCCACGCCTGTTTGAGCTGCGGCAGGGTCATTTGGCATTGCGCTCTAAGCACTTCACTTTGAGTAGTATTTCCTTCGAGCGGTGTAACAATTGTCGCCGGGCAATGCTTCCCATCGCAAATGACAACCATCACATTTGCAGCGGCAAGAGCGTTCAGGAGAGGTAGGGTTACGGTCGTCACCGTGTCCTCCAAAATTAAGATTCCGATATTGGCGACCGGGCGCGTAATCGGCTCCTCGCCGTCCGCCCCTGCGATTACCAATAAATGGTTTCGCAGAGACAGCCGACGTGGTGTTGATATTACGATGGTCTGCTTAATCATGTTTCAGAAACTTGATTTTGCCAAGTACATCGATGGTGAAGTCTCGATTTTGGATGAGGGCGTTTAAACTTTTTGCATTAATCCTCATATAAGGGCAAAAGAATCCCAGCTTGTCATCTTCCTTCTTTTTTCGGCCAGATTGAGATAATTGGGCTTGCTTAAAGTTGATTCGCCCATCAGCTTCCATACTAGTTATTATATACAGCCTACGGCAAAGTTCGGCGGCGGAGGCATTGTATATCTCCTCCGGCGATTTTTCATAGAGCAGTACCGAATCGCCTTGGTGCAGCACTGCTTTGAGACGATAGCCGTTCTCGTCTACGGAAGGATATAGCTCGGCGCGGTTGGCGCGGTTGCTTATCTTAAAGTAAGATACCGCTGCCAGGTTGTTGACGATAAGGAATGACCGCTTAGCTTTAGTGGTAGAGCCTTCCGGCAGGATTTGCTCGTATATGGCTATGCAGTAATTTCCGTCGTTTAAAAAGTGTCCGGTTCTCTTGTACTCGTGTCGTGATATGTCGCGATTCTTGCGAACATTAAGCGGATTTTTCACGTCCGGAGCGAAGCACCGCACTTTCTTGATTTGTATGCCTTTGGCCTCATTCATCCATATAGGATTTGCTAATGCGGCTTTGATTTCCGGCGCTTTATCAAGGCCACGAGTGGCTGCCTGTACCTTTTCTTTGACGATAGGATCAACTATTCTTTCTATATCGCCTTGGCTTTTTAATTCTGTAATTGGCTTACGAATCACATATTTCACTTCGCCGTCACGTTTGATGGCTCCGTAATTTGTGTCCTTGTGTAAGCACAGACGTGCCGTGTCGTATGCGTATGATGTTTTGGAGTCTTCACTTTGCTGGCTACCGGTGAATTTGATACGGCGGCGTACCTGTTTTGGAGCGTTGTCTGTAAAGTCGTATGATATTAAGGTCTCGGCTTGTATGCGCCGCATATCATCCACGAAGCCTTCCCATGGTTCGGGTACTGATGGGCGTTCTCTGTCGGCGTATCCATTCAGATGGTACGATGCGGCAAGACGTTGGTAATCACGTCTGCCGATGCATGCGATTACTACGGCATCTACTTGGTGGTGTGTGTGATTTTCGCGGGATTTTTCCTCGTCTTCGCTTTGCAGTTTCCATGCCTTGCGGAAGTCGGCAGTTGCGGCGCCCTTGACAATGGACACATCGTCGAATAGGGACTTTAAGAATAGTCGGGCATATCGAGCCACGATGCCGGCCGTGGCACCCTGACGACGGCTGAAGCCTTCAGGTACTTCGGTCATTTCAAACCGACGGTATTTGTTTCGCCAATAAGCCTGCTGCATCTCCAAAAAATGTCGTTTTTGGATTATGCGGTCTTTTATGCTTTTGTCCATATACGCATTTGTGCAGCAGCGGCGGATTTGCTTCTGCAATTCGTCGGCCTTTTCTTTCATAAATGCCACTCGCTGCATCACCTCGTCTGCATTGGCCAATTCGCTCGGGAGTCTTGTCTTCTTCACATCGCGATTGAAGCGCGAATCGCAGAGTGTGAGGTTCTCCATAGTGCTGTCTCCTCCACGGCTGCGAGGAATTGTATGCTCGATGTCGTATTTCGGATTAGGCCCGAAGATGTCGCTCAATCCGATTTGCTTGCCTGTATAAAGACATATTGCATGCTGTTCGTTCCATAATTTACATTTGAGAATATCTATATCTCTAACTTGTTCGGCCCATAGTAAGGCCTTGGTCATATCAGATTCCGATGAACCAAAGTTTTTGAAGTGTTTTGATATCTCCGCAGCCGCTTTTGCTTTGATCTGTTTGTTTGCGTTGTTCTGCCGCCTTATTGCAGCTCGCATATTTGCATCGTTAAGTTCGCGGCCAAGCTCGATATGCACCTCGGTGCCGCGGTCAATTATGCCCTTGTCCAACAAGGCGTTGATCACGTGACGAATACGATGCAGCGAGCGCATTGCCATCGGGTTGCGTATCGAAGATATACGCGGAGAGCCCAGGCGCATACGGTCTTGTTCGTCAGGTCGAACATGAGGATATGTCTCGAGGTCTGACGGATGGTATAGGCGGTTCAGCGTTTTGTGGTCTATATGGTATTTCTCGGCAAGGAAATTCTTGAGCCATTGGTACATGGTACACTCGCAGGTTTTCTTGTCGTACTCGTTGAGGCATTCGACGGCCATATCTACCGCCGCCTTGCGCATGTCGTCGTTATCTCGAACATACGCCGGCAGTACGGCATCTATATTGGCAAGCATTACGGCATACGAATATATCATGCCTTCACGCATATACGGCAGAATCTTGCGTATCACCTTGTGGCTTAAGGATGCGTAGGCACTTACCATCTTGATGCCGGCCACCTTTTTTGCCGTGTCTGCTTCTATGCCGAGATTTGTCTCGAGCCAGACCTCCAATTTTTCGTCATTATCGAAAAATGACAGTGCATGAAAAGACAGCGTGTGCCATACGTCATTCACCTTATCATCGAGGCTTTTGCCGTCGCCTTTTACGTATTGCGCGTCTATAACGGCTTTCCAGTCCGGTCCGAGAGCGGCTACCATTCCGGCGGTGAACGGTGAGCCGGCGATACCCATATCCATCGGATAGTTAAACAGAATATCCTTATCGCCATCTGTCTTGTAGTACCCGTAGCTTTTCTTGCCATATATTTTGGCAAGTTTCTTTGCTATATCCTTAAAGGAAAAGTTCGATTCGGATTTCCGTTGGAACAACGGTATTATCATCTCTCGCTCGTTCTCCCAAAGCGGGCGAAGCATATCATCCTCAGGCGTTTTCATCCTTATTTGATTTAAGGTCTGCAGCATGCGCATTTCCTCAAAATCGGGATGGGTTATCTTACATCTGGATTTTGTAGGCTCGAAGAGACAATGTCCGACGGTGTGTTTTCGCGGTTCCCTTTGGTCAAACAGTACATGTTCAAGGCGGTTGACGGTATCTTCGTCCAATTCCTGGCGGCGACATATCGCATGGAATTCTTCGACATAATGGTTGTCGCGAGAAGTGTACTGATTGCGAATCCTTTTGCCTTCTTTGTAAAGTTTTTCGAAGTATTCGGCAAGGTATTCGCAGCCTTCATCCTTAATTTTCTGCGACAATCCCGATATAGCCTCTTTGACTTTACCTTTTTCGTCATCATTGGATTGGTCCTTGCGGTTCGAGCGAAATCCTCGGCGTTGTGCTATATGATAGAGCGCACGTCCAAGGATATAACGTTGGGCTTCCTGCGTCAAATCCAATTTTTCGTGCAGGCATATAACTCGATATCGATAAGGTGTAATCGCGTTGTCGTCATCGGTCCCCAACCACTGCATAAACTCTGGCGTAGCCGGATAGACTTTTTTTAGTCGCCATTGCGACAGTAATTCGGGAGACAAAGCGGGACACCATCCTAACTCGCTCAGAATGCGTAAGAGGCGTATCTTTCGTAGCTTACGTCTGTAAAAGCCGCGTCTCATTGCCCGATAGGATGTGCGCTCCGCAGCCTTGGACACTTCTTTGCCTTGTTCCTCCTTTACACCCTCGGTGAATATGTGCACACCGCTGTCTACCAGCGAGCATTGGTCTCCAAGACGGTCTATAACAGCCCATCCGATACTATTTGTGCCTGTATCCAATCCGAGGATACGTTTTTTCTCGTTACTTTCCATATAAATTGTTTTTAGGGATATTTCTAAACTTACTCAAATCATCCACAGTGTTGATTTGTTAAATAATGCCAAATTTACAAACTTCTTTTGGATATTCCAAAGCATTGGCTTAAATTTGTCGCAAGATAAGTAAAATCCTACATCTTATCGCAATAAGGCAGTAATTGCCGAAGGATTTATTCCTATGCCCTCGCTTCGGTGAGGGCTTTTTTATTATAACCTGTTTTATCCTAAATGCAGATAATGAACTGCGCACCGCAAGTTATGCAAATAACTTGCGGTGCATAGTGCGCATTTTTCACAAGCGCTTTTATAAATGGTGTTATGTCTTTCTGCGTTAGAGTGGCGTCTGATTTGCTTACTTTTGGAAATGGTTAAATGAAACGCGATATTTTTAGTTGTTCGGGGTTATCGGCGGAGGAGGGTGGTGCGGCGGGAGCCATCGGGGTAGATGTCGGTGCGAATAATTAATGTGGAATGTTGAATGTGGAATGTGGAATTGGCGGATGCTGATTTCCTTGTGATATCGGCGGATGCGGTGGCCGGGAGGGGACGGCCGAGGAGGTCGTGATAGAGGGTGGCGATGGGGTGGATGTCGGGGGTGTCGATGCTGATGTCGGATATGCCTTGGTGGTCAAGGTGGTACTTGAGGCCGGCGGCGGCATCGATGGCTCCGAGACCCCAGCGGGGGTTGGTGGGGTCGGGGAGGTTGGTGCGTGCGCTATGGGCAACGATGTCGCGTATGTCTTGTG
>ULWZ01019566.1_pt1 | contig 10398 bp, 8 predicted proteins | sample 1960811 | NCBI WGS metagenome assembly ULWZ01 (sample SAMEA4835825, study PRJEB28245) | human gut metagenome | biome: gut microbiome; material: fecal sample | place: Denmark | collected 2008 | reverse complement strand
CCGCCACTACGGTGTGTGCATCCTTCATGACACAGATCACCTGATTCTCCTGTGCAAACCGCCGGGCTTCTTCCCATGGACACTGCTTCAGGTCTCCGATCCTTCGGCCACTGATCCGTTCCATCTCCTTCATATGCGGTGTCAGGATCATTCCTGCGGATGCTGTTCTTTGTTCTCTCCACGCAGCATTTTCCGACAGGATCGTAATCGCATCTGCATCCAGAATCACAGGACATTCCGCCTGCATGCCCCGGCTGACCAGTCTGTGCCCGGTCTCATCGGTACCAATGCCCGGTCCCAGCACCATGCAATCTGCCCATCCGGCTGCTTCCGTTATCATAGCTTCCGCTTCCTCTGCACTCTGATACACCTGAAGAAGTGCCTCCGGAAGCTTCTCCTGTATTGCTTCCCGGTTATTGATATGTGTGACCACCTTCACCAGTCCGCATCCGGTCCGGTAGGCAGCCTCTGCACTTAGCAATGCCGCTCCGCATACCGTCTCGCTGCCTGCAACTATAGCCACCTTACCGAAGGTACCCTTATTGCCGCCTGACTTCCGTACCGGAAGCAGACATTTCAGTTCTTCCGATTCATATGCATAGCATGCAAAGGACTGCTTTTCAAAAACAACTGCCGGGAATCCGATATCCGCAGTAATCACATCCCCACAATAGTCCGGTCCTTCATTCAAAAGCTGTCCGGTTTTCATGCAGCCGAATGTCACTGTCAGATCTGCCCGGAATGCCGTTCCATACAAATGTCCGGTCGTGCTGTCAATGCCCGACGGCATATCCACGGCACACTTCAATCCGCCAAGTGCATTCAGTGCCTCCAGCACTTCCTTCTGCGGTGACACAATCTCCCGATGCAGCCCGACACCAAACAATGCGTCGACCACCACGTCATATCTTGAGTGTTTCCATTGTTCCATCTCTTCTGTTGTAATTCCTTCTTTTATATCTATATGAAGCTGTTGCAGAATATGTTTCTGTTGCTGATACTGTTCCGATTCCCGTTTTAAACCGCCCACCTGATACACATTCACACTGCAGCCACGTTCGGACAACAGCCGTGCAATTGCCAGTCCGTCTCCACCGTTATTTCCGCCTTCCGTAACAACCAGAACCGTGGGTGCATAATGATAGCCAAACAGATCCAGTTCTTCCATATAATCCATCAATACCTGTACCACTGCCAATGCCGCCCGTTCCATCAGTACCATGGACGGAATTCCGATTTCATTGATCGTGCAGGCATCCACCGCCTGTATTTCTGTTCCTGTTGCAATTACTTTCATGATTTCAGTCTCCTTTTCTCCTCATCATAAGCTTATGATATGGATTTGTCAAACCCCTGCTTTTCCCTTGTATCTCCACATCTTTCTATGATATAATTGTGAAATATATGAGTTAAAAGATTGGAGGAAACATCCATGATTCTGGCATGCCAGTCAGTTTCCAAGTCATTTGGAGTAAAAGAAGTATTAAAAAACATTCAATTTCACATAGAAGATCACGAAAAAGCAGCACTTGTCGGCATCAACGGTGCCGGAAAATCAACCTTACTTAAGATCATTATGGGGGAAGAATCCGCTGATTCCGGTCAGGTAACACTCGGTAAAGACAAGACCATCGGTTATCTGGCTCAGCAGCAGGAGCATTCCTATCAGCATACGATTTATGAAGAAATGCTTTCCGTAAAGCAGCATATCATCGAACTGGATCAGCAGATCCGTGATACGGAAGCTGCCATGAAACATGCGGAAGGTGACGAACTTGCCAAACTACTGGACACCTATACCCGTCTGAACCACGAGTTCGAGCAGTCCAACGGCTATGCCTACAAGAGTGAGATCAACGGTGTATTAAAAGGACTGGGCTTTCAGGAATCCGATTATGATACCAGAATCTCTACTCTTTCCGGCGGTCAGAAGACCCGTGTGGCTCTTGGCCGTCTACTCTTAAGTCATCCGGATATTATATTACTGGATGAGCCGACCAACCATCTGGATATGGACTCCATCTCCTGGCTGGAAACCTATCTGACCAATTATGACGGAGCAGTGCTGATCGTATCCCATGACCGTTATTTTCTGGACCGCATTGTTACCAAGGTCATTGAACTGGAATTCGGCACCAGCCGTGTCTATAACGGGAACTACAGCTATTATGCTTCCAGACGGGAAGAAATCCGTGCCAGTGAGATGAAAGCCTATTTAAACCAGCAGGCAGAGATCAAGCACCAGGAAGAAGTCATCACCAAGCTGAAGTCCTTTAACCGTGAGAAATCCATCAAGCGTGCAGAAAGCCGGGAAAAGATGCTCAGTCACATTCAGGTGCTGGATAAACCACAGGAGATTCGGGATGCCATGCGCATTCGATTAGAACCGGAGGTTGAAAGCGGAAATGACGTTCTGCTGATCGAGCATTTGTCTAAATCCTTTGGCAGTCATTGTCTGTTTGAGGATCTGTCCATGGATATTAAGCGCGGAGAGCGGGTAGCCCTGATTGGAAACAACGGAACCGGTAAAACTACTATATTAAAGATCATCAATAAATATCTCCCGAAGGATGCCGGACGAATCGTCCTCGGTTCCCGGGTAAAGATCGGATATTATGATCAGGAGCATCAGGTACTTTCTCCTGAAAAGACAATCTTTCAGGAAATCTCCGATGCTTACCCTGCGTTGACCAATACACGGATCCGAACCGTGCTTGCCGCCTTCCTTTTCACGGGAGATGATGTATTTAAACAGATCCATGACTTAAGCGGCGGTGAACGCGGACGGGTATCCTTAGCCAAGCTGATGCTCTCCTCTGCGAATCTGCTGATACTTGATGAGCCGACGAACCATCTGGATATCACATCCAAAGAGATTCTGGAATCAGCACTCTGCAGCTATACCGGAACTGTCCTTTATGTGTCGCATGACCGGTATTTCATTAACAAAACCGCTACCAGAATTCTGGATCTGACCGACCGGCATTTGAATGAATATAAGGGAAATTATGACTACTATCTGGAGAAAAAGGAGCTGGTGGAACGCCTGTATCAAGAGAGTCTCAACGGAAACTCTGCCGGATCTGCACCGGCTGCTCCAATACCGGATACAGCTTCCGAATCAAAGCTGGACTGGAAAGCCCAAAAGGAGGAGCAGGCCCGGATCCGCAAACGGGAAAACGATCTGAAAAAGCTGGAGGATAAGATTGAAAAACTGGAAACCCGCTGTCAGGAGCTGACAGATGAAATGTGCCTGCCGGAGGTTGCCGTTAATGCCGCCCGGTGCATGGAGCTTGCAAAAGAAAAAGAAGAAACAGAAGCCGCTCTGGAATCTTTATATGAAGAGTGGGAAACTTATGCTGATTAATCAGTATATCGGAGGTTTATTATGAATTTTGGAAATCAATTAAACAAACATAAAAATCTGGTTTTTTTATGCATCCTTGCAGTCGCAATCCTGAGCCTTTTTATTATTTTTGCCAATCTCTACACAAAAGATCTGTCAGGGCATCAGGCTAATATTATCTTTAATAAGGGGGACGATTTTTTTGCCGACTATTTTAATGTCACCTACTATTCCAAGGATTTAGACCCATATCACTCCACGTATAACGGTGCCGCAGAAAAAGCCTACTTCCCTCTTACCTATGTTATTTTCCACTGGTTCAGCCAGTTCATTGATTATGACTCTCTGGAGGTGCCAACTCCGACGGCTCATATGCAGATCCTGTCTGCTATATTGATCATGTCCGGATTCTGTCTGATTCTTTTTCTGGCCTTAGAACAGTTATCTGATTTGAAACGGGGATATCGCTATCTATTACTCCTGTGTTTTGCATTATCCGGTATCTTCCTATTTTCATTTGAACGCGGAAATTCTATTCTGATTGCTGCCGGATGCATGGTTATCTTTCTCGCCACATATACATCTAAGAATCCGGTTCTTCGCGAACTCGGTTATATCGCATTGGCACTGGCTGCCGCTCTGAAAGGTTATCCTGCAATTCTAGGCTTACTGCTGATCTATCGCAGGGAATACAAAGAAGCCATCCGGCTGCTGATTTACGGTCTTGGATTTGCATTTATTCCTTTTAAGTTTCTGCCGGGCGGATTTCATGAGAATCTGAATATCTTCCGGGCGAATGTAAAGCTGAATTCAGAAGCCTATAGTTTCATATGCAATCCCAAGCTTGGACTTTACTATTTTCTTTCCTATGGATTATCCGAGCTTCCAAATGCGCAGAAAGCATTGGAAGCTTCCATGAAGACACCGATTTACATTATCTGCATCGTCAGTCTTCTGTTGAATGCTTTTCAGGACAGCACATGGAAAAGGACAGCCCTGCTGATCTGTATCACCTTACTTGTTCCTACCAATTGTGGACTGTATTGTGCACTTTATCTGTTTCCTGTAATTGTCTTATTTTTCAATGAAGAAAAAAAATGGTATGAGTTCATTTATGTGGTCCTATTTGCCCTGATTCTGAATCCGTTACAATCTATTTCCAAGTTGAACGGTCAGAACATCGGGCTGCTGATTGTTAATCTGGCAATTGTGATTCTCTTCCTCATGCTATTTGCAGAGGCCGCTTATAAAACTGTCCATTTCATTCATGAGCGGATTATCAAAAGGAAGCAGAACGTCATTTCTGAAGCCTGAATCATCGAAATATCCATGATTTAACAATCATCAATAACGGGCAAAAAACAAAACGCAGACCGATCGATACCAGCCTGCGTTTTGTTTATCCTCTCCTGTTATTACAACAGATTCTTCATTTATGCTTCTTATCTCAGCTTCTTATTTCAACTTCTGATCCAGCGTCTCACGGATTGCCTTGATGAATCCCTCACTTGATAATGCTGTCGGATTCGGGATGCTTGTGATCAATGCCAGATCCTTCGTCATCTTTCCGGACTCAATGGTCTCTAAGGTAGCTGCTTCCAGTGCGTCTGCAAACCTACCAAGCTCCGGAAGATTATCCATCTCGCCACGCTTTCTTAAAGCACCGGTCCATGCAAAGATCGTCGCTACAGAGTTCGTAGATGTCTCTTCGCCTTTTAAATGCTTGTAGTAATGTCTCTGAACTGTGCCATGAGCAGCCTCATACTCATAATAGCCTTCCGGTGATACCAGTACGGAGGTCATCATAGCCAGAGAACCGAATGCACTGGATACCATATCACTCATAACGTCACCATCATAATTCTTACATGCCCAGATGAATCCACCCTTTGCTTTCATAACACGGGCTACCGCATCATCAATCAATGTATAGAAATACTCGATGCCGGCTGCCTTAAACTTCTCATCATACTCTGCATCATAGATTTCCTGGAAAATATCCTTGAATCTGTGATCATATTTCTTAGAAATCGTATCCTTGGTAGCAAACCACAGATCCTGCTTCGTATCCAATGCATAATTGAAGCAGCATCTTGCAAAGCTTTCAATCGACTTATCTGTATTATGAATACCCTGAATGATACCAGCTCCGGTAAAGTCATGAATGGTTTCCCGTGTAACGGTACCATCTTCTGCTGTAAATACCAGCTCTGCCTTGCCGGCACCCGGAACACGGATCTCTGTATTCTTATAAACATCACCATAAGCATGTCTTGCTAATGTGATCGGTTTCTCCCAGTTCTTTACACATGGCTCGATTCCTTTTACAACGATAGGTGCACGGAATACGGTTCCATCCAGAGCTGCACGGATCGTGCCGTTCGGGCTCTTCCACATTTCTTTTAAGTTATACTCTGTCATACGTGCTGCATTCGGTGTGATCGTTGCACACTTAACGGCAACTCCATACTTCTTGGTCGCTTCTGCAGAATCAATCGTTACCTGATCGTTGGTTTCATTTCTGTATTCCAGACCCAGATCATAATACTCCGTCTTTAATTCAATATAAGGAAGCAATAATTCATCCTTAATCATCTTCCAAAGAATACGGGTCATCTCATCGCCATCCATCTCAACCAATGGAGTGGTCATTTTAATCTTTTCCATGTGTAGTCCTCCTGATTATCAAGTTTATCTAGCTTTTCATTTTACGCATAGTCTTTTCATTTGTCAAATCCTATGCCGGCTTTTGTCCGTTTTATTATAAATCTTACTCATCCTCGTCTTCATCCCGGTAAGCCTCATTGCCTTTGTCATTATCACCGGAACGGCGACTAACCAACAGCATAACCACCAGTACAATGATCGATACGATCAATATCACCGCTGCCAGCCAAGGTCTTACCTTATCTCCGGTTGCCGGTGATATCCATGCTATCATAGTTTCCCATGTATTCCACAGATTCATTTCTATCCCTCTCTCCTATCTCTGTCTTTCCGCTCTATATCGCTTATAATATTCCATATATTCTGCTGTGATCAGATTCATGCGAAACAACAGCTGCAAAATTTCCGTATATTCTGTCTCACTGATTCCGGTATTTGCCAATGTCCGGATCTTATCATCCACCAGATCCTTATATTCCTTTGCCGTATATACCAGATTCCGCAGCAGGATACCCAGCTTATAAATATCTTTTACTATCTCCTGACAATGTCCGTCCCTGGTCACCTGATCATCTACCTGAAATACAGGCTGCAACATGTCCAGTACCACCCTCGCTGATGTGTTGGTCAGATAAAGCCCATTTCCCAGTTCAAACAGATTCTTATATATAACCGGTCGTCCGTTGCGGTTGCCGGAGCGATAAGATGGCAGATATTTGGAAAAAATCTTTGACATCATCGTTTCTTTCCGAAACTGCGGATATTCCTCCTTCGCCCGGCACACAATCCCCGGATGATACAACAGTGTCGTGAACTCTGTCCGCGGCACTTCAATCTCACGGGTCTCCTTCTCCACGATCAGAAAATGTACCTTCTTCCGGCTGATCCATATATAAGCAGGTGCCTGCAATACCTGATGCTGTTTCCACGAATCAATAATGATGCATTTGTGATCCCGCTTCACCTTATACTTATAAAAAACCTGCTTTAATTTCTTCTCGTCATAGGACTCCAGTGTTTTCTTACGTTCCTCTATCCTATGCCGGTCATCCTTTTCTGTTATCTCTGTTTCAGGCTCTGCATCTGTCTCTGTTTCAGACTCTGTTTCTGTCTCTGCTTCAGACTCTGCCGCCGTCTCTGCTTCTGTTTCAGGCTCTGCCTCTGTCTCCGGCATGAGTTCCTCCGCATCCAGTTCTTCCGTCACAATTGAAAACTTCTGTACAATCACAATTGCAGCAATGCCTGCTGCCACACCGGCCAGAAACAGCCACATGGAATTCACTATAAAAGATACAACAATTCCACCAAGTCCTGCCAGCATAAGGACTGTGGTTCCTATAATATATAAACGTGTTTTCCAATCGCCGTTTTTCAGTCCTTCCAGAACTTTCTTCATAGTAACCACTCCCTCATCCCTGCTGTCTGTTGTATTTATGACTCGCGATTCTCATTTTCCGGTTTTTCCTGTTCTTTTGCGGCTGTCTTTAGCGTTGATGCATCCATTTCCTGATCAAGGACTGACATATCCGGGACGGATTTTTTTGTTGCACCCTTGAAGTTCCGGACTGCAACTGTCGCTTTATTCAATGGTATATTGGTACCGGCTCCGGCTATACAACCTCCCGGGCAGCCCATTCCCTCGATCAGACATCCGTTCTTCCGACCTGCTTTTGCCAGCATCAGTGCCTTCCTGCATTCACTGAGTCCCTCCGCATGTTCAATCTTCACTTCCACATCCGGATAATACTCCTTAATACATGACTGAATTGCATCTGCAACTCCACCGGCTACCGCATAACCACGTCCGGCTCCGGTTGCATCTTCCATCGGAACGCCCTGTCCGAAGTCATCGAACTCAATATCCTGTACAATGAACATTGCATCCAATTCTTCAAACGTAATAACAAAGTCAACATCACTTCGAACAGTTCTTCTGGATGCTTCCAGTTTCTTTGCCGCACACGGTCCGATAAATACCACCGATGCATTCGGATGCTCCTTCTTGATGATCCTGGCGGTGGCAACCATCGGTGTCAGTTCATTGGAAATCATGCTGATCGTCTCCGGAAAATACTTCTTGGCAAGCATTGCCCACGACGGGCAGCAAGAAGTCAGCAGGAACGGTTGTTTTCCACTGGCCACGGCCTCCACATAATGCTCTGCCTCTGCCATAGCTCCGATATCCGCACCCATGGCAACCTCATATACATCCTTAAAGCCAAGCTTGATCAGGGCTGCCTTGATCTTTTCAGGTGTTGCATACTCACCAAACTGTCCGACAAATGCCGGTGCGATCTCTGCAATGATCTCCCGTCCGGACTTCATTGCACGGATCAGCTGAAACAGCTGGGACTTGTCTGCAATTGCTCCAAACGGACAACTTACCATACACATACCGCAGGAAACGCATTTGTCCTCATTGATCTTCGCCCGGCCATGCTCATCGCTCTCAATGGCACCGACACCACAGGCATCCGCACACGGCCGCCGCTTATTGGCAATGGCATCATACGGACAGTTGGCTTTACATTTTCCGCATTTAATACATTTATTCTGGTCGATAAAAGAATGACCGTTTACCCAGGTAATGGCATCCATAGGACAGACCTCCATACATGGATGTGCCACACAACCCTTACATTGATTACTTACTTCGTAGATATTGTTTTCACAGGCATTGCATGCAGATGGGATAACCTGCATCAGCGGTGGTTCATAATATTTCTCATCAATCGCACTTTCTTCCAGCCCCTGTGTTACATGAACCGGTCTGTCCTCCGGGCGGAGAGACATACCCATAGCCAGCCGGACCCGCTCACTGGTAATCGCTCTTTCGCGATATATGTTATCACAATATTGCGGCGTATCTCCCGGTGTTACTTTGTAGGGAATCGCCTCTATATCATCATTAATAGAAACCGAATCATATGCTACTTTTGCAATCTCCACAAATACCTGCTTCCGCAGTCTGCGAACATCTGTCTCTAAACCTCGCATCTTGAACCTCCACTCTTTTACGTCTTAATACATTTGGGATTATTATACCACCGTTCGCCCATGTCTGTCTATGAAAGAAGTTGCTTCTTCCGGCTGTCTTTCATCCGGTTGGGACTTGCTTTTTTCGCTGCAGGTCTTTATACTGTTTAATAGATTTATAAATGATGGGAGACAGATTCTTATGGCATACGTTTCTTCTATGACTTATGCAACCGAAGCACAATTTTTACAGGCAATTGAAGCAGCAAAGCTTGCACAGCAGAGCACACAGTCTGCTGCTGTTTCTTATGGTCGAGATTCTTCCGGTACATTTCAGCAGATGCTAAATACCAGTGCGGCATCCTACTCTTCCGGTACATCTGCCATTTTCGACCGGACGGTTCAGACTGCTGCCGACCGCAGTATCACTTCTCCCGAAGATCTGGATGCTTATTTTTGCGAAGCGGCAGACACCTATAACCTTTCCGTTGATCTGTTAAAGGCCGTTGCAAAGCAGGAGTCGAATTTCCAATCCAATATCGTATCTTCTTCCGGTGCAGTCGGTATCATGCAGCTGATGCCTTCTACCGCAGCCTATCTGGGTGTTACGGATTCTTATGATCCGTATCAGAATATTATGGGCGGAGCAAAACTATTAGCCCAGTTATCTGAGCATTATCAGGGAGATCTTTCACTGACACTGGCTGCCTATAATGCCGGCTCCGGTGCTGTTGACCGGTATGGCGGAATTCCTCCCTTTGCCGAAACACAGAATTTTGTTGCAAAAATCAAGGCCAGCCTTGGCATATAGGCTGACCTTTTCTTTTTGTTGCTCGTTTCTTTTTCTATATCTAATGATGATAATTCTGCATACGCATCTCATATTCATCTGCGATCTGTTTGTATTTTCCGTAATCCTTCTCTTTTAACTCGCCGGAGCTCCGATACTGCTCTACCAGCTCCTGATACTCCTTCAGCGCAGTTCTCGCCAGATCCTTATAGTTATTTTCCAGGTTCATCTTCAGCTCGTTTAATTTACCTTCCAATGCCTGCTTGGTTTTCCGTTTAACCATAGTCCCCCTGCCTTTCATTGCCTTACGAACATTCACTATCCTATCGCTGTCTTATATCCTATGTCTTACCGCTTGTTTCTCTCGTACTTTGCGAGCGTATGCAATGCGTATTGCACACTGGCATACTGCTCTTCCAGGCTACCTGTTCCTGTTGATATATCCAGAGACGCTGCTATATCCGTCAGGAGAACCTCATTGATCGTATCCCGCATTTCCAGGAATACTTTCAGCTTATCCGTATAGGTATCGGCATCCAGAAACTGGATCAGCAGTGGATCCACACCCGCGGTCTCTGCTTCGTCTGCCCTCTCTGCCGTTCCTCCGGCTGCAGGCCGC
>ULWZ01033357.1_pt1 | contig 10401 bp, 10 predicted proteins | sample 1960811 | NCBI WGS metagenome assembly ULWZ01 (sample SAMEA4835825, study PRJEB28245) | human gut metagenome | biome: gut microbiome; material: fecal sample | place: Denmark | collected 2008 | reverse complement strand
TCGCCCCCATCACGGTGTCGTCATCCTCGTTGAAGGGAATCCTGGACCCCTTGCCGTAGACCTCGGAGGTGCTCGTCAGCAAAAAGGGCTTCCAATGGCGGTTGCACGCCTCCAGGACAACGGTCGTGCCGCCCACGATGCTCTCAATGGTGTGGACTGGCTGGTCGATGATGAGGCGCACCCCCACGGCGCTGGCGAGATGGTATACGAAGTCGGCCTTTGCGACCAGTTCATCCACCAGCTTCGCGTCATTGACGGAGCCCACATGCAATTCCAGGGAGCCGCCCTTTTCGAGGCCGCGCAGATTATCGACGCATCCTGTGGAGAGGTCGTCAAGGACAGTCACCCTTTCTCCGGCGGCGACCAGTGCCGCCGAGAGGTGGGACCCGATGAATCCTGCCCCGCCTGTAATGAGAACATTCATAACGTATTGATTCTGAAGGAGTTACGACCTACCAAGCTCAATTGACCGCTTGCATGCGGCCTCAAGGAGTTCCTGGACCAATCCATCGAAGCCATGCGTCTTCATCACATCCAGCGCCGCGGCGGTTGTGCCGCCCTTCGACGTGACGGCGACCCTCAGCTCCCCGGGGGTGCCCTTTCCCCGGAGCAGCATCTCCGTCGCCCCGGCCATTGTCTGGACGGCGAGTTCCTGGGCGAGTTCTTCATCCAGTCCGAGTTTTGCCCCGCCCTTTGCGAGTGCCTCGATGAACGCGAAGAAGTATGCCGGCCCCGAGCCGGAGAGCGCAGTCACTGCGTCCAGTTTTTCTTCTGGGACTCTCCACGCCCTTCCGAGGGCACCCAGGAGTTTTGCGGCGAATCCGTCCGCCGCCGCGTCCTTTTCATCCGAGAGTGCGTAGCAGCTTGCGCCCTTTCCCACCATCAGCGGGGTGTTTGGCATGACCCGCACCATCCGTGCGTCCCCGAACCATGTCCGGAGCTTTTCGAGTGAGAGTCCTGCGCAGATTGAGAAGACGAGGCAGTTTTTCTTCAGCGGCGGCATTGCCGAGAACGCCTGTGGGGCGGCCTGGGGCTTGACTGCCAGGACCAGCACATCCGCGCCGGCGGCCAGTTCCTCCGTGACGGCGGGGACTGTCTCCAGCCCCGTCGCCCGCGAGAATGCGTCCCTGGCCTCAGCCGACGGATCGGCCGCGACAATCCTGTCGCCGGGGAAGAGATTCTTCGCGACGATTCCTCCGGCGATGGCCGTCGCCATCTTTCCTGCTCCGCAGAAGAGAATGTCCATGGTTTCCTTTTGGTTGGGTGCCGACTTTAGAGCCCCATCCTGTCCCGCAGATTGTGGAAGGATTTTTCGAGGCTTTCGAAGGGTGGCATTTCGCCGTTGTCGCGTTCGACGATATACCACTGTGCTCCGGCGAACTTTGCGGCGTCGATGATAGCCGGCCATTCGAGATTTCCGTCACCGACCTCCGTGATCACGAGCTTTGGGGCGAATTCATCGGTTCTCGACTCGAGTTTGCCGTCCTTGAGGTGGAAGCATGGGACCCTGTGGGGCAGCCTTCGAATGAGTGCGGAGGGTTCCTTTCCTGCGTATGCGACCCAGTACGTATCGATTTCGAACCATGCGTTGAAGGGGTCCAGTTCACGAATCAGGTGTTCGTAGCATGTCAATCCGTCGGGCAGCTTCAGGAATTCGTGGAAGTGGTTGTGATATCCCAGCGAGAGTCCAGCCTCCGCCAGAAGTGCCGCGCACTTGTTGAAGCGCTTGACGAAGTCCTTCCAGGTCTTGAGCTTGAGCCCCGTTCCGCCCTGGGGGAAGAAGCCGCCGATTGCAGGATAACGGCATCCCCACATGAGATGCTCGTCAATCACCGCGTTGGTCTCCTTCTCGATGCGGTCAAAGCTGATGTGGGTGGCTACGCACTCCAGCCCCTCGCCGGAGAGAATCTTCTGGATTTCCTTCGGGGGAATCGGTCCGATGGCGGAGAGCTGCACGCCGTCGTAGCCAATCTTCTTGACACGCTTGCAGGTCTTCGCGAAATCCTTCGCGTTCTTTGTAAATTCCCTGACTGTGTAGAACTGGGCAGCTAGCTTTTCCATGTTTCCTGTGGGGTTGTGGTGGATTGGATGGGGTCGTCTGGTCGGTGGATTATGACTGAAAAAGTGGTGGAGCGCCTTCCCTCCGGTGCCGTCAGGACATGCAGTCCCTGAAGAACTTGATGGTGCGGGGAAGCCCCTCCGAAAGCGTGACGGTTGGCAGCCAGCAGAGGGCTACTCGCGCGAGCCCGATGTCCGGGCGGCGCACCTTCGGGTCGTCCGAGGGCAGAGGCCGTGTGACGAGCTTGCTCTTGCTTCCCGTAAGCCTGATTACCATCTCCGCAAGCTCGCGAATCGTGAACTCCCCTGGATTGCCGATGTTGACGGGGCCGGGGAACTCCTCGACGGAGTCCTCCATCATCGCGACAAGCCCAGCCACGGTGTCGGTGCAGTAGCAGAAGGAGCGTGTCTGGGAGCCGTCGCCGTAGATGGTGATAGGCTCGCCGCGCAGCGCCTGCATTATGAAGTTCGAGACCACCCGCCCGTCTTCGGGATCCATCCTCGGTCCGTAGGAGTTGAAGATTCTGACCACCTTGATTTTTGTCCCGAATTGGCGTTGGTGGTCGAAGAAGAGGGATTCCGCCATGCGCTTCCCCTCGTCGTAGCAGGAGCGCACACCGTGCGGGTTGACGTTGCCCCAGTATTCCTCGGGCTGCGGGTGCACCTTCGCGTCCCCGTAGACCTCGGAGGTTGATGCCTGGAGGATGTACGCCCCCTTGCGCCGTGCCAGCTCCAGGGTCTTCAACGCCCCGAGGAAGCAGGTCTCCGAGGTTCCGATTGGGTCGGCCTGGTACCGTGGCGGGCTTGCGGGGCATGCGAGATTGTAGATTTCGTCCACATCCTCGTCGAACTCCATCCACCTGACATCCTCCTTGCGGAAGGCCAGCCTGTCGCCGAATTCGGCGGCGAGTCCCTCCAGGTTCACCATCCGTCCCGTGGAGAGATTGTCTATCACGGTGACCTTGTGCCCGGCCATCAGGAGCCTTTCGGCAAGATGGGAGCCGAGGAATCCCGCTCCGCCTGTGATGAGGATGCGTTTGGCTGTGGACATTTGGTAGAGGTATTAGATTTGACGCCGTTCCCTGGTTCCGCCCCATGGGTGCTCCGCGGGGCGCGGGGCGGCCGTCAGGAAAAACACTTGGATAGGACTCCAAATATAATACACTTCGTAGGCAGGTGGCTACCGATGAAAATAGAGACGGAGAGGAAATTTCTGGTTTCAGGGGAGGCATGGCGTCCTCTGGCCACCCACAGTTCGGAGATTACGCAGGGGTATTTCCCGACCCAGGGGGACTCCTCTGTCCGCATACGCGTCATCGGCGACCGGGCGAACATCAATATCAAGGGAAAGCCCAGCGGATGCTCGCGGGTCGAATTCGAATACGAGATCCCCGTGGAGGACGCATGGATGATGCTGGAGAAATTCTGCGGCGGGACGACAGTCCGCAAGACGCGCTTCTTCGTCCCCGCCGGCGACACGGGACTCGTCTGGGAGATTGACGAATACCACGGCTCCTTCGAGGGACACGCCACTGCGGAGGTGGAGCTGCCGGAGGAGGACCACCCCTTCCCGCGCCCGGAATGGCTTGGAAAAGAGGTGACGGATGACCACAGGTTTTCGAACCTGGCGCTGGCGCTGGCTCAGTCCTGGCCCGGCGCATAGAGAGCGCGGCCTGGCGGCATAGTAATGCTAACTACTTGCGCCAGAAGATGTTATATAATTTGACTGAACGCACCGTATGCGCTGTGCAATGCGGTTCCTGAAGAGTGCGACCATTGCGGCCAGCGCCAGGAACGCCGCGGGAATCGTCCAGTAGAGCGCGTTCACCCCCAGTGCCGGCGCGATTATGCACGCACCCAGGTGTCCCAGTCCCGAGCAGGACGAGCGGACCGCCTGTGCGTATCCGAAGATCACGCCCCGGTGTTCCGGCTCCGTCACCTTTGAAATCCAGGAGGTGCATATTGGCTCCATCCCGCCGCCGCAGAAGACCATTATGAACCGCAGCGGAATCATTGCCAGTACTCCCCAGGTGGTTCCCACTGCGACCCCTGGCAGGGACACGCGTGGTTCCGAGGGCAGAACAAATGGCAGCGCCGCCATTGCGAGGACGGCGAGGCATGCGGTCAGCGCCATCGCCTGGGCAATCCTTGCGGGGCGGCCGTCAATATGCCTGGCGAGCAGGAATCCCGCCGTGACGGCCCCCAGTGAGCCGGCTCCCATCACCCAGCTTGTGAACATTTCCCGCCCGGGGAAGTCTACGCCCCCGTTGAGTTGTTCGACATAGAGGGCGATCTGGGACTGGTCCATCAGGCGCGCCAGCGAGTTGCATCCGTAGATTGCGAGGACGGGCAGCGCGGGAAGCAGGACAGTCGTCCAGGTCAGCCTCCATCCCCCCGCGCCCGTGGGCTTGCCTGCGGCGTCTCCCGCCTCGGGCGTGAATTGTTCCTTCACGAGGAAGAGCACCAGCAGGGTCGTCACCAGCAGGAGTCCGCTGGAGATGTGGAATGAGCTTCGGAATCCGAACTGGTCCGCCAGGACGCCTCCCACGAGGAGCCCGGCCATCTCCCCCGAGAAGATCGAGCTTGACAGCAGCCCCAGGGCGAATCCCTGCTTTTCCCGGGGCGTATTGCATGCGACCAGGGTGGTCGACGCGGCAATCGTCCCCGTGAAGCATCCTTGGAAGAAACGGAGCGCCAGAAACTGCCAGACGCTTCTGCTAAGCCCCATTAGGCCCAGGACCACCGTCCCCATGAATGCGGCGCGAAGCACCATCTTCTTGCGTCCGAAGCGGTCTGCGACCCACCCCCACAGTGGCGCGGCGACCATGAAGGCGGCCTGTGTCAGGAGCGACGAGAGCCCTGCGTAGAAGCGTATGCGCGGTTCCCCCGCATCCGGGGCGAGTTCGCGGATGAAATATGCCGCGAAGGGGACCGACATGGAGAAGCCGCACAGCGAGACGAACTGCGAGACCCACAGGACCGCCAGGTTGCGGCGCCAATAGCTGAAATCGGCGGACAAGGTGCCTTTGCCTCCCAGTCCGCTAGAAGTGGCAGTTCAGGCGGATGCCGCCCAGGAAGGTGACCGCCGAGTTGAATGCGTCGTCCCGTGCCGCGTCCCGCGAGCGGCTGTCCGGGTGCATGTCCGTCTGGACGAATGGCTCGACAGACCATGTGCCGTTGACATTCCAGGTGAGGGACGACCTCCACGCCGCCGTGTAGAAGGCGTTGCCTCCCACCATTCCGTCGGTCATCCTGCGGAGCTTTCTCGTGTCGCCCCAGTAGAGCATCAGGCTGTTCGCCCACTGCCACGAGCCGTCCTCCGTCACGGAGTAGACGAGCGTTGCGTCCGTGAGTGCGAATGTGGCATTCTTGCCGTAGTTGTGTTCGAGGGTGAAGGCCCCCGTCAGGGCGAACCTGCCGCTCTGCCAGATTTCATTGAGGAGGAAGCTCATCGAGAGGCTTCCCGAATTCTCCTCGCTCTCGCCGGGATATCCGTTGTAGGTCCAGCAAAGGTCCACGACGACCGGCCCCATCACACCTGTATTGGTGAAGCCCAGCGCATAGCCCATGTAGAAGCGGTCGTCCTGGAAGTGGCGGCGGCGGCCGGCCGTCCCTGAAAAGTTGTAGGTTCCCGTTACGCCCATGTAGAGGCCGCTCTCCGAGACCTCGGCCTGCATCACGGAAACCATGGAGGGATTCTCACACCAGCCATCGCGGACGTATCTGGAGGAAAGCCCCAGCCCGAAGGAACAGGTTGGCTCAAACCTGGGAGGGGGAATGACCTGACGGGCCTGCGGAACCGGAGGAGCCGACTCCCCGCGCTCCTGGGCATAAAACTGCATCCGCATCTCAGGGGACTGGGCAAAACACAAGAGGGATGCGAAGGACAGCAACAAAAAAGCCGAAAAGAGACGACTCATGAGAAAAGCTACTCCATGAATGAAGATTCCACGACTACTGAATGAAACACAGGATAATGTAGCCCAAAGAAGAGAGTGAACCCGAACTCGCCTCCGGCCACGGCGTGGCAAGACTGCGGAAAAAAATCCATGCCGCCTTGTGCCGCCCCGGATTCTGTTGATATATTAAGAACATGTTGCGGGACGGGGCGGACGCCGAAGCGCCAAGTGCCTGGCGCAGTTTCCCTTCCCGCGGCCTGCAATTTCCGTGCAATCCCCACTGGCCCTCCTTGAGCCCCACCATTTGCGACGAGTGCGATGAAGATCCAGAGTTCTCCAACCATGCGACGGATGCCGACCTACCTGCACCGTCTTCTCCGCATGCGCCTTGCGGGCGAGGAGTGGGTTTCCTGCGCCGACCTTGCCCAGTATATGAACATCCCCCACATCCTCGTGAGGAAGGACGTGGCCATGACCGGTCTCAAGGGCAACAAGCGCTACGGCTTCCGGGTGAACGAGCTCATCGACGCCATCCTGAGGCTTGTGGGCTGGGACAGCGTATCGAAGGCGACCCTCGTCGGCGCCGGCTCCCTGGGCTCCGCCCTCCTGGGCTTCTCCGACTTCAAGGCATACAACTTCAAGATCACCTCCGTATTCGACTCCGACAAGGAGAAGATAGGCCGCGAAATCCATGGCTTCAAGGTGCACGACATAGCGCAAATCCGCAACATCCTGAAGAAGGCGCCGCCAAAGGTGGGAATCATCTGCGTGCCGGCAGTCGGGGCGCAGCTCATCGCGGATGTCATGGTCTCCCTCGGAATCAAGTATATCTGGAACTTCGCAAACGTGTGCCTCCAGGTGCCAAAGGACGTAATCGTCCAGCGGGAGGTCATCGCCGGCGGCCTGGCAGTCCTCTCCGCAAAAATCAAGAAGGCGGAGGCGGGAGAACCACAACAACCCTCGGAAGAGTAGCCACAAGCAAAGGGCGAAATTGGACAAAAGGTGACTTTTCATGAAAATTCCGCAGATTTTCTTCGTTTTTTTGACAGAATGTGATTGAAAGCGATTTTTTCCGGGCTACATTAGCGCCGTTTACGATAGTTTTTTATCATGTGATGATAATTTAACCTCATCAGACACCCCACCCCTAATAGAACAGGAGCATAGAGAGATGAAGAAGGAAAAGGTGAAACCCGTGGTTGAGCTGACTCCCGAGCAGAAGGACGCGGCCGAGAAGGCCACCGTTGACGCGATTGTCGCGAAGGTGAAGGCCGCCCAGGAGCTTTACGCGAACTACACCCAGGAGCAGGTTGACAAGATTTTCAAGGCGGCCTCCCTTGCCGCGAACAAGATGCGCATTCCCCTGGCCCAGATGGCTGTCGAGGAGACTGGCATGGGCGTAGTCGAGGACAAGATCATCAAGAACCACTACGCCTCCGAATACATCTTCAACAAGTACGAGCATCTGAAGACCTGCGGCATCATTGACGTTGACGACGCCTTTGGCATGATCAAGGTCGCGGAACCCCGTGGCGTGATTGCGGGCATTGTCCCGACCACCAACCCGACCTCCACGGCGATTTTCAAGTCGCTGATTGCCCTGAAGACCCGCAACGGCATCGTCTTCAGCCCCCATCCCCGTGCGAAGCACTGCACCAACATGGCCGCGAAGATTGTCCTTGACGCCGCTGTGGAGGCCGGCGCCCCTGCCGACATCATCGGCTGGATTGACGAGCCGACCGTCACCATGTCCGGCTACCTGATGGGCCACAAGGACGTCGCCCTGATTCTGGCGACTGGCGGTCCGGGCATGGTCAAGGCCGCATATTCCTCGGGCACCCCCGCCGTCGGCGTCGGCCCCGGAAACACCCCAGTCATCCTTGACGACACCTGCGACGTCGAGATGGCCGTCAGCTCGATTCTCCTTTCCAAGACCTTCGACAACGGCATGATCTGCGCCTCCGAGCAGTCGGCGACTGTCCTCGCGCCGATCTACGACGCGGTCAAGGCCGAGTTCAAGAAGCGCGGCGGCTACATCCTCAACAAGAAGGAGGCGGACGCAGTCGGCAAGGTCATCCAGGTCGACGGCAAGATCAACGCGAAGATTGTCGGCCAGACCGCCCTCACCATCGCCAAGATGGCCGGCATCAAGGTCCCCGAGCAGACGAAGGTGCTCATCGCCGAGGTCAAGGGCGTCGGGCTGGACGTCCCCTTCTCCCGCGAGAAGCTCTCCCCCACCCTCGCCCTCTACAAGGCTGACACCTACGAGGAGGCAATCGAGAACGCGAAGGCCCTTTTGAACTACGGCGGCCTGGGCCACACGGCGGTCCTCTACACCAACACCCAGAACGAGGAGCGCATCAGGGAGTTCGGCCACATCATGCTTGCGAGCAGAGTCCTCATCAACACGCCAAGCTCGCAGGGCGGCATCGGCGACCTCTACAACTTCGCCCTCAACCCATCGCTGACACTGGGCTGCGGCTCATGGGGCGGAAACTACGTCTCCGAAAACGTCGGCCCAATGAATCTTCTGAACATCAAGTCCATCGCCAAACGGAGGGAAAACATGCTCTGGTTCCGCGTCCCCCAGAAGGTCTATTTCAAATACGGCTGCCTCTGCACCGCCCTGGGGGATCTTGCGGGCAAGAAGCGCGCCTTCATTGTCACTGACAAGTTCCTCTACGGCACCGGCATCCTCGGACCGATGCTCCAGAAGCTCACCGACATGGGCATCGCGACACATGTCTTCAGCGACGTCGCCCCGGACCCCACCATCCAGCTCGCGCAGAAGGGGCTCGAACAGCTCCGCAGCTTCGACGCCGACGTGATCATCGCGGTGGGCGGCGGAAGCCCAATCGACGCGGCGAAGATCATGTGGCTCATGTACGAGCTGCCCGATGTCAAGTTCGAGGATGTGGCCATGCGCTTCATGGACATCCGCAAGCGCATCGTCAAGCTGCCTGAACTCGGCAAGAAGGCCATGATGGTCGCAGTGCCCACCACCAGCGGCACCGGCTCCGAAGTCACACCCTTCGCCGTCATCACCGACGAGGTCACCCAGCAGAAGTTCCCGCTGGCGGACTACGCGCTGACCCCGAACATGGCAATCATCGACACCGAGCTGGTAATGAAGCTCCCGAAGGGGCTCACGGCCATCTCCGGCATCGACGCACTCACACACGCCCTCGAAGCCAGGGTCTCCTGCATGCAGAGCGACTACTGCAACGCGCTGGCAAACGAGGCCGCCGCACTGATCCTCAAGTATCTGCCCGAGTGCTACAACAACGGCCCCATGAATGAAATCGCCCGCGAACACATGTTCAACGCCTCCGCAATGGCCGGCATGGCGTTCGCAAACGCATTCCTCGGGCTCTGCCACTCCATGGCGCATAAGCTCGGAGGCATGTACCATGTGCCCCACGGCTTGGCAAATGCTTTCCTCATCACTTACATTATGCGCTACAATGCGGTGGATTGCATGACAAAGCAGGCCGCATTCCCACAGTACCACTACCCGAATGCAAAGGCGGACTACGCGGCAGTCGCAAGGTACATCGGTCTCACAGGAAAGAACGACGACGAATTGGTCGACAAGCTCGTCGGAAAGGTCGACGAACTCAAGGCGGCCCTCGACATCCCCAAGGCTATGAAGCCCTGGTTCGACGCGAAGGGAATCACCGAGAAGACCTTCCTCGCACAGCTTGACGAACTCGCCGTCAAGGCCTATGACGACCAGTGCACCGGCGCCAACCCACGCTACCCGCTGATCTCCGAAATCAAGGAGCTCTACCTCGCCGCATACTACGGGAAATAGCCTGCCGGGAATGACACGCCCCATGCCCGCGACCACCACATTGTGACGCGAGGCACGGGGCGAGAACTCCAAAGGGCGACGCCCCGCCCTCTTCCAGATGTCTCCCGACTTCAGGAAGAGGGTTCTGCGTATCTGGATCCACTACACCACGACATACAGCATCCTGGAAACAGGACGGACAAAAACAAGGAGAAGGCAAGATGGAAATTCTGAAGAAGATCTCCGAGGCGCGCGCCTCGGGAGCCGGCTATGAAGGAAAGCAGGAGGACGCGGTCTTCGTCTTCGCAGGCGCACTGGGCGAAATCCTCGTCAGGGAACCTAACTTCGCAGGCCCCGCAGTGAGACTCCTCGCCGCATTCAGCGACAGCAAGGTCTCCTCCGAATGCGTCGAAATCTTCCCGATGGAGAAGCTCGAGAACCTCATCCCCAGGCTGGCCGTCAAGACGGCGATTCTCTGCGTCCCGCACCGCCAGGCCGAAAAGACCGCAGAGGAACTCGGACACGCGGGAATCACACGCATCCTTAACTGGAGCGGAATCGACCTCATGCCCAGACCCCATCTCGCAATCCTCAACGAGGCACCCCCCGCAAACTGCCTCGACCAGGAAAACTAGCCACCTAAAAATCCAT
>ULWZ01047322.1_pt1 | contig 10408 bp, 7 predicted proteins | sample 1960811 | NCBI WGS metagenome assembly ULWZ01 (sample SAMEA4835825, study PRJEB28245) | human gut metagenome | biome: gut microbiome; material: fecal sample | place: Denmark | collected 2008 | reverse complement strand
GCCATTGATATGCTTAAGGACATCAGGGCCAAACTGGTGGACTTGCGTTCTCAACTTGGCACCATTGTGGAAGGAGAGGAATATAACATAGAAGAAAAATAAGACAAATGCAGTCAATAACATTTACTTCTGATGCCGCCATGGAACTTTCAAAGGTTCTGGGTGGCATTGATTTTGATCGGGTCTTTGTGCTGCTTGATGAAACAACACAAAGGCTTTGCATGGACAGGTTGCAGGGGTGTGACGCAATAAAGGATGCCAAGACAATCGTCATAGGTGCTACTGATGTGTGCAAGAACATAGAGTCCTTGGCGCACGTGTGGAAATCTCTGGGCGAAGGTGGTGCCAGCCGCCGTTCGCTACTTGTCAATGTCGGTGGCGGCATGGTGACCGACCTTGGCGGCTTTGCCGCTTCAACATTCAAGCGTGGCATAAAGTTTGTAAACATTCCGACCACTTTGCTTGCTATGGTAGATGCTTCGGTTGGGGGTAAGACGGGCATAAACTTCAACGGTCTGAAGAATGAGGTGGGGGTGTTCTGCGATGCCTCACACGTCATAATCGACACAGGATTTCTCTCTACACTTGACGAGCAAAACATTTGTTCCGGTTATGCCGAGATGCTTAAGCACGGCCTTATCAGCAACACACCCGATTGGGCAGAACTTGTCAACTTTGACCTGCATCACCCGGACCTGGCGAGACTCAGCGAGATGCTCAGAAAGAATATCCGCGTAAAGGAACGGATAGTGCTTGAAGACCCGCACGAGAAAGGCATACGCAAGGCACTCAATGTGGGTCACACCGCTGGCCATGCTTTCGAGAGTTTCGCCATGGCAATCGGCCAGCCGGTGCTTCATGGCTATGCCGTGGCGTGGGGCATTGTGTGCGAACTGTATCTTAGCGTTGTGAAACTTGGCTTTCCGAAGGACAAGATGCGCCAGACGGTCACTTTCATTCGTGAAAACTACGGCACCATGGCTTTTGACTGCAAAGATTATGAACGACTTTACGAACTGATGAAGCACGACAAGAAAAACACTCAGGGCTTCATCAATTTCACTCTTCTTTCAGATATAGGCGGCATAAAGCTCAATCAGACAGCCTCACGCGAGGAAATCTTTGAGGCACTTGACTTCTACCGTGAGCAGTTCTGAACTGTCAGAGTTCTAACGACCGAATTGAGATAATAGGTCTTCCGAAGACGACCTTACGATGAAATTTCGGCGGAAACGCATTGCCATTTCGGCCGAAGTGGACTTCCGTTTCCGCCGAAATGCAGTTCCGTTTCGGCCGAAACAACTTCTTTAGGTGGCTCTGCGACGTTCGTTCATCGCCAATGGCGGTGTCTTCAGCCTTTCTGCTGTGCGTGATGTCAGTTTAAGGTGAATTGTCCGTCGAGACAGGTTATCTCGTTTTGGTTCAAGAGGGTTTCTGTGGCCTGCTTTAGTGCGTTCATAGAGAAAGGCAGACCTTTGAGTTCAGTAAAGGGGTGGGAGGCGCCATCGCTCAGAAGTGTTATGATGGCTTGAGCTGCACTCTCCGTCTCGTTTGAGTCGGAGTGGTTGTTAGAGTATCCGTTTCTGATGCACACATCGCAATGGCCGCAGTCTCGGGCTCCATTGTCGCCGAAATATTCTGACAGCATGCGGCTGCGACAGATGTTTACGCTGTTGAGGTAGTTTATCATTGCGTTGACCCTTTGCACGAGTTCTGCTCGGCGATGTTCGTAGACTTCGGGTGTGAATATGAGCTCATCTGTTTCAACGCGTCTTTGCAGAAATCTGATGTGGGCGATGTGTTTGAACGGGATGTAGTAGATGATGCCAAGCATGTGCAGCGTCCGCAGACTTTTGTATACGGCCTCAGGTGTAAGCTTGGTGCGTTGGGCCAGCAGCAGTTCCTCTATGGGCATGAGGTCGGCAAAGAGGCCGTTGTAGGTGCGGAGCAGACTTTGGAGCACGGCATCGCATTCTTTTGACAGATGATGTATGCGATATAGTTCTTCTCTGGTTACGACTACCTTAATGCATGAAACGCAGTCTTCGGGTTCGGTATATTGTATGTAACCTGCATTTTCAAGAATGCGGAATGCGCTCAGCACCGGCAGGGAGAACAGTTTGTGTAACTTGCAGAATTGCATGACGTCAAACTCCTTGTATATGCCGTAGCCATCGCCCACGGCCACCTCATAGTAATAGCAGATTTTCTCGTAGATGTCACGTATATAGTCCTTGGGCGGGAATACGGAGTCTATATGCCGCTTGAGGTTTGCAATGTCGTAGCGGCTCTTGAGCAAGATGGCTTGGGCAGGTTTCCCGTCGCGTCCGGCCCGTCCGGCCTCTTGGTAGTAGCTTTCTATGCTGTCGGGCACACCGGTGTGTATGACTGTGCGCACGTCTGGTTTGTCAATGCCCATGCCAAAGGCGTTGGTGGCCACCATTACCCTAACAAGGTCGTCTTGCCACAGTTGTTGTCGCATGTCCTTGTCGGTGTTCTCCAGTCCGGCGTGGTAGTGTAGGGCTGGAATGTCGTTTTGGGTAAGAAATTTAGCTATTTCGGCTGTTTGTTCCCTGTTGCGCGTGTAGACAATCGCTGACCCTGTGGTGTTTCGCAGAATGCTGAGCAATGTGGTGTCTTTGTTGTTGGTCTCCATCACGCTGTATGTGAGGTTTGGCCGTTCAAAGCTCATGCGGAACACGTTTTCCTCTTTGAAGTTGAGTTGGTGCTGTATGTCTTTGACCACAGTGGTGGTGGCCGATGCTGTGAGTGCGAGAACTGGTGCTTCGGGCTTGAGTCTACGTATGTCGTTTATCTGCAAGTATGATGGTCTGAAGTCATAGCCCCACTGTGAGATGCAATGGGCTTCGTCAACGGTTATGAGGTTGACTGTCATGTGAGCCAACTTGGTCTGGAAGAGTTCTGACGAAATTCGTTCGGGCGAGATGTATAGAAATTTGTAGTTGCCGAGGATGCAGTTTTCGAGAGACCGCAGAATGTCGGAGCGACTCATGCCCGAATATATGGCTGTGGCTTTGATGCCGCGGTTTCTGAGGTGTGCCACCTGGTCTTTCATCAGTGCTATGAGTGGGGTGATGACAATGCACACTCCCTCCATCATCAGTGAGGAGACCTGAAAGGTTATGGACTTGCCTCCGCCGGTGGGCATGAGTCCAAGGGTGTCTTTGCCGTTGCAGATGCTTTGAATTATTTCGCTTTGTATGCCACGGAATTTGTCGTACCCCCAGTATTTGTGCAGTATGATTAGACTCTGCTCTTGAAGGGTGCTATTTCTGTTCTGTGTTGGCAGGTTGGATATCTTCAATTTGCAGCTGTATTTCGCCGTGCTTGTAGGTGTTTTCGGCTATGGTGTAACAGATGTTGAAGGCCCGTTTGGACTTTATGAAGCGAGCGTGTCCACTTTGGCCGAATGCGATACCCGAAAGAATGTTATTGGACTTGTTGTCAACGAGTTCGAGCTTGATGTGTTCCTGCCCTCGGCCAACAACCTTACTTGTGCCGTAGTCGTAGACGTTGCGTGTGCTGAACAGTGGTTCGGGATTTTGCGGGCCGAAAGGACGAAGTTTCTTCAGTTCGTTGAAGAACGGTGTGGTTATTGTAGAGAAGTTAAGCTCTGCCTCAACGTCAAGTGATGCGGCGGTCTGCTCGTCTTTGATATGTTTTTCCACATAGTCTTCAAAGCGTTGTATAAACTCCTTGATATGTTCTTCCTTGAGTGTGAGTCCTACGGCGTAGGTGTGGCCCCCGAAGTTTTCAAGGAGATCCTTGCAGTTCTCAATACCCGAATAGATGTCAAATCCCGCAACCGAACGGGCAGAACCTGTGAGGTTGCCGTTTTCGTCAAGGGCCAGTACTACAGTTGGTCGATAATACAGTTCTGTAAGCCTTGAAGCCACAATGCCTATGACGCCTTTGTGCCACTCTTTGTTGTAGACCACAATGCTTCGCCTGTTGTCGAGATTTTTTATTTTGTCGACAATAGCGTTGGCTTCTTCAGTCATTTGTCTGTCGATGTCCTTGCGCGCCTCGTTGTAGGTGTTGATTCGGTTTGCTTTCTCTATGGCCCGCGTAAGGTCTTTCTCTATAAGCAGGTCAATGGTCTCGCTGCCATTCTGTATACGTCCGGAGGCGTTGATGCGTGGTCCGATGCGGAAGATGATGTCAGGCATGCCTATTTCCTTATCGGTTAGTCCGCATACATTGATGATGGCTTGCAGTCCAACGCTGGGGTTTGAATTGAGTTGTCTGAGGCCGTGGAATGCCAAAATGCGGTTTTCGCCCAACACTGGTACGAGGTCTGCGGCAATGCTTACGGCACATAGTTCCAGCAATGGTGTCAGACGGCTGAACTCTATGCCGTTGTTGAGTGCAAAGGCCTGCATTAGCTTGAATCCGATGCCACAGCCAGAGAGGTCGTGGTATGGGTAGGTCTCATCCTTTCGCTTCGGGTCGAGAATGGCATAAGCCGGCGGCAGTTCGTCGTCGGGAACATGGTGGTCGCACACGATGAAGTCTATTCCGTGTGCCTGCGCATAGGCAATCTCTTGATTTGCCTTGATGCCACAGTCAAGGATAATGATAACTCTCACTCCTAAGCTGACGGCACGGTCAATTGCTTTGAAACTAATGCCATAACCGTCTTCGTAACGGTCTGGAATATAGTATTCGACATTGGAATAAAACTCTTGTAGAAATTTGTAGACCAATGTTACAGCAGTGCAGCCGTCAACATCATAATCACCGTAGACCAATATCTTTTCTTTCATGCCAATGGCTTGGTTGATGCGTTTCACCGCCTTGTCCATGTCCTTCATCTCAAAGGGGTCGTGAAGGTCTGTGAGGCGCGGTGAGAAGAATTTCTTCGCTTGGCGGGGGGTCTTTATGCCCCGTTTGAAAAGTATTGAGCCTACGATTGGATTGATGCCAATCTCAGCGGACAGTTTGTCAGCCGCTTCCTGATTTTGTGGTGTGAGAGATTGGTACTTCCATTTGTAATTCATTTATAGTTTTTTTGTTATATGCATAGCCTCATATTGTCGCTGTAAAAGAGTAACAATAGCGAAAATTGCCTTCGCTGCAATTTTAATGTAAAGGTAGGATAATTTTCTGTAACCAGATAGCGGTGAGTATTAAAAACTTTAAAAATTGACTTCTTGTGTTGAAATGTATGGTGTGGCAGAAACGAAAGATGCCGGAAACGCTTTACGCATTTCCGGCATCTTTTATGTCTAAGTTTGTTGTCTTTACCCGTACTTGGGTAAGAGGCCTTGATGTGGCTTGCTTATTTCAGGCCAAGTTTTTTGGCGATTTTCTCGGGTATTGCATTCTTGTTGATAAGAATGTTCATTGTCTTGTAAGCGGCATAGGCCTTTGAGATATAGGCGAAACCTTTGTATTTGCCATAGAATCCCCATGAGTTTTTCATCATGTAGTATTCTTTGCCGTTCTGGTCTTTTGCAATGCCGTATATAACCATACCGTGGTCATCGGTAGTCTCCCAGTTGTCGTAGGCTTCCTGGCGCAGTTCTTGGGTAATTACCATTTCACCGTCTTCTGATACAGACGGGTTTTTGCCTCCTGTTTTGCCTATCCATTTTTCTTGGTCGCTGCCTTCGTTGCTTTGATTGGTTTTCTTGGCGTTAACAGGCACAGAAGCCACGCAACTGCCTTCGCGGTTGAAGTAACTCTCGCTGACATCGGCACCCCATGCAAAGGCATGACCGTTTTTAACAGCATAGTCCATTACCTCCATAAATTCGTCAAGTGGCAGATTGTAGCTCAAAGCCCACCGCCAGTTGTCTTGCACCTCTATGGCAAATTGAGAATAGAATGGGTGGTGTGTAAATGAGGTCAGACTTACGTAGTCGTCCCAGTTGAGTCCGAGGCTTTCAGCAAAAGTCTTCGGGGTGTATTTCTTTCCTTCATACTTGAATTCTGTAGGAAGTTTTCCGAGATAGGTGTCATAGATAGCTTCTATTCCCTTTTTCCAGCAAGGACTTACGGTCTTGAGTTTTGCGTCAGGGCCTGTCAGACCTTTCATGTAGCCGCTGGCTACTTTGTCAAGTTCGTTATGGTTGAACAGGGTGTCACCATAGAGGCTTCCAACGGGCACCGTTGCGCTCTCTGGGCACAGACCGTAGTTTTTGGCGCAATAGATGACATCGTAGAAGCTGCCGCCTTGGGAAAAGCTCACATCACCGTGCATGCGTACATTGGCTTCGGCGCGGTCTGTCATTGTGTGGTGAATGACAAATGACTCGCTGAGGTCATATGTCTTTCCAGTCTTGCGCAGTATTTCTGACTCGAAATAGCTGAGTGAAGAGAAACACCAGCAGGTGCCTGAGCGGCTTTGGTTCTTAACGGAAGTAATGGGAGCTTCCTTGATGACTGTGAATTTGAGTTCTTCTTTTTCTTTTTCTTTCTTCTCCTGTGCGTTGGCAGATGGCGCAAAGGCAATCATACCTATGGCAAAGAGGGTTGCGAATGACTTCGTAATCTTCATTTTGGTTGTAGTTAGTTAATGTGTGTTATTCTGAATAAGTAAGTTAAGTGTTACGTTTGAGGTGTGGTATGGTTATGAGAACTGGAATTCCTGAACGTATTTCTCAACATCGTCAGCATGGTAAGGTATGATGTCTTTGCCTAAGAAGCGCACGCCGTTTTCGGTTACCAACACATCGTCTTCGATGCGTATGCCACCGAAATCCTTGTACTTCTCTATGACATCAAAGTTCAGAAAGTCGCTGTTGATATTGTTGGCTTTCCAGTTGTCGATAAGGTCGGGAATGAAATATATGCCAGGTTCATCGGTAACGACAAAGCCCTTTTGCAGCCGGCGTCCCATGCGCAGGCTGGCGGTGCCGAACTGGGTGGACGGCTGTATCTCTTCATCGTATCCCACATTGGTCTGACCGAGGTTTTCCATGTCATGTACGTCCATGCCCATCATGTGGCCAAGTCCGTGAGGCAGGAACAAGGCGTGTGCTCCAGACGCTACGGCTTCTTCTGTGTCGCCTTTCATTAGTCCGAGGTCTTTAAGGCCGTTGGTTATCAGTCGGCATACGTCCATGTGTACATCATACCACAGCACGCCTGGCTTTGCCTTTTTCAATGCGAGGTCGTGAGCTTGTTCCACAATGGTGTATATGTCGCGTTGGCGGTGAGTAAATTTGCCGCTTACGGGGGTAGTGCGTGTGTGGTCTGAACAGTAGTTGTTGATAGTCTCCGCACCTGCGTCAACGAGCAACAGTCTGCCTGCTTCCAGATAATTCATCTTGGGTGCCCCATGCAGAATTTCTCCGTGCATTGTCACGATAGAGGAGAAGGATACCTTGTCGCCCAATGCGTTGGCAATGCCGTCGATGGTGCCGCCAATGAAATGTTCGGTAACCCCTGGTTGTGCCAGTTTCATAGCGGTGGTGTGCATCTTGAATCCTATGGAGCATGCTCGTTCGATCTCCTTGATTTCCTCATCGCTTTTGGTGGAACGTAATGTTACGACTGCCTTTATCAGTTCCATTGATGAGGCTTCTTTCTGCTGTGACGGCTTTATGCCGAGCAACTCTTCCAGCAGTATCATGTGGTCGTGGCGATATGGTGGCAGGAAGTGTATCTTCTGGCCTGTCTGCTTGGCTTGTGCCACAAGTTCTGTCAGTTTGTTGAAAGGGGCGGTCTGTGCCACTCCTACCATGTCGGCCATGTCGCGTATGCTCTCGACGCTGCCGTACCACACTATATCGTCAATGTCAATGTCGTTGCCAAGGAAGTACTCCTTGTCGTTGTCAATGTCGATTGCGCCTGCCAATCCGTCGCGCTTGGCTCCGAAGAAGTACAGGAAACTGCTGTCCTGACGAAAGGTGTAGCAGTTGTTGGGGTAGTTGGCAGGACTGTCGTTGTTGCCTAAAATAATGACGAGTCCGTTGCCTATAAGTTCTTTGAGGGCTTTGCGTCTGTTTATATAAGTTTCTTTGCTGAACATTTTCTGGGTGTTTTTATCCTCTTTTGCGAAGTTACAATATTATTTTGGAAGTGAGGTGCTTGTTGTTCAAAAATGTTATGTTGTCTTTTTCGCCAGATTGTTGTATGCCTGCTTTAGCTGTTCAAGTGCTTGGAGCAGTTCTTTGTGAGGCAGTGCAACGTTAATTCTCATAAACATGGTGCCGTTGTGGCCGAACATGCTGCCTTCGTTGAGAAACAGTCCTGCGTCGTTGAGGTAAAAATCTATAAGTTCTTTCTCGCTTTTAAACGGCATTTTTCTGTTGTCAAGGAAAACAAGGAATGAAGCCTCGGTCTTCATGGGTTCTATTTTGGGGCAGTTCTCTGCCAGAAAGTGTTCAACGGTGTTGATATTGTTTTTTACATAGGCCAACATCTGGTCAAGCCACTCTTCTCCTTCAGGAGTGTAGCATGCCTGCAGACAGTCGTATGCAAAGGCGTTGCCTACGGTTACGTCAGCCATGTCAAGAAAGCGGTAGAACTTGTTGCGGATAGTTCTGTTGTGGGCAAAACAGTAGGATGTCACTATGCCTGGCATGTTGAATGTTTTGCTTGGTGACATGAATGTTATGCTGTTGTTTTCCGCCTCTTCAGATATTTTGCAGAAAGGTATGTGTCTGTGGTCTGCATGTGTCATGTCAGCGTGGATTTCATCGCTTATGACCAGAACGTTGTTTTGTTTGCACATAACGGCAAGTCTTGCAAGTTCTTCTGGTTTCCAGATAGTCCCTCCGGGGTTATGAGGGTTGCAGAGTAGCATCATTTTGCATCCGGGAAGTTTTTTCTCGAGGTCTTCAAAGTTCATCTCAAAGCGCCCGCCTACTATGTTCAGCGGACTTTCAACCTTTGTCCGCTCATTGATTTCAATGATATGATGGAAAGGGTGATAAACTGGTGTCTGAATAAGTATTTTGTCGCCTTTCTCGGTCAGGGCGCAGATTGCGTGGTGCAGTCCGGGTACAATGCCAGCTATGAAATGCACCTGATTTGCATTAAGACTGATGTCATAGCGATGCTTGAGCCAGTTTGTTATGCTGTCGTAGTATGGTGCGAAAGGCTTTGTGTACCCAAGCACTTTGTAGTCAAGTCGTTTTTTAATGGCTTTGTAGATGAATGGGGGAGTCTCAAAGTCCATGTCGGCCACCCATAGCGGACGGACATTGCTTTTGCCCGTGCTCTGTATGGCAGCGTCCCACTTGAGACTGTCGGTGCCGATTCGGTTGATGTGTTTGTCAAAGTCGTAAGTTTTCATGTGTGTTAGGGTTTTGTCGCACCCCTGCCGATGAGATAGCAAATGGCGGCAACCACCATACCATTGATGGACGGAATGCCCCATGTTACTATGTTTGCAATGACGGCGCCTGTAATGACACCTATCACTGCTCCGGCATCAACGGTCTTGTTGTGTTGCCATGAAGCATTGTTGCGGTTCATGAAGTAGCCCAGAACAAGAATGATGCCTACTGGTGGGAGTGTGCAGTTGAGAATGTTGAGATATCCGCAGAAATTGTTGTAGAGCCATACAGCCGCAATGGTGCCTATTATGCCGCTGACGAGAACCATTGGGCGTTTCCCTAATTTGAAGATGTTGGCCAATCCCAAACCTGTAGAATAGAGGGCGTTGTCGTTGGTTGTCCAGATGTTAAGGCCAAGCACCAGAATAGCGAAGTAGAAAAGATTGAGGTTTATCATTACGTCAAAGATGTCGTTGCCGCCCACGTAAATTGAACTGACGGCACCAAATAGAAACATGAGGCTGTTGCCGATGAAAAATGCTGCAATGGTAATCAGGCATCCGACCTTTCCGTTCTTTGAGAAGCGCGAGAAATTAGGCGTGGCTGTTCCGCCGCTGATGAAGCTGCCTATCACAAGTCCCGCACCTGCAACTATTCCCATTGTCTTGTTGCCGAGGTCAAACTGTTCTACAAGTCCTTTGTCACCTTGCATGATGGCCATAACCATGGCTATGGTGCCGAGAATGGCAACGCATGGCACCGCTACATAACTTATCAGCGCAAGACTCTTTATGCCAAAATAGGCCGTGGCTGTCATACATACCCCGGCAAGTGCTACCATTGTATAAATGGCCAGCGGACTGTCTCCGAAAGCAACCTTGGCAATAGGTATGGCAAACATGGCAAGACCGACTCCAAACCAGCCCATCTGTGTGAAACTTATCATTGCGCTCGGAAGATAGCTCCCCTTTGTTCCGAATGTCTTTACTGCCAGCAGATCGAGACTCAGGCCGCTTTTTGCTCCGATATATCCCAGAGCACCGGTGTAGGCTCCGAGAATGATGCCGCCAAGAATCATGGCTATGATGAAATCTGTGAAATTAAGTCCTCTGGCCATTTCCTGTCCTACCCACATGCTGGCGGAAAAGAAAGTAAAG
>ULWZ01017514.1_pt1 | contig 10577 bp, 9 predicted proteins | sample 1960811 | NCBI WGS metagenome assembly ULWZ01 (sample SAMEA4835825, study PRJEB28245) | human gut metagenome | biome: gut microbiome; material: fecal sample | place: Denmark | collected 2008 | reverse complement strand
AATGCGAATTGCAGATAGGCATCCAGTTGCGCGTCGACCTGTCTTCCTGTCTCCTGGTCAGTGTCGGGTTCCTTGACCAGCATCACCAGCGCGCACAGTGTGGGAACCGCCCAATGGGGCAGTTCCAGCTGCCCCTGGTAGACCGCCTTGGGATCGGTGTACTTCTCCCGTGGGGTTTCGGCGGCGGTGAAGGGCCTCTGGAAGGCCTTCAGCAGATCCAGGGCCTGGAGGCGGCCCCATTCCCGCAGTTGGTAGCGTTCGTCCAGGTGCGGGAAGAGACGCGCCATAACCAGTTCCATTGCGGCAACCCAGCCGTCATCGTCGAACCACAGGCCGTAGCGGCGCTGGATGTGGGACCAGTTCCAGGCGCCGATGACGCTGGTTTTGTCGGTCCGGTTCAGCAGCCCGCTTCGGAAGAAGAGGAAGTCCAGCAGATTCTTTGCTGTGGTTTCCGAGGAGGAATCGCGGTGGAACTGGCCATGCAGGGCGAAGAGCAGCGCGGCCTCGAAATTGCAGTCGCTTCGACGCTGTTCCACGATGACGTAGCCCTCGTGTTCGGAAATGGCCGGGAAGGAATGCCGTATCTTGTCCATGGCGGCATTTCCCCCTGTGGTCACGAGCCGTTCCGCCACACCCCATTCGCCGTCGCCCTGGGACATGATGCCCGAGTTGCGCATCCACGACAGGTTCAATTCGCAGGATTCAAGAAACTTTTCCATCTTTTTTACACGTTCCTCCCGAGTATCTCGTCACGGTATTCCAGGTATTCTCCGTAGTTCTTCCGGTTTTCGGCTCCTCCCGAGGGTCGGAAGAACTCCTGGTATCCCCAGCTCATGATCTTGGCGGCGTCAGGGGCTGCAATCGCCAGCTTTCTCTTCAGTTTTTCCAATGGAGTCTTCTTCCAGTAGGGGCGGACCCGCGGGTCGTTCACGCTTGTGTCGAAGCCGAAGCGGGCGATGTAGTCGTCCATGCTTTCAATGGGTAGTTCGCTGCCTTCCACATTTCCCCAATATGTGGTTCCCGTATCCTTGCAGGCGTGGATGGCGGCCTGGCTGAAGGCGCGTCGCTGTTCGTCGGTGATGATGCTCAAGTGCTGGCCTCCGTTGTCCTGGAGGGAGAGGATGTCGATGTGGCTCCTGGATAGGACCTCGCACCAGAAATCGTAGTATTCCCCGGGTTCGGCGTAGGGATAGTCGCCGCAGCCCTGCCCACGTCGGGCATGAAGAATGGTGAGACGACCACGGGTTTTCCGTTGCGCCCGTGGCATAAGTCGGTAATCGCCGTGTAGAGGTCGACGATTTTGGGGCGTTCCTCGCCAAAATTGATATAGATTTCATAGTCCAGATACCAGCTTTCGAAGGAGGGGCAGCTGCCGTAGCGGCGATCCATTTCATTGATGTGCCTTCGGGAAAAGTCCTCGGCTGCCTTCAAATCCCAGCATTCCCAGAAGCCGTGGTGAAAGCCCGAGGAGAGGCTGATGGACATGTCCCGTCGGCAGGTTTCCTCGAAAAGATAGTCCAGCAACTGTCCGCCGCCCACTGCCGCGGGGCGATCCAGGGCTTCCTCGATACCCGACCAGCAGCAGAGCAGGTCGATGCCGAAACGCTGGATGTCGTCCATGTCATGGGACCATGCGGTGGCGTCGTTGGTATAGAAATCGGTGCAGTTCAGGAAGCTGTTCTCGCCTAGGCTGAACATGCAACCACTGATAAGCGGTTGGCAACTCATGGGGTGGCGTGCGTCGTGCCAAGTCCCGCCCGGAGTGATGCGCCGGGCGGTTCCCGGAGGGGGGCGTGTTGCGGGGCGGAGGATTCGGCTACTCGTTCCTCATCGTGATGAACTTGTCGCTGATGCTTTGGTAGAACTCGAGGTACTTGTAGCTGCGCACGCTGAAATCCGCGAAAAGCACGTTGACGCGCCCGCCGTGGCGGTCGCCAATCTTGTAGTTGTTGGGGCCGTCGTTGGTGATGTTGATGTCGATGAGGCCATGCCAGGTGGGCTGGTTCACATAGTCGTCGGTGCTGTCAGCCAGGACAACCATGCCGCTTGGGTTGATGATCTTGGTCAGGCGCATGGGGGCGGGGACCCAGGCGCTGCCGTTGAACATCGCGTCGCCAAGGGTGGTGTAGTTGTAGCCGTAGTCAAGGAAGTGGATGGAGAACGCCATGGGGTCGCTGGAGTGCTGCTTGCCCATGCCGCAGGGACAGTAGCAGAGCTTCTTCATTTCTTCCTGGCTGCTCATGACGCAGGAGATGATCTGCTGCCACTCGTTGAAGAAGGGGAAGTAGTCGTCGTTTTCGTTAATGTAGAGGCGAAGACCAGTCCCAGCTGCTTGGCCTGGTTGGTGCAGGAAATGGCACGGTGCAACTGGAAAAATTAAACGCACTATGTGCGTTTCTGGCTGGGAGAATTAGAATCCCCTTTTTTTCGGGGCAATTGCGTGGCAAACCTTCGTCCTGCCATTATCCTAAGCAGCTCTTCGGGAAAACCGTGCCGGATTGTGAATCGTTCCTTTTCCGTCCTTTCCCATTTCCCTTCCAACCTTGGAATTGCAATAATGGATTTCCAACCGTTTATCGACCGTTATGAGAAGGAGTTGTTCGACGAGGTGATACCCTTTTGGGAGGAGCATTGCGTCGACAAGGAATTCGGGGGCTACTTCACCTTTTTGGACCGCGACGGATCTGTCTACGACACTGAAAAATACATGTGGATGCAGTGGCGCATCGTATACATGTTCGCCACCTTCTACTCCTCCGTCCGCCGTGAGGAGAGGTGGCTTGACATTGCCCGTCAGGGGTATGATTTTCTTACGGCGCATGGCAAATCCGAGGACGGCACCTACTACTTTGCCCTGAACCGTGCGGGCGAGGCCACGATGGCGCCCTCGAACATCTTCTCCGAATGCTTTGCCGCCATGGGCGCCGCGGCGCTCTTCAAGGCCACGGGCGAGGAGAAGTACAGAATCGAGGCCAACAGCGCCATGAAGAAATACATTGCCCGCATGGACAATCCGAAGGGGCGCTGGGAGAAGGCCATGCCCGCCAAGCCCCGGCGTCTTTCCCATGGTCATTTCATGATGCTGGCCAACCTGGGCGTCGTCATGAAGGACGCGCTTGGCACGGATGAATACGACCGTGATTGCGAGCGCGCCATCGACGCCGTCCTGTCGAAATTCTGGAACGAGGAATACCAGGTCCTGTTCGAGAATGTGAATCCCGACGGAACCTTCGACCTGGACTCCTGCGAGGGTCGTTTTATCAATCCGGGGCACGGCCTGGAGTCGATGTGGTTTGTCATGAACTACGCTGAGAAGCACAACGACCCGGAGATGATTGCCAAGGCCGCCAAGATCGTCCGCGCCCAGCTGGAATTCGGCACGGACAGGACCTTCGGCGGCATCTACTACTTCATGGACGTCCTCCACAAGCCCCATTTGGAACTCCAGTGGGACATGAAGCTCTGGTGGCCGCACAACGAGGCGATTCTCGCCACCCTCTTTGCGTACCGCCTGACCCGCGACTCCTATTTCATGGACAAGTTCCTGGAGATGGACAAGTGGGCGTGGGAGCATTTCAAGGACCCCGAATATCCCGAGTGGTTCGCCTATTTGAACCGTCGTGGCGAGCCCACCCACCTCCTCAAGGGCGGCAAGTGGAAGACCATGTTCCATCTGCCCCGCTGCCTCTTCGTCGCGCTGCAGCAGATGCGGAAGATGTAGGAGGGTCGGCCGCCTCCGTGCCAGGTCTTTCTGCACGGAGGTGTGTTTTCAATATCCCGCAGGCCTTTCTAGGATTATCTCCGTCTAGGTCCCGGTGATGAGGTCGCCTCCATGCCTGCATGAATCAGGGATTATTCAGGGGGCGGGGCGGTTCCGGCATATCGAGGTTCGCCTTACAGCCCCTGTGCGTTTCCTCCCGGGAGGTGCGTTTGCTTTTCAGGCTGCGTTTTATTGCGTGTGGGCAGCAAAAAGCCCGGGCGTCGCGTGTGGCTGCGTCGTCCGGGCTTTTTCAAGATAATGGCGGAGAGAGAGGGATTTGAACCCCCGGTACTGTTGCCAGTACAGCGGTTTTCGAGACCGCCCCATTCGACCACTCTGGCATCTCTCCGACAGGGTGATTTGTAAGTCCGCGTAATGTAATCTTCTAGGTGTGAATAGCAAGTTCACCTTTGGATTTCGCAGATGGCGAGTGTCATGGCGTCCAGCGCCAATTCGTCTGGTATTTTGAACCTAAGTCCCTTGCGGAGAGTTTCGACCTCCCTGATATCCGCCTCCGCCTCCTCCCTGGTTGGCACGGGGGTGTCCTTCATGTATTTGACGAACTCCTGTTGAGGGAGCAGTTGTTCCGGTGTTCCCGCCGCCACTAGGTAACGTTGCCTGAACCAGGCCTGGATGGTGTCCAGGTATGCCCCGCGCAGTTTGTCGTATTCTGTGAAGACCTTTGCGTCAAGGGACTTCTGCTGTTCCTCCCGTGCGGCCCTGTCCTTCTTTGCGTTTTCCAGCCCCATCTGGTATTCGGGGTCGTTTTTCATGCGTGCCTTGACGGTTCTCGCCGCCTGCCTGTTGAGTTCCTCGAAGCGTTCAGTCAGTTCCCTCGAGGCGTTCAGCGCCACCCGTGTTCCTGCGCCGCGATGGATTGTGGCGAGCAATTTGAGCAGCTCTTCGGATGGCGATGCCTGGGCGGCTTCCTCCTCCTTTGAGGGTGGAGGGGGGATGAGGGCGGAGTAGTCGGTCTTGTTGGAGCGCAACTGAAGGCACTGGCACCTTGACTTGATTGTCGGCAGCACGAATTGCGGACGGGTGGTCAGCAGGATGAACATCGTGTTTTCGGATGGCTCCTCAAGGGTCTTGAGAAAGGCATTTGCGGCCTCCTTCTCCATTGCGGACGCCTCCGTGATGATGCCGACCATCACCTTGCCCGGGGGTGCTGCAAGGCCCATGAAGCGGTTGAATTCCCTGATTCTGTCGACGGGGATGGTGGCTTTCTTCGATTCCGGGGCTAGCTGTATGCATTCGATGTAGCTTCCGGCCATGCACCTTCGGCAGTTGTCGCAGCATCCGCAGGCGGATCCGTCCGGGTTTGGCTTTTGGCATGCCGCCGTCATTATCCATCCGTTTGCGAAAGCCTGGAGCTCCTGTGTCGAGTCTCCAATGAAGAAGTACGCCTGGCCGCGTCGTCCCCTGGCATTTGCGGATTCCAGGGCGGCGGCCTGCTTTGGAAAGAGGGATTTCCAGTCGGCTGCGTTCATCCGAAGAATCTCCTCTGGACTTCCAGCCAGATTTGCTCCGCAAGGACATCCACGGGCTGGGATGCGCTGAATTTGACTACCCTGGACGGACATTCCCGTGCGACTGCCAGGAATCCCTCCCTGACGCGTTCGTGGAAGGAACGTCCCTCGATTTCAAACCTGTCGCTCTGGGCGGCGGAGTTCTTCAAGACCTCCCCGAGGCGTTCAAAGCTCTCCTGGACTGTCAGGTCCAGGAGGATTGTCATGTCAGGCCAACGCCCTCCCAGGGTGAAGTCGTTGAGGCTTCGGATGAAGCCTATGTCCATTCCGCGGGCATGTCCCTGGTATGCGGTTGTGGAGTCCGCGAACCTGTCGCAGAGGACGACGCTGCCCTTTTCGAGTTCCGGCCAGACGAGGGTGCGCAGCAGTTGCGCCCTGCTTGCGGAGAAGAGGAGCAGTTCCGCCTCGTCTGAGATGGCTTCTGCGCGGTTTTTCATGACCAGGCTTCTGACATCCTCCCCGAGCGGGGTGCCTCCCGGTTCGCGTGTGCAGACGACATTGCGCCCCTTCTGGCGGAGGTGTTCGGCCAATAGTTTGATTTGAGTGGACTTTCCCGCCTTGTCGAGTCCCTCGAATGTGATGAAGATTCCTTTCATTGGGTTTGGCGTATTTGCGCCCGTGTTGTGTCTACTGGAAGAATTCAGCGAGGTAGTCGCATCCGATTGCCTGGAGGATTTCCCGCATGTGTGTGAGGTATTCGTCGTTTTCGAGGAAGGGATTCGTGTCGGGGTCTTGTTTTGCCAGGGTTGTTGTCCTTACCATGAACTTGAGTGCATCCTGGTAGTCCCCCCGCTTGAATTGGACCCACGCCATGGAGTCGAGGTATGAGATGGAGTCAGGGTTGGCCCGCAGTGCGATTTCGATCAGCCTCCTTGCCTCGTCGAGGTCTCTTCCCTCCTCGGCCATGGTGTATCCGAGATAGTTTGCCGCGACATCGTCCTCGGGATTCAATTCGAGCGCCTTCCTGAAGGAATCCTCCGCCTCCTGCATGTTCCCGCATCTCCTTTCGGCCTCCCCGAGGGCGCTGTAGAACTCGAATGGGAGAATGTCTCCGAACCTGTCGCGCAGGCTCCTGAGTGTTGGCAGCGCCTCCTGCGCCCTGTCCAGGTCGACAAGGACAAATGCGCGGAGGAGCGTGTCAAGTGGCGTTGGCTCCTTCAGCCCCTCCGTCACCTCCATGTATCTTTCGAGTTCTCCTGCGGCGACCAGGTATTCTGCAAGCGCCCTGATTCCGCCGTCCCGCGCCATGTCTCCCACGGGGACTGTGGAGAGAGCCATTTCGCCAGCCTGGATGTTGAGCATGACAAGCGCCTTCGGCGTCTCATTGTCCTTGAATTTCTGCTTTGTGAATTCGTTGGCAAGGTCCGCCAGCGCACAGAAGATGCGGCGCCTGAGCGAAGGCGTGTTGATTTTCTTGAGGAACGAGAGGACATATCCCGCTCCGGCATAGTCGCCGGCGTTAAGTGCGGCGAATATTGAGTTCCGGGCTGCATCGTAGGCGCATCCCTCCTCCTCCAGCTTGTCAAAGTCCGACATGAGGATGGCGGCAGTGAGGTCGGAGACGATTTTCCAGTCTCCCGTGGGCTGGATGTATTTCCATGTGTCCAATAGCGACTGGAGTGGATCCCGGTGGAAATCGGGTGTGATTCCGAGCATTGCGGCATCCGTCTCCGCCTCGTCCTCCTCCCCTTTCTGGATTCGTCTCATAATGCGGAGCAGCTCCATCCGCGCATATTTGATTTTGGCTCCGGCCTTTTTCGCCCGCGCGAGCACTTCGTCCAATGCGGCAAAGTTCCCCATATTGGCATAATAACCCGATGTGAGATAGAGCACCATATCGTCGTCGGGGTACTTTTCCAGGAGCGTCCTGAGGAAGGGTGCCGCCTCGTCATACCTTTCGTCATCCAGGAGGATTGACGCAATGCCGGTTTCGATTCCGTAGGAGGTGACGCCCTTTTCGACTAGCTTCCCGAGTTCCTGGACAATCCAGCCGGCTGTCTCGTCGCTCACCAGGCAGAGTGAGACGAGGCGTCTGGCCGTGCCTTCCGAGTCGGGGCACTTTTCGAGGACCTTCAGGAGGTGGCGCGTCGAATCCTGGACGTATGCCTTCGCCTCCTCCTCCGTGAACTCGTTGATTCTTTCGGGCAGGTAGTAGCCCTTGACGAATTCAAGGAGGAGATCCTTTTCGTCGACATACTCCTGCGGCACCTCGATGGAGTTCGTGTTCAGCTCCGAGGGCAGGAAGCCTGGTCTTCTGCCGGCCGTCTCGCCGCAGAGGAGCGCCGGCAGGAGGGCGGTAATTGCCAATAGGATGATTGCGCGTCTCATATTGCGGCTAATGTAGCCCATTTTCACGGGCTTCTGTCCCTGCGTCAAGGAGATAAGGGGGAGTACGGGGGCGCGGTGGTTTGCGTTGATGGGGCAGGGTGCGCCGGCGAGGGGGAGCCCCCTGCCGTTATGTGCGCCGGGCGGTACGAAAAAAGACGCCATTAGGCATGTTGCCCGATGGCGTCCTTGATTCTGCGGGACAGCGTAGGCTGCGTTGCAGGAACTACTTGTTCTTGTGACGAAGTGCCTTGCGGATCTTGTCCCTCTTGTGCTTAGCAATCTTTCTGCGGCGCTGCTTCTTTACGGAGCCCATTTTCTTGAAATCCTCTTGCGGTTCTGGTTTTGACTATGTTATAAAGGAATGAAAGTCGGCAAGGGCGTAATGTAGCGCAACCGCAGGGTTTTTCAAATTGCCGTGTGGGTGGCGTGCTTCATTTTGCCGATGAAGATCCCCGTGGCGTCTCCGTGCCGGGGCCGTTGGTCGCCTAGTACCTCCTGACAGGGTATTTTGTCATGAGGGTTTTCTTGTATTCTTCGAGTCTTTCCGCGGAGATTTCGTTTTCGATTGCCTTTTTGATCCGTTGGCGGAGTTCCGGCGTGAGTTCGGGCAATTCCCCTCCTTCCTTGCCGACAAGCTTTACGAGATAGGCATTTGAACCGACAAGGACAGGCTCCTCGTTGCACTCTCCGACCTTGAGGCTGTCGACGGCCTTTGCCAGTGCGGGGTTCATGGACTCCATCCATCCCAGGTCGCCGCCTTCCTCGGCGTTTGCGCCCTTGGAGAAAGCCTTCGCGAGAGAGGCGAAGTCCTCGCCAGCCCGGATTCTTGCCTTGAGGGTGTCGAAGGTCTCGCGCCAATCGCCCTCCTGAGGAAGGAGGATTGCAAGGAGATGGTGGCGCACATTGGTCGTGAACTCCGGACGGTGGAGGGCGAAATACTCGTCGATTTGCTTGTCGGTGACGAAGATGTTGCGCCGGGTGCGGTCATAGAGGAGCATCTCCACGGCAAGCTGCTTCTTGACCTTCTCGACAAACTCATTGTAGGTCATGTTCTCGCGGTGGAGCATGTCGCGGAAACGGTCCTCGTCCGAACCAGCCTCCGACTGAATCAGGCGGTCGATCCGGCTCTGGACGATGTCCATCGGAATCTTGCCCCGCAAGGACTGGAAGTCAAGCCAGACCAGCTCGGTGACAATCATTTCGTCGAGTACATTGGAACGAATCTCGGCGACGGCCTCCATGCGCTTGCGGTAATCCATCTTCGGAGGAAGCTTGGATTCAAGCTGGGCTGCCTGGACGCGGACGTCGTAGGAGGTGATCACTGTGTCCGTGCCCACCCTTGCGAGGACGGCCTCGGAGATTTCCGTTGCAAGCAGTCCTGCCGCGGTGGCGAGCGCCAGTGCTGTGGCGATGAATTTTTTGTTTAACATAAGTCCCTGAAAATCAAAAGGTTATAAAGAAAGGCGCGTTATGCCGCATGGATTGGTTCACGGCAGTGGCGGCAGGGCCTTGTTTTTGGCGTAGTTTCTTCGGACGATTTTTGCGTCGGTGGTGTTCTTGTCGAGGATTTCGAGCAGTTCCTGGACTGCGGCGACATAGACCTGCGTTGGAGTCGCGGGCGGCACGTTTCGTTCCCTTGTCTTTTCGTATTCCACCCTTATTTCGTTGTAGTAGTCGATGGCGGTTCTCGTATCGTCCGTATCCCGGCAGCATCTGGCCATGAGGAGTTTTGCCCTTGCCTTGATTTCCGGGTGTTCATACGCGGTTTTCTGGAGGATTTCCGTGAGGCATTTGCGTGCCTTCTGGACTTCTCCGCCGGCGTATTGGAGTTCTGCGATTCTTCCGAGTGCAGCCAGTGCCAGTTCCGACTCCCCTCCTGCTTCCCGTGCCCGGGTGTATGCTTCGATTGCGGCCTCTGGGTCATCGAGGCTTGCGAGGGCGTCTCCCCTGAGGAATGCCGCCCTTGCCTGGAGGGTCGCGTCTCCCGTGTGCTTTTCGAAATCCGCCAGTGTGGCGAGCGCCTCCTTGCGCTTGCCCTCGCCGTTTTGGCAGAATGCCTCCTCGTATATTGCGACGGCCTTCATCTCCGCGGTGGCACGCTTCAGGTCCTTGACGCCCCTGTAGAGTTCGATCGCCTCTTCGTGGCGCCCTTCGCCTGCAAGCCAGTCGCCCATTCTGATGGCGACCTCCGGTGCCTGGTGGGAGTCGGGGTAGTCCTTGACAAAGGCCTTGCCCCAGGCGACGGCCTCCGGATTGTCCATTGCAAGCCCGATGGCGACGAGCCTGTGGCGTGCGTTGCGCAGGGTCTCCTGGTTGGCGTCCGGGAATTTCCCGACGAACTCCTGCAGGATGCCCATTGCCGAATCAAGGCCGTCGGAGCCCTTGGAGACTGCGCGGGCGTGGGCTTCGAAGTATGCCTGTGCGGCAGTCTCCGGGACGGGGCAGTTCCGGGCGACTTCCAGGAGCGATGCAATCGCCTCGTCGTTGTCTGTGGTTGCTGACGCGATTGCGATGAGCGCCTCCCAGCGTCTTGGGGAGTCTGGCCTTGCGTCCATGTAGAGCGTGTACTGGTCGATGGCTTCGTCACGCTTTCCAGATGCCAGGAGCAGCCGTCCAGCCTCGAGGCGTGCCTCCAGGGCTGTTTCGTTTGTGCCTCCGAAGCTGTCGGCCGCCATGGCATACAGCCTGATTGCGTCGTTTGTCCGTTTTCCCCTTTCGGCCTGTTCAGCGGCCTTTCTCAGCGGGATTGCCTTCTGTTCGTCCGTGGCGCCCAGTTCCTTTGCGAGGAGGAATGCGGTGGACGCGTCCTCCGAGAGCCCCTCCTTTGCCAGGCATTCCGCCGCCTGCATTGCCGCCGTGTACCTGGACTCCCTGGGTGCCGCCTCGTCGTTTGCGACTACGAGGAAGAGTTCCGCGGCTCCTCTTCTTTCATCCAGCGCCAGCTTTGTCTGTGCGAGCCT
>ULWZ01058160.1_pt1 | contig 10635 bp, 9 predicted proteins | sample 1960811 | NCBI WGS metagenome assembly ULWZ01 (sample SAMEA4835825, study PRJEB28245) | human gut metagenome | biome: gut microbiome; material: fecal sample | place: Denmark | collected 2008 | reverse complement strand
GTCTTGCTGCGACAGAGGTAGATGGTGTTGAAAGCATGGCAGGTAACATAACTAATGAACTTGTAAGCAAGCTTGGAATGAAGAATCTTTCAAAAGGTGTTAAGGTTCATGTGGGAGAGCAGGATGTTGTTGTTAATCTTGCACTTAACATAAAATATGGATGTGAGATACCTAAGGTATCAAGTGCAGTACAGGATAAGGTAAAGACAGCGATTGAAACTATGACAGGACTTAATGTGTCAGAGGTTAATATTAAGATTGCTGGTGTGAATATTGACAATTAAAGTACAGTGATATTTAAAAGACTGTCCTTTAAGGGCAGTCTTTTTAAAAATTTATTAAGAATATACAATTGATTTTGTGTCAGTTGTATACAGAGAGGACTTATATGACAAGATCAGATATGAGAGAACACACATTTAAGATATTATTCCGTGTGCCGTTCCATGACAAGAATGAATTAAGAGAACAGATAGATTATTATTTTGATGAGTTTCCGGATGTTAAGGAAAAAGAATATGAATATATCAGAAAAAAGGCACTTCTTGTATCAGAGTTAAGCGATGACATTGATGCAAAGATAAACGAGGTTTCGGAGGGCTGGCCGGTAGAAAGATTGGGAAAGGCTGAGCTTGCGATTATGCGACTTGCAGTTTATGAGATGCTATATGATGAGGATATACCAGTTAATGTTGCTATTAACGAAGCAGTTGAACTTGCTAAGAAGTATGGTTCTGATGATAATGCTGCATCCTTTGTTAACGGGGTGCTTGCTAAGCTTGTATAGCATGATACAATGAGCGCAAGAGAGCCAGGAAGCTGCTAGCAGATATCTGGCGAACGGCGAATGACGATTACGATAGCTGCGATAGCAGCGGAGAGTAGCGAAGCTACGAATCGTGATATAAGAATAAAGAAATGAGGATTAATATGGCACAGGTGTATAGTGTTAAACAGATTAATTCTTATATTAAGAATATGATGCGGCAGGATTTTCTGCTTAACCGCATACAGGTTAAGGGGGAAATATCTAACTGCAAATATACGGACAAGAATGGCTGCATATTTTTCACACTTAAGGATGAAGATTCAACTATATCAGTTGTTATGTATGGTTCTGATGCGTATAAGCTTGACTTCAGACTGAAGGATGGCATGTCGGTAGTTGTTGATGGCAGAATAGACGTATATGTAAATAGGGGTGAATACCAGTTATATGCAAAGACTGTATCGCAAAGTGGTATGGGAGAGCTGTTTAAGCAATACGAACAGTTGAAACAATACTATGAGGATATGGGATACTTTGCTCCTGAATATAAAAGAACTATTCCTAAATATGCTAAAAAAATAGGTATAGTAACAGCCAGAACAGGAGCAGCTATCAAGGATATAATAAAGAATGCTTATGAAAGAAATCCGTATGTTGAATTATACCTGTATTCAGTCCTTGTTCAGGGTAAAGATGCAAAGTATAGCATAGCCAAGGGACTTAAGTATGTTGACAGTATGGGATATGACTGTATTATAGTCGGACGTGGCGGTGGCTCAATAGAGGATTTATGGGCTTTTAATGAACCTGAAGTTATAGAAGCTGTTTTTAATTGCAAAACACCCGTCATATCAGCAGTAGGACATGAGATTGACTTTACAATAACAGATTTTGTGGCTGATTTCAGAGCTCCGACACCATCTGCTGCAGCTGTTAAGGCGGTTTTTGATATAAGACAGCTTGAAGTGGTTATTGATGGTTATAATGACAGGCTTATGTATGATATGGGTAAAACTATAACAGATTACAGGAATCGTTCCGAAAGGATGTTACTTTCTCTTAAAGCTTTTAATCCACTTGTCAGACTTAATAATAAAAAGCAGCAGCTTATTCATATGAGAGAGAAGCTGGATGTTAGTATGCAAGACACATTAAATAAAGCCAAGCACAGGCTTTTGCTTTTATCAGCAAGACTGGATGGTGTCAGTCCATTAAAAAAGCTTGAACAAGGATATGCTTTTGTTGAAAATGATAAAGAAGAACATATAAGTTCAATATCGGAGGTTAAACAAGCTGATGTACTATCTATACATGTAAAGGATGGTATTATAAATACTGTGGTGAAAGATGTTAAAAAGTTTTAATATATGAATATAGCGAGGTATTAATATGGCTAAGTCACCATCAATTGAAGATACATTTGAAAAGCTTGATAATATTCTTAGTGAGATGGAAAGTGGAGAACTTACTATGAATGAATCATTTAAGAAGTACAAGGAAGGTATAGAGCTTGTAAAAAAATGTAATTCCATGCTTGATAAGGTGGAAAAGGAAATGGTTATTCTAAATGATGATAACGATTCGGAGATGATAGAAAATGATTGATTTTAAGAAAGAACTTATAGAAAGAACAGCATGCATAGATAAGATTGTTAATTCGTATCTTCCAGAGATAAGTGGCAGAGCAGAATATATTAAATCAGCCATGGATTATAGTGTACAGGCAGGTGGTAAAAGAATCCGCCCGATGATAATGCTTGAAACATACAGATTATGTGGTGGAACAGATGAAAAGTGTGTATATCCTTTTATGGCAGCACTTGAAATGATACATACATATTCGCTTGTCCATGATGATCTTCCAGCTATGGATAACGATGATTACAGAAGAGGCAAGCTTACAACACATAAAAAATATGGTGAGGATTTTGGGATACTTGCAGGAGATGGTCTTTTAAATCTTGCATATGAAACTATGTTTAACGCTATAAAGAATATTTCGTCAGATTATGCTGATATAGAAAATGCAAAAAAGATGGCACTATATTCACAGGCAGCATCGGTTATAGCATCTAAGGCAGGTGTTGATGGAATGGTTGGAGGCCAGTCGCTTGATGTATATCTTACAGATAAGCCTATGGATAAAGAACAGCTTGATTATATATTCAGGTTAAAAACAGGCGCACTTATTGAAGCAGCATTTATGGCAGGTGGGATTCTTGCAGGATGTGATGAAAAAACACAGGGATTATTATGTAAAGCAGGATATAATGTCGGGTTTGCTTTTCAGATCAAGGATGACATCCTTGATGTTACAAGCACACAGGAAGTGTTAGGAAAGCCGGTTTTAAGTGATGAGCGGAATAATAAAACGACTTATGTAACATTGTATGGATTAGAAAAAGCAGAAAAAGATACTTATGACATGTCAAAAGAGGCGATGGGTATAATAAAGTCAATAGGACATAACGAGTATCTTGAGGAACTTATAAATATGCTTATACACAGAAATAAGTAGAAATGGTGAGAGGATAGCAATGATACTAGAGAAGATCAATAAGCCTAATGATATTAAAAAGCTTTCTCCAATTGAATATAATCAGCTCGCAGCTGAGATAAGAGAGTTCCTTATACAGAAGATAAGTGTAACAGGTGGGCATCTTGCATCTAATCTGGGGGTTGTTGAACTTACTATGGCCTTGCATGTCGTATTTAATCTGCCGCAGGATAAGCTTATATGGGATGTTGGCCATCAGTCTTATACCCATAAGATACTTACAGGACGTAAGAACCAGTTTGATGAGCTTAGAAAGTTCGGTGGTATGAGTGGTTTTCCTAAAAGAAATGAAAGTGACTATGATGCATTTGACACTGGTCACAGTTCAACATCTATTTCAGCTGGATTAGGACTGGCTGAGGCAAGAGATATAAAACATGGCAATTATAGTGTTGTCTCTGTTATAGGTGATGGTGCACTTACAGGCGGCATGGCATATGAAGCATTAAATAATGCATCACATGTTAAAGGAAATTTTGTTATAATACTTAACGATAATACGATGTCGATATCAAAGAATGTTGGCGGCGTTTCTAATATGCTCAGCGAAATACGTTCGTCAGATTCTTATTATGACCTTAAGGAAAATATAGGAAATGTACTATATAAATTACCAAAGGGTGATAAGATTGTCGGGGCTATTAAAAAGACAAAATCCAATCTGAAACAGGTTATATTACATGATTCTATGTTTGAAAGCATGGGTATATATTATCTGGGCCCGGTAGATGGACATGATATGGATAAGCTTATAAAGATACTTAATGTCGCTAAAAGAATAAAAGGACCAGTGCTTGTCCATGTAGTTACACAGAAAGGGCGCGGATATAAACCGGCAGAACGTAATCCAAGCAAGTTTCATGGTATAGGTCCTTTTGACATAAAGACAGGTTGTGAAATTAACCAGCTGGATGTGCCAACATATTCAAAAGTCTTTTCGGAAGCAATATGTGAGATAGGAAAGAAAGATCATATGGTTGCAGCCATAACAGCAGCCATGCCTGATGGTGTTGGCCTTACTAAGTTTTCAAAATGGTTTCCTGACAGATTTTTTGATGTTGGAATTGCAGAGACACATGCTGTTACTTTTGCAGCCGGACTTGCAGCAGGTGGGTTAAAACCAGTATTTGCGGTCTATTCATCATTTTTACAAAGGGCATATGACCAGATACTTCATGATGTATGTATACAACAGCTTCATGTTGTGTTTGCAATTGACAGAGCAGGACTGGTAGGAAGTGATGGTGAAACTCATCAGGGAATATTTGATATATCTTTTCTTTCTTCGATTCCTAACATGACGATATGCGCACCTAAGAATGATATTGAGCTGAAAGAAATGCTTAAGTTTGCAGTAGAGGATTTTGATGGCCCTATTGCAATAAGATATCCAAGAGGAAGTGCCTGTCTTTTATTTCATGAGTTCAAGGCACCTGTTGTATATGGACATTCTGAGATAATGTATGTTGGAAATGACATGTATCAGGGAGAAAGTTTAAAAGAAAGCCTGCATACTGTAAAGTATGATATCGCACTTCTTGCACTTGGAAGCATGGTTATAACGGCTGATAATGTAAGAAAAAGTCTTATAGAACAGGGATATACAGTTACTCTTGTAAATGCACGTTTTGTAAAGCCTGTTGATAAGGATATGCTGGATTATGTATGCCATAATCACAGGCTTATAGTTACGTTGGAGGAAAATGTATCATCTGGTGGATTTGGTAGAACAGTCTGTCAGTATATAAATGATTCAGAATATGAAAACCCTGTTCTTAGTATATCACTCCCTGATGACTATATTGAACATGGAAGTGTAGATATATTAAGACATGAAACAGGTATTGATGAAGAAACTATAATCAGACGGATTAATGATAAATATATACAGAATTACAGTGAAAAGTAAAAAATGATAAGTTAGAATACAGCATAATCAAATTGCACAGAAATGGAGAGAAGTATGAGCAAGGAAAGATTGGACGTCTTACTGGTAAACAGAGGTCTTGCAGAATCAAGAGAAAAAGCTAAAGCTATTATTATGTCCGGAAACGTATACGTAGAAGGACAAAAAGAGGATAAGGCTGGCTCAACCTTCGCAGATACAGCTAATATAGAAGTAAGAGGCAGTACATTAAAATATGTAAGCCGTGGTGGACTAAAGCTTGAAAAAGCAATGGAAAACTTTGATGTTACAATCAAAGGAAAAATATGTATGGATGTAGGCTCTTCAACAGGCGGGTTTACTGACTGTATGCTGCAGAATGGAGCAGTTAAAGTATATTCAGTTGATGTAGGACATGGGCAGCTTGCATGGAAACTGCGTAACGATGAGAGAGTTGTATGCATGGAAAAAACTAACATACGATATGTTACACCAGAAGATGTTGCTGATAAGATAGACTTTTCAAGCATAGATGTATCGTTTATCTCTCTTACTAAGGTGCTGCTTCCGGTTAAGAATCTGCTTACAGATGATGGACAGATAGTGTGCCTTATAAAACCGCAGTTTGAAGCTGGAAGAGAAAAGGTTGGAAAACATGGTGTTGTAAGGGATAAGTCAGTTCACGAAGAAGTAATAAAGATGGTTATTGATTATGCAATATCAATAGGATTCGAGGTCCTCAATCTTGAATTTTCACCAGTAAAAGGACCAGAAGGTAATATTGAATATCTTTTACATCTTCAGAAGCATACAGAAGGAATATATGAAAGTATTCCTTTTGAAATAAAAAATATAGTAGACAAAGCGCATGAAACATTGTAATATATATTTATAGTTAACTTTAAGTGCTTTATAATATAGGGGTGTCGATGAGAAAATTTTATATAGTTACTAATCGGTCAAAGGATGCAGAACTAAAGTATACATACAGCATTATTGCATATTTAAAAGAACATGGTGCAGAGGGTATATATGATGAAGAGTCCGCTTTGGTTGAAGGAACAAAATATTGTTATACGAATGCAGAAGTTATGCCGGATAACGTTGACTGTATTATAGTACTTGGTGGCGATGGAACATTAATACAGGCAGCAAGGGATCTTAATGAAAGAAATATACCTCTTCTTGGTGTAAACATTGGAACATTAGGATATCTTACTGATACAGATATGAATAATGTATATGATACACTCAATAACCTTATTAATGATAAATATGAAGTTGATACACGTATGATGCTTGATGGTAAGATTTACCGGGATGATAAGGTTATATATGAGGATGTTGCACTGAATGATGTTGTACTAAGCAGGAGAGGTATTCTCAGGGTTATTGATTTTGATATATATGTTAATGGGGAGTATCTTAACTCTTTTGCTGCAGATGGAGTTATTGTTTCAACTGCTACAGGTTCAACAGCCTATAGTTTATCAGCAGGTGGACCTATTGTGCAGCCGAATGCAAGGCTTATTATGATTACACCGATATGTGCGCATACACTTACACAAAGAAGTATTATCTTTGGACAGGATGATGAAATTGTTATCCAGATAAATGATAATAAAAAATTATCAGAGGAAAGAGTGGCTACTTATGATGGAGAAAGCTATTGTAATGTTGTCACAGGAGACAGAGTGGTAATAACACGTTCAGATAAGATTGCAAGACTTATAAAGACAAGCAGGATATCTTTTCTTGAACGAATAAGAAATAAAATGTGATTGTATGTAGTTGATACTTATCACAAAGTGGTAAGATTGGAGAATTGTTGTGAGAACAGACAGACACAAGAAAATATTAGAATTAATTAACAATAACAATATAGGAACGCAGGAAGAGCTTGCAGATGCGCTTAACAAGGCTGGGTATAATGTTACACAGGCAACTGTTTCAAGAGATATAAGAGCGTTGAATCTTACAAAGGTATCTGTTGATGGTTTGAGCCAGAAGTATACTACATTGACAGCTGGCAATCCAGTAACCAACGATAAGTACATACGTGTATTAAAAGAAGGTTTTATTGATATGGATATGGCGCAGAATATACTTGTTATAAGAACAGTTTCTGGTATGGCCATGGCAGTATGTGCAGCACTTGATGCACTTAAGCTTGATGAGATTGTTGGTTCAATAGCTGGTGACGATACCATCATGTGTGCCGTAAGAACAGTCAAGGATACAACTATTGTTATGAACAAGTTAAGGAAGCTTATAAAGATATAAGTATCGTTATGTTTGCTGCCACTTAAGAATATGGAGGCAGGTTGGAGGAATATGCTTACTAATTTACATGTTAAGAATCTTGCATTAATAGAAGAGGAAAATGTTGATTTTGAGGAAGGACTTAACATATTATCAGGAGAGACTGGCGCAGGAAAGTCTATTATTCTTGGTTCTATTAATGCAGCACTTGGTGCTAAAACTTCACCGGATTTTATAAGGACTGGTGCAGAATACGGATTAGCCGAACTGATGTTTGATATAGGCGATAAAAAAACATTAGATAAGATAAAAGAACTTGGGGTTCTTGATATAGAAGATGGTGAACTTCTTATATCAAGAAAAATAACTCCAACACGTTCACAGATTAAGGTGAATGGTCAGAATTTTACAGCAGCCCAGACACAGAAGCTGGCAAGATATCTTATAGATATGCATGGGCAGCATGATAATCAGATTCTTATGGATGATTCAGCACATATTAATGTTGTTGATGAATATTGCCTAGATGATATCTCCACTCTTAAGGAGATGATGAAGAACGATTACCAGCACTATGTAGAATGTAAGAATGAACTAAGCGAAATGGACAAAGATAATGATGAAAGGCAAAGAGAAATATCATTTCTTGAGTATGAGGTCAACGAAATAACAGCTGCAGGATTAAAAAAAGGCGAGGACGAAGAACTTGAAGCACAATTCAAGAAGCTTAACAACCGGCAGAAGATAATGAATGAATTATCTGGTGCTGATATGCTGCTTAATTCAGGAGAAGATAATATCAGTGATATGCTGGGAATGGCTGTTAAGGCACTTGTTAATGCAGCAGAGTATGATGAGTCACTTAAAAATCCATTAGAAATGTTACAGGATGTTGAGAGCCTTATTATGGATGTATCGCATGATATAAGCACCTATATTGATGACAGTGATTATGATGATGCTGCACTAAACGACATACAGTACAGACTTGATACAGTTAATGAGCTTAAGAATAAGTATGGCGGAACTATTGAGAATGTTTTCACATCGCTTAAACAAAAAGAAAAAAAGCTGGATGAATATTATAATTATGATGTAATCTTAAAGAAAAGACAGGAAGCTTATGAAAATGCTTATAAAAAAGCACTGCAGACAGCTGAAATGTTAAGTGTTGCAAGAAAAAAGGCTGCAGACAGACTTACAACAGAATTCATAGAGTCTTTAAAAAATCTTAATTTTCTTGACGTGAGATTCAGAATAGATTTTGAAAAAAGCAATAATATTACTTCTAATGGGTATGACTTGGTCAGATTTATGATATCAACGAATCCAGGACAGGATTTACGTCCACTGTCAAAGATAGCCTCAGGTGGCGAACTTTCACGTATAATGCTTGCAATAAAAACGGTCATGGCGGGTGATGACAGCAAAACACTTATATTTGATGAGATAGATGCTGGAATAAGCGGAAGAACAGCACAGATGGTTTCTAATCAGCTTGCAAGACTTTCAAGACACCATCAGATAATATGTATAACACATCTTCCACAGATTGCTTCTATGGCAGATGCACATTATACTATAGAGAAAACAGTTCATGATAATAAAACATATAGTCAGATATCAAGAGTCGATAAAGAAGACAGTATATATGAGCTGGCGCGTATGTTATCAGGAAGTGAGGTTACAGCTTCGGTACTTGCCAATGCAAGAGAATTAAAAAAGACTTCAGAAGCTTTTAAAGATAATATGATGATGTAGAAGCTTATGATAATACCTGAAATATTACTCAGATGCATTTAACATATTTTCAATATATATACCATATCCGCTTTTTGAATCATCGATTAGAACATGAGTCACAGCACCGATAAGTCTTCCATCCTGTATTATAGGACATCCTGACATACCCTGGACTATTCCGTTGGTCATGTCAATAAGCTTGTCAGAAGTTACTTTGAAGGATATGTTTTTAGAATTACTGTTTCCAAGAGAAGTTATTTCTATGTCATAGTCTTCATACTTATTATTACGGTAGAATCTTATATAGGCTCGGCCTTTGTGGGTCATATAACGATATCCAACATTCATAAGCTGAAGGTTGTGCCTTTGACATACTGAAGCATCGATTGTTCCATATATGCCATAGTCACTGTTTTTATTGATTGTACCTATAGGCTGTGAGTTTTTATAATCAATAATTCCCTGAAGCTCACCAGGTGTTCCATCCTGTCCTTTTACTATTGAAATGATATGAGTGTTATATATTTTACCGCCACTGATATCTATAACTTTTCCAGTAGAGTTATCTGTTATTCCGTGGCCTAATGCACCAAAATGATATGACTGGTCAATATATGTTAATGTACCGATTCCCTGAGCATCATCTTTTATCCATAATCCAAGCTTGTACATATTATCAGAAGCTAAAACTGGTGTTACAGATACATTAGATATATAACCATTGCGCATTATTTCCAGGTTGAGGCTGTTTCCTTCAGAATAAGCGATAATATCTGAAAAATCTTTTTTGGAATTTATTTTCTCGTTATTAACGGATAATATATAATCGCCTTTTGTCAGAATATCAGCGCAAGGATTAACCGCCCCATAATATACAGAATCTATTGAGTCGGTTTTAACAACTAAAATACCATTACTTTTTAGATACAATCCAGCCTGGAAGCCACAAGGATAAACCTGTTGCTCATTTACCACATTTACATGTACAGTTTTTAAAAATATTAATCCGAATAGTTTTAAATCCATATTATAATTAGCGGGTTCGCCTGATATAAATGTAACCTCCTGATTAAAATCAGCACTTAATTCATTACCAGTTCTATTGACTGATGAGTTATAGACACTACCAGTAACAGGTACTGATAAATTAAAGGTTGTATTACTTTGTTCTGTAATATATATGTTTTCAGGAAAATTTTTCTTAATATAACCGGTATATGTTACAACGCATAATAAAAGTGTTGTAAATATTGATGAAATAAATATATATTTTAAAATAAGTTTTCTCTTATACATACTAATCCTCATTTCTGTGCACTGCTTTTGCACATAACTGGTTTTTGTCTTATAAATATTATTTGCAGAAATACTTATTTTATATAAAGACTGAATGGTTAAATATAGTAAATAGTTTTGTCG
>ULWZ01028615.1_pt1 | contig 10667 bp, 2 predicted proteins | sample 1960811 | NCBI WGS metagenome assembly ULWZ01 (sample SAMEA4835825, study PRJEB28245) | human gut metagenome | biome: gut microbiome; material: fecal sample | place: Denmark | collected 2008 | reverse complement strand
CAGCATTCTTCTTAACAAAGAACGACTGGGTAGGCTGGATAGCGTAGTTCTGCTTACCCAATTCGGTAGAAGAAATCGCCTTCACCTCACCATTCTCTACAATCCAAATAGCGTTCTGCAAACCAGTATTTGCCTCGAAGAACTTAGCCATCGAGATAGAGCAGGTATATGGATTCGCTACGAGATAGAATCCGCTGGTGTTATCATCTCCCAAGCTCTGGGTCTTCTCTGCGAGATGCTTCTCATCGTTATTGAAAGCAACGAGAAGCTTGCCATGACCAGCCTTTCCTACTTGTACAGATTTACCACCAGAAGTCGTTGAACCATCATAATCAAAGTACTGATAGCTTGTATCTTCCTTTGGCAAACGAAGGAGCGCATTCTTAGTCTGATCCTTTGGCAAGAGTGCATTACCAGCCTTGATAGAGAAACCACCGAAGGTTCCATCTGCGGAATAGCTTTCATCCACCTTATTATATACGTGGCTCCAGTAACCGAGATTCATATCAACATCACTAGGAGCTGTTCCATCCGGATAATGCGATGCAGAATAATCACCCTTAGGAGTGATTTCCTTCACATCGCTCTTCATCCAGGCTCTCTGATAAACCGGATACTTGCTTCGGCTATTCACATTAGTATCAAAGTTGATATCAGTAAACGCCTTAGTTTCCTGTCGTCCATTACTTGCTGGCACATACATATCACCGGCGTAGATATACTGCAGAGGTGAAGCCATGGTGTACCACTTGTTAGGCACCAACTCCTTCTCAACCCAAGCCTTGTCATATACCAGATAGCACTGGTCGCGAAGTTCGCCCTGAGGCTTGAAGTAAATCTGATGACAGGTATTGCCATAGAACTTCTCGCACTTCAGATTACCTTCTGTATCCAATCCCTTGTTAGCATCCGCCTCATCCCAAAACGCCATGATGTCATACTGGATATACGTTGTTGCCACATCACCCTTGGCATTATTCAACTTGGTAGCAATACCATTCTCTTGACGGTAAACTATGTTACCGAGGTCAGGGAAAGGCTTTCCATTCAAGTTGACGACAGTAACCTTGGTAAACTTCATTGGCACATAGCTATTCAGCGTAGGAATGTCCTTTGCAGAAGCAGGAGTACCCGACATGCTACTGCCATAAGCCAGATAATTTGTATACTTATCATCATACAATTCTGTAGATGATGAGCGATGCCAGTTGTCATCATTATTCCAGTTGGCATTCATACCGCCATTCGCTGTAGGAGTCCAGGTAATGAATTCCGGAACTATCTTCACCTTGAGATAAGCCTCACCAGGACAACTTGTTCCACCTGTTGCAGCTGCTTTCTGCTCGAAGACGAATCGAAGATCGTAGTAGTATCCCTCATGGAATTTATCCAATACATCATGTGAGAACAGGAGGTCAAGGGTTGCCTGAGTCGCAGTACCCACTTCGCCTATATGATCAGACTTTAATGTTGCAACAGGTTTATTCAATAAAGAAGCATCCCATAGAGGGTCATTGGTTGTAGCAACATAGACTTCTGCAGAATTTGCACCAGTCTTACTATCATCAATGAATGTCAAAGTCTTATCTTCGACACCAGTTTTATAGCTTGCGCTATGCAATGGTACCTGGAGATAACCCTTGGAAGAGTTTGTCTTGTTCTGCTCCAACAACTTCTTAATCTGTGGCAATCCGATACGGAGTGCAGACTTATAAGTTGCATCATTAAACGGATAATACACATCATTGAAACCGAAGTTAAGCTGTGGGCCATCCTTAGCTATACGCAGAGGTACAGGAACTGCTTCATTACAAAGCAAGTAACTGACTCCATCCGGTGTAGTATAAACATCCTCACCGTCAGCATTTGTTCCATTAGGTGCTGGTTTCATATAGATTGTATGAGCACCATAGTTAATATCCCTAACAGGAATCGTAATCTCATTAGAAGCGGTACTGTTATAAGGCGTTGTCTTCTGATCGATATACCAGTAGAAAGGCACATCTGTAAGCATAATCTTTGCACCAGTCTTTGGATCGATGGTTGTGAGACTTCCCTTAAGTTTAACACTAGGATTAGGATCAGCACAGTCCACACGATAGTCAGTAATGACATTACCTTTGCTATCTATAATGGCAGGAGTCTGACCAATCAACTCGAACAAATCGCTATAAATAGAGCAGACATCAGAAGGTTTACCCCACTGTGCATTAGGTGCATTTGGATCACTATCAGCACATACTGAGACATAATACTTCTTACCAGCCTTGAGTCCAAACTTATGATTAGCGAGAATGATGTAAGTTTCACCATAAGCATCAGTCTCTATCATGTTGACACCATCTATCGTATGAGACTTACAATCTGTTTCTGAGTCATATACATCAACAGAAGCATAGCCATCTGGCATTGCTTTCTCCGCACCATCCAAATTATAGTTGTAAAGACCTGTTTCCTTTATAGGCGTACCATCTTCTTCCACAAAACGGAAATGGATTTTCGTATTCGTATGGTTAAGTATAGCATTCAATGTCTCATGAATAGCACGTATCTTCAGCTTGACATTTGCCACCCCATTTTCACCGCAGGCAGGTCGGTCCTGGAAGACCTCCACCTTGGCTGGCTTTAAATATATACGGATATCATCAACTGCATAGTCCGCACCTTGAGTACCCTCACTATAGTTATCAATCTCAATACGGAATTTATCATACTGTTCTGCATGTGACTCTTTCTGAATGGTAATCTGACCATATACCTGATACCATTTTCCTTTATTATAACTATCACGATTGGTTTCAAAATCTCCAGAAGAGAAATTATGAAGCAATACTTTCTGATTGCCAACAAGACCATACAATTTAAACATAAGCTGCGGATATGTTTGGGCACTAGTCATATCAGCAACATACGCAGAAAAAGCCATTTGCTGTCCCGTACATAGACTTGCAGTAAACTCAGCAGAAGCGATGGTACGGCTTTCATCAGAAGCATCTACATAAAGGAAAGAACCGGTTTGAGAACCTCCGGTTAATTCCCAGGTTCTGTCATGCAACTCAGAACCATCATACCACTTATATTTATCAGAACCAGATGAAATTCCCGGTACATTAGCCGTCTTATAGATACCATATTCACCATGCAATGGTGAATGCATTGGGTCATAATACGTAGGATTACCTGTATAAGCTGCACTCTTACTCATCAAATTCTTATAGACAAATCCATAGTTTCTCTTTGACCAATCAGACGGATGTTCAGACTGGTTATCCATATCATTGGTTGGAGCAGAAACTGTTTGTTCAGGACTATCATCATCGAAACTAACCATAGCCACACGGTTATAATTATCACGAAGATAAGAAATTTTACGCTGAATCTCTTCATTCCCCATTTCAGAATCCATCATAGGATGGAAACCAAAGAATCGACAGTTGAAATTAGCAATCGGACAACTACTATTGTCGCTTTCATCTACAGCATAAGCCACAACAGAGAAGTGGTCACCATACTTGAAGGTAATCTTATCTGAAACGGAATTACCATCCAAATTCTTCCATGTATTTGCATTATTTAAGAGATTTTGATTGACATCAAAGAAACGAGGGAAGTTAGCCACATTACTTTCACTATCAAAATATCTATCTTTATCACCATTATATATTCTCCATATAACCTTAGTTGCATGCTTGAGGTCTCTTCCGAAATCTTTAGCAACAATATCACGGTCTGATTGACCTGTTGGAAAATATACATGATGTTTCGGATTTATCATCGGATAGAAATAGTACATGGTTGGTTTCATGTTAATACGCAAAGTCATTGTCGACATAGCGTTAGCGAAACCAACGGTAACATTCTTATTATCCTCATAAGTAAGGTCATTTTCCGAATTGGTAAGAAAATCCTTTTCCATATCTGCCATTTGTTTTGCAGGAATCAGATGGAAGATATAACGGATAGAAAGCGTACTTTCATGATCCATATAGGTACCTGTCTCATCAATTCCATCAACATAACGGCTCACATCACAAGCGATAGTCTCCCCCTCCCAACTTGTATCGTTAGGACGAGTATAGAAAACACCAACATTACCTTGCCAAGCATTGGTATTTTCAGGCATATTATAGGCAAAAATACCCTTGCTCTTACCAAACTCATCGGTAAGCACGTGCTGATATCTTATTAAAGATGATTCTCCTGTAGTATTATCGGCCTGCAGATGTTCTGAAGCCATATCTGTATCATAATTATACCATCTGAAATATCCGAGAGGCTCCAATGGGTTTCCTTTTGTTGCATAGTTTTCCAAAGGTAACGTCAATGGAATAGACTCACCTTCTGCTACTGGATACGTATACTCCCAAGTATAGGTCTTTTGGCGTAACTGACCCTTAGAAGCATCTATCACCTCATAATCACCATCTGCATTGGCATAACCCTTGTAATGACGGAATGGCACCTTAGTAGGGTCTACGATATTTACCTGATATTTCAACTTCAGGCTAGTAGGCTCTTTTGTAACGATTCCATCCGTCTCTGTCAATCCCTCTATATCATCTGTGATGACACAAGAGATATTGGTAACATTTGTTATATCAAAGGTATAAAGCTCAGAAGTTGGTGCAAAGGATACTTTCAACAAGTCTGACAATTCGCTACTTGGGGCTTTCGTCAAGACATTAAAATACTTATTGTTATTAAAGTCATTGTATTTCTTATTTGATATTCCAAAGCCATTAGTTTTGAAGCTGTTACCATCAGCATCAGTAACTGTCCAGCGAATATAGAGATTACCAAGCTCGCTTACTGAAGACTTTCCAAGAGCTGACAGAATTTCATCTAACTTATGATTTAAGTTGACATTAATCCTTTTGACTTCATTACCCGCAGTTAAATTATTTATCAAAATACCATCTACCTCCTTAACTGTTGTTGTTGGATCAGGAGAAGTAACCAATGTACCTACAGCGCTCTTGTCTGCAAAGGATACTGTATAAACACCCTGCATAACAGAAGGTTCAGATACAACATATCTTGTACCATCAGTATTGATATAAGATGTCATACCAGTGACATCATTGGTCCATACAGCTTTCAACTGATAATTCTTCCAATCACCAGAAGTACTCAATTTAGACTTATCAAAAGTAATCGTTCTGAGATTTTCATTGCTTACAGAAGTCTCAGAATAACCAATAACATTGCCCTTACCTCTATTATAAGTTGAAGAACTACTCAATGTACCATCTGGCAAATCTTCAATCACCTTACCTGTAGTCTTATCAATCACCTGCCAACGGATATAACGGAGGTAGTGAGTAGGCACAGTAACAGTAACCTTACTGCCAGAGACAGCAAAGTTATCAGACTCACTAATTACATTAGATGACAATGCTGAAGACAGTTTCATATCAGCAGTTGCCTGAGCTACGGTCTTAAAATTAACGGTATAAGCACCTTGTAACACAGAAGGTTCTGCCACAACAAATGGGTTAGTATCCAAAGTTGGGGCGTCAATACCATCTACATTATCGGTCCAAACTGCCTTTAGCTGATAGTTACTCCATTCGCCTGCAACAGTAATCTGTGACTTATCAAAAGTTATCTGTCTTACAGGAGAATTGGAAGAAGAAGTTGCATTGTAATAAACAAAACTTCCCTTTTTTCTGTTGGTAAAGTAGGAGTTGTTTAATATCGAATTACCATTTTCACCCACTGCGTCTACAATCTGACCCGTAGTCATGTCAATGAGCTGCCAACGTACATACTTTACACTATGCTTTGGTATTGTAACAGTTACCTGCTCAATGCCGTCATTTACCATATATACATCAGACTCATCAACTGCTGTTTTTGACAAACTGCTCAAAGTAAGATCCTTACTCTTAATCTGTTCTGCAGTTGTAAATGCAGTAACATACAAGCCACTAAGATTTGGTTCTTTCAAGAGATAATAATTGTTGCTGTTATCATAGAGAATGTCAGAACCAGCTGAACTTGATGCCCAGGCACAAATTACCTGATAACCATCCGTCCAAGATTTCCCATTTGGAAGCGTGAAGGTCATCTTTAAATCGTTACTACTTGTCTCTTTATCACTATTATACCAAATATAATAGTTACCTTTCTTTACATAAGTATTAGCTGTGGCTGAACCATCAGGAGTTAAAGCATCTACCACATTACCATCCTTATCTGCTACATACCAGCGCATATATTTCGCTGTATTAGGCATTGAAATAGTAAAAGAAGCATCTGATGTTGTTCTAATCTCTGTTGTCTTTTGGACATTGCTACTTGTGTTAGGAGTAAACGTAGCAGATTCTGCAGCCGTCTTAGACATAAAAGAGAAAACACACTTGCCAGAAAGAGTTGGCTCATGGAAAAAATAGACTTTACTACCATCAGAATAAAAATCTCCATCAGACTTATCTGTTGCCCAATAACAAACCACCTGATAACCATCATCCCACGTTTTACCTGAAGGCAAATTAAAAGTCACAGTACGATCTGATTCCTGTGCTATATTATTTGGCTCCCAGTTATCAAACTTAGCCCAAACATATTTATCCTTAACAACCTGATAATTGGTTGCAGTTTCTCCAGCCAATAAAGAACTAACAGAATTTATAACAGAACCATCTTTATCAAGTACTTGCCAACGCATATACTTGACATCATTAATATCTAATTTTACACGTGCTTGTGCATTATTTTGATCAACAACAGATTTCTTACTTATAACATTGGTTGGCTCGCTGGCTTCCTTCACAGAATAATCAGTCAAGTTTTCTGCCAAACGAATATTATAAGTATAAGTTGCTTGCTCTTTGGTAGCATCAGTCAAGAGTCCTTCATCATTAGAAAGATGAAGAACAATCTTTGCTCCTTCAAGATTTACATCAGTTGGAGGAGTAAAATATAAAACGTTATTCCCATATTGAGAAGCTTGTCCTTTATTTCCATCAAAAAAATAATTATCACTATTCTTATACAAATAGCAATTGCTAGACGTTTCAGAACTTACGTCATATGCATTCCAAGGTCCACCATATTTAATAACCCAGCTAGATAGGTCAGGTATTGACTTATCAGTATTATCTCTAAATTCTAAACGATAAAACTTATATTTATAGCTACTATAATTATTGTTTGCATCCAAAAACGCATCCTTTAGATCTAGTTTATAATAGCCTGTAGTAGCATCTTTCGTCAATACAGCAGTAGCACCCCATCCTTCCACTGGCATCAGAACCAATGAAAGGAGGAGGATGAGAGTACGATATATGTTTTTAATCTTATTCATAGCGATAGTATTTACGTGTATAATGTTTACGAGCAGCAAAGCTGCTTAAATCCTTGGTGAAAAGTATCTTATATATAAGTTCTTTTCCTAAGACACATGGTACAGGGACTGTGACCTTGTAGAGGGCACTCTGCTTGTCGGCAGCATCATCATTGAAAGTACCTTCAAAATAGCCGGTGGTTGTATTCCATGATGGAATAGTTTTAAATACCAGCTTGGCATTAGCAGTTTCATCAGCTATACCATCTTCTTTGATTAACTCCCATTTTACTTTGGCATAATCGATGGTTCCTGACACATCGGTGTCATCAGCATGCACTACCTTTGGCTGGATATGGAATTCTTCTTCTGGGTAATAACAGGTATAGGAAAGAGTGGTTCCGTTATCTCTTATGGATGGATAGAGACCGATGGCTGTGAAGGACTGAACATCAAACTTCAACTTGTAATCATCTAATGAGATTGGAAGAATGTGATGGTCGTTGCGAGCTATCGTTGTCCAATCCTGGAACAGGGCGTAACGCTTGACTCCTTTTGATGTATTCAAGTTAATGATGAAATACTTGGAAGTATTGCCCGCTTCACTTTCATTCACATAGAATGAAACCTCATTCTCTTCTGTATAATCAGATGTATTCGCTGCAATCGTTTTTGGTGAAGACAACGGATATGTATAACTATCTGTTGCCGCCTGCCCTACCAGATTCGGAGTGCATGCAACCTCATCATTATCTGCACCAGATGAAGCATCAGAATGCTTTGGCAGCAACATGATGTTATCAGCATTTGCATTATCTTTGCTGTTCTTAGTAATATCGCTGATGGTAATATCATTGATTACCAAAGGAGTAGCACTTGGATTCTTAAATTGAAGTGTAACCTTTGCCAGCATTCTTACTACCCAAAGCTTATTCTTATCAGTTGTTCCATCTTGTTTTACAGTAAGCGTCTGCTCATTACTCATAGGAATACCAGAAATAGTAGCATCGAAGCCATTGCCATTCATCTTATATTTCTTGTTCATAAAATCAACAGTAGAACCGCTTGTCAACTTACCCAACTGCGTTTTATCAATATTGGCAAAAGAATAGACCTGATAGTTGCCTGGGGCTACATTCTCCAGAGTAACCTCGTCTTCCTTTGCATGCTGAGCATCAACTTGAGTTTTCTCTATAGTCTGCACCACATTACCACCTTGAGTAAGAACAACAAACCAGCTCTTCATATTCTCTGCATCGGAACCAGACTCCCACTCTGGAGTAAGAGCACGGCTATGAGGTGCAGCCTGACCTATAGAGCCAGACGCAGAAGTAGAGAGCTTGAGATGAATGGTATAACCATTTTTGCTTCCTCCACCAGGATTATCAGACATAGAACTGTCGTCTGGCGAGCAAGCCGTAAAGGTGGCAAGCATCGTCAGTACCAACAGCGCCATTATCGTTTTTATCTTATTCATATCTATTACTCTTTATTTTCCGTCTTATTACATGGAAGTCTCTGCATGGGTATACTTTGCCCACTTCTTGACAGCAATCGTGAGAACCATACCCTTCTTCTCACCCACTACTCCTTCTATCTTGATGCGATAGATGTTATTGCGGACTATGCCATAATACATAGGAGCGGTTTTAGGACCAGCACCTGTTGGATCACTATGGCGAATGGTATAGGTATAGTATTTATCTGTACCGGATTTACCAGGCTTAGGCTGCTTATTGGCTGTGTCCCAATCAGAAAGCTCATAATACTTTCCTTTAAAGACAAGGCCCGTAGAATTAGTCTCGGCATTATCGGTGGTCGTATTCTCCATCACATAATCGAGGATGTATGATGCATCTGCTATTGTACCGGTAGAAGTTGTCTTCTTTACATTATAAAAAGATGCAGGACCTTCGGCTTCTGCGAGAGTAAGACCTGTACGATCCTTTGACCAAGGACAAACCACATAATTAGTAGCTTTATTGGCTGCATCTTTGTCTTCTAATCCGAAATAAGTAACAGAAGATACATCTTTATCTGAAGAAACTCGCTTTATCAGGTATTCTCCCTTTGTCATAACCTTGGTAGGAGTAACAGATTCGAGCTTAAAGCCACCTATTACATTCGTTCCATCCATTACATTATAATAATAACCTTTACCGGTAACATCATAAGTAGCATTTGGAATGATGTCGATACGGGCAGCCAGGCGCTCGATGTCTACATCTACCAGGTACGGATCTGTTTCAGAACCTCCCTTCGTGAAATCTATCTTTGCGTCCTCCTTTGATGACATGATGAAGTTTGAGAACTTTGTAATATCAGCATCTCGGGTGCACACCTTCGACATCTGCAAATCTCTTACTTCACTTATCTTCTTTCCTTTACATCTGGAAGTCATATCGTCTGCATTGGCTATCACTATAACATGATAATTCTTGCCGACAATTGAAGCATCTATTTCTTTTGGAACGGTAGTATAAGTTGCATCTATGCCGGAAGAAGTTGTTTCCTTATTTAAACCGGTAAATGTATATACATAATCTATAGTAGCATCTTCCGACAGGTCATCTTTATCTTTATCAGATTTATATAGTAAGACAGTAAGAGAATTGACTTCATTTTCATTATCAAGCCCTGTTTCTCTTCCATCTCCATCTTCACCTCCTTGAGGTCGTCCTGTAGTTGCCCTACTCGCTCGTGTATCTCCACTACCTTCCACCGTTACCTTTACCTGCAGATATGCCTTCATATCTTTGCTTGGCATAGGCGAATCGCAAGTGTTGTCGCTCGCACAGGATGCGAACGACATCACCAGCATAAGGGCTAGCAATGAGAGGGTTATTGTCTTTATCTTAAACATACACTTTCTTTTTTGAATCGGCTTACGGGAAGCCAGGTAGGACATGTTAATTGAGTTCTTCGAACTGGATGCGCTTGCTCCAACTCAGTACATTCACGCTGATGGTGATGTAGCAATACTTGAGCTTGCCACCCTGAATAAAGAACTGAAGTTTGTAATCGTAGGCACGGTCTAGGAATTCCTGTGCACTGTAACTGTACTCCTCGCTGGTGCGGAGACGACTCAAGAGGTCAGGAAGATTTACATTTACTACTGTATTTCCGGTCTCTTTACTCTTGATGAGGAGATGACCGTCCTGTTTGTAATCATCGTGCTTCAGAATGCGGGAAGTCATGAAGTCGGCATGAGCTATCTTGCCCTGCTCGGTTTCATCCACCGTATTCCATGTAGCATGAGGGGTATAAACCACCTTACGGCTTTCGTCGAGAGAGTTGTCCCAAAGGATGCGGGCATTATGATCCTCAATGGTCATTGTGTAGTCGTTGACATCCATATCCTGTGGAGAGTCAAGGTCAC
>ULWZ01058830.1_pt1 | contig 10693 bp, 8 predicted proteins | sample 1960811 | NCBI WGS metagenome assembly ULWZ01 (sample SAMEA4835825, study PRJEB28245) | human gut metagenome | biome: gut microbiome; material: fecal sample | place: Denmark | collected 2008 | reverse complement strand
CTGGGCTAGGAGCTTCTGCCCTTTCAGGGCGTGTGGGGACATGATGGTGTTCTGATGCCTGGGGCGTGTGAAGCCTACATGCGAAACTTGAATTAAATTTCTTTTTCCTTATAAATCACATTATTGGCTCCGCTCGTAATCTTCAGAGCCTCAGGATGTTCCTTAATAAAACTGTTGATGTGGCGAACTCGCTTCTCTTCGAGAATCTCATCGATGGCGATGAGGATACCGGTCTCCTCTACATCACCAAAGCCATAGTTGATGGCAGTACCGAAAAGCTTCATCGTAGGACTCAGACTCATGTAGGCATTAACAAGAGGAGGGATATTATAACCCAACTTGCGAACCTCACGGTTCAGGATGCGATAGTCTGCCTTGAAGTCATCTTCTGTAAAGATGGCTGCCAAATCACTCTCCGGAGTATCCAATTTCAGCGGTTTCATAGGGATTACGAGATTCTCCTTGTCATCAAAATGCTTCTTGAGGAAATAGAGAATCATGTCGCGGCCACGACGGATGTAAGACGGATACATCGTCATCTTGCCGAAGAAATATTTTATTTCCGGATAGAGAACCGTCAAGGCGCCCAAACCATCCCAGAGATTGTCGAGAGCAAAGATGCTCTTGGTGTTGGTACGCACATTCTGATATTCGAGCGAAACGAAGGAACGGCCCAACTCTACGGTATAAGGCATATACTCCTTGAGAAACTTGTCGGAGAAATGGAACATGTGGCTGGTTGCCAGCTTAGGCTGTCCCTTCTCATCGAGCTGCCAGTCCTTACCCAGGAGATAACGGTAACCGCCGATAATCTCATCGGCTTCAGGATTCCAGACAATCAGCTGCTTGTAACAGTTGTCACCAAAGTCGAACTCATCAAGATCCATAGATTTGCCCGTTCCGCCTCCCGCCTCACGGAAAGCGATTTCACGAAGTCGACCAATCTCTTTCAGCACATTAGGCGAATCTTTTGCCGTAACGATGTAAATCTCGTTATGGCTCTTATTGGTCATTCTCAGTTGTTTGTCGGGTGTAAGCTCGCTCTTCAGGAGCTCACGGTCAATCGGTTGGATGATTTCTTCTTCCATATTACTCTTCTTCTATGCTATGATTCTACGATTTCGTTAATATAAAACAATTCTTCCGGGTTTTGCAAACCATTAAAGTTCATAAACCCTGTCTTCAACATACTGCGCCCATTCGGTAGCCGACTTGCTCTTATCAAACGTCTGCCAAGGAATCGGTTTGCCGATGGAGATGCGGAAATGCTTGCCCACATTCCTGTACATCTCATCAACCAGGAACAGCATGGCGAGATTGAACGGCAGATACTTGTCGCTAAATCGGGCGATGCGGTAGAAACGCTCAGAGTTGCGCCCCCCGAAATGGATAGGCACCACATCGCGCTGATATTCTACACTCTTAGAGATAAACGTTTTCTTCCAAGGCAGGTCGTGGATGGTTCCATCCTTGCGCTTGCGGCTGTTCAAGCCTGCCGGAAACATCAGCATGTGGTTGTCACTCTTGAAGCCCGCCTCCACCATACGTGGGAAATCGCGGCTCTGGCGACCCGTCTTGTTGATGCCGATACTTACAGGTTTCAAACCCGGCAAGTTGAGCAGAAGATCATTCACCAGATAGCGGAACTTGCCATCATAGTGCTTGCCGATGATGGAACCGAGACATACGCCGTCCTGTCCGCCCAGAGGATGATTGGAAACAAAGGTATAGAGTTTGCCGTCGTTCTTGTCAGGCAGGTTTTCCAAGCCTACGATTTCAACATCCATCTTCAGATAGCGCACACATTCGGTGAGCCATTCAGTACCCGAAAGACCACGGCTCTCCCACAAGAACCTGTTCACCTCGTCCTCGTGAATAATCTTCTTGAGCCAGGAAACCAGAAAGCGCGGTACGAATTTCACCTTGCTTCCCATCTTGCTCTTCAGTATCTTGTCTATGTCTATCGTTTTCTCTATTGATTCACTCATGTTTGCTAAAACTTATATAAGTAAGTGCAAAAGTAACTCAACTTTTTCAAATACGTGCCATTTTTTCCAAAAAAATAGCAAAAAACCGAAAATTTATTAGTTTTTTTAAACTATCACGACAAATCGAGCCCATTTTGCACATATTTTTGCAAAAACATCACACTTGATGAGAACAAAAAGGCGATGTCCGAAACCGGAAGGTGAAGTTGACCAAAAACAACTTTTTCATTAAGTTTTATAAATTTTGTGGGAAAATGTAAGGCTATATGGAGATTTTTATGTACCTTTGAACCCAAATTTATACATTAATAAGTACGCACGCAATATTATAATGCGATAAGACAGCAAAAAGATATATGATAAAGACAGCAGAAACATATCACGTACCGGTGCTCCTCAAGGAGAGCGTTGACGGGTTGAACATACAGCCAGGAGGCATCTATGTAGACGTAACCTTCGGTGGCGGCGGACACTCTAAAGAGATTCTGTCGCGCCTGACGGAGGGAGCGCACCTGTACAGCTTCGACCAGGATGCCGATGCAGAACGCAACGTGGTGGCAAACGAGAAGTTCACCTTCGTATGCTCCAACTTCAGATTCCTGAAAAACTGGATGCGCTACTACGGGGTAGACGGACTCGACGGACTGTTAGCCGACCTGGGTGTATCGAGCCATCACTTCGATGACGAGACCCGCGGTTTCTCCTTCCGTTTCGACTCCCCACTCGACATGCGCATGAACAAGCGTGCGGGCAAGACTGCTGCCGACATCGTAAACGAATATGACGAAGGTGCCCTTGCCGACATCTTCTACCTATACGGTGAGCTGAAGAACTCGCGCCGCATCGCCTCGGCACTCGTCAAGGCAAGAGCCGAGAAGCCCATCCTCACCACCAAAGACTTCATGGCAGCCGTAGAGCCCCTCTTCAAGCGGGAACGCGAGAAGAAAGACATGGCAAAACTCTTCCAGGCGCTGCGCATAGAAGTGAACCACGAGATGGACGCCCTGAAAGAGATGCTCCGCTCAGCCACGGAACTCCTGAAACCGGGAGGCAGACTCAGCGTCATCACCTATCACTCGCTGGAAGACAGAATCGTAAAGAACATGATGAAAGCGGGCAATGCAGAAGGCAAGATAGAGCAGGACTTCTTCGGAAGAATAGAAACCCCTTTCAAACTCGTGAACAACAAGGTAATCGTTCCCGATGCCGACGAGCAGGAGAGAAACCCTAGGAGCAGAAGCGCCAAACTAAGAATAGCAGAAAAGAAATGATAAACGATAAAGACATAAAAACAACTGAGAAGCCTATCACAGATGAAAAGGCACAGGCATCACAGGAGCCGCCGAAACAGGAAACTCCGAAGCAGGAAACTCCGAAGCAGGAAACTCCGAAGGAGGAGCCACAGCAGCAGGAAGCCCCACAGGCTTCGCTCAAGGAAGTGATAGCCAAGCAAGCCATCGAGGAAGAGGCTTCAGGATCATCGAGCTTTACGCTGCGGAAGATTCTGGGTGGAGACATTCTTACCGCCCAGATAATACGCCGGCAGATATGGCTCGTTATCCTCATCGTGTTTTTTGTCATCATCTACATATCCAACCGATACAATATCCAGAACGATATCATCGAGTTGGACAAGCTACAGAAAGAACTGCAAGACACCAAATACAAAGCGCTGTCTACAAGCAGTCAGATAACAGAGAAGAGTCGTGAAAGTAATGTGCTCGACATGCTGAAGAACAACAAAGACAGCGTGCTGCACATCGCCACCCAACCTCCATACATCATAAACATACCCGAAGAATGAGCAGCAAATTTGATCACAAGAAAGTAATGCCCCGCTACAGCGCCATCGCCATCATCATGACGATTTTCTCCATAGCCGTAGTGGGTAAAGCGCTCTACATCATGACCGCCAAGCATGATTACTGGATGAAGGTGGCAGAACGGCAGAAGAAAGACTCCGTGACCGTGAAGCCAAACCGAGGAAACATCCTGAGCTGTACAGGACAGCTGATGGCAAGTTCGCTGCCGGAGTTTAAGGTCTTCATGGACTTCAAGGCGCTGAAAGATGCAGAGAACGACTCGCTGTGGGATGCCAAGCAAGACTCCATCTGTCTTTGCCTGCACCAGATATTCCCGAACCTGAGCGCGGCTGATTTCAAGAAACACCTCACCGAAGGTCGCGCCAAGATGAGCCGCCACTGGCCGGTTTATCCGAAGCGTGTAGACTATAACACCTTCACCGAGATAAAGGACATTCCGGTATTCCGCCTGAAACCCTACCAGAGCGGTTTCCACTGGGAAGAATATAATGCCCGAACCAGAACCTACGGTTCGCTGGCAGGCCGTACCATCGGAGCCATGTATGGCGCCAAGGATACTGCCCGGTTCGGTCTGGAGCTGAGTTACGACTCTATCCTGCGAGGTACCAATGGCATCGTGCATCGCCGCAAGGTGCGCAACAAGTTCCTCGACATTACCGATACCCCTCCTATTGACGGAGCTGATATCGTGACCACTATCGATGTGAGCATACAAGACCTTGCCGAACGCTCACTCATCGACGAGCTGAAGGAAATCAACGCCAATGTGGGTGTAGCCATCGTGATGGATGTACCTACGGGCGACATCAAGGCCATCGTGAATATGGAGAAATGTTTCGATGGAGAATACAGAGAAATCCACAACCATGCCGTGAGCGACCTTCTGGAGCCAGGTTCGGTGTTCAAGCCAGCCTCTATCCTCGTAGCACTGGACGACGGAGTGGTAGACACCACCTATCATGTGGAAACCGCAGGTGGTGTATGGCCGATGTACGGCAGAGAAATGAAAGACCATAACTGGCGAAAAGGCGGATACGGAATGCTGACCCTCGCCCAGACCCTGTGGTACAGTTCAAACATCGGTGTGAGCCGCATCATAGACGACCATTACCGCAACAACCCGGAGAAATTCGTAAAGGGTATCTACCGTACCGGTCTGCACGACGACCTGAAGATTCCACTGGTGGGAGCAACGCCAGCCAGAATCCGCATGCCGCACAGAAACAAGAACGGACAGTATGACAACTGGGCAAAGACCAGTTTGCCATGGATGAGTATCGGATATGAGACCCAGATACCGCCTATCTCTACCCTCACCTTCTACAACACCATCGCCAACAACGGCAAGATGATGCGACCAAGATTCGTGAGCAAGGTAGTGAAGAACGGAGAAACCGTCATGGAATTCCCTCCAGAGGTAATGCGCCAGCAGATAGCCAAGGAGAAGAGCATCAAGGAGCTGCAAACCATCCTGGAACAGGTGGTAAGCGTGGGACTGGGAAAGAAAGCCGGTTCGCCTAACTTCAAAGTGGCAGGAAAGACGGGGACAGCCCAGATTTCAAAAGGTGCCGGCGGATATAAGAGTGGCGGTACGAGCTATCTCATCAGTTTCGCAGGCTACTTCCCTGCCGACGCACCACGCTACAGCTGTATCGTCTGCATACAGAAATCCGGTTTGCCAGCTTCGGGTGGTACAATGTGCGGAAAGGTCTTCCATCAGATTTCAGAAGGCATCATGGCGCAGAGTCTGAAGGTTGACGTAAAAGACGCCCGCGACTCAGCATCTGTCTTCGTTCCTGACGTAAAGACAGGCAATATCCTTGCTGCCAACTATGTGCTCAGCCATCTCGGCATCAAGACCAATGCCAACTGGAGCGGCAGCTATGCCGACGGCAACCCTATCTGGGGTAAGGCGGAGCGCGTAGGTAACCACAGCATCAAGCTCATCAGAGAGAAGCAATACGGCAAGAGCATCGTACCTGACATTACCGGAATGGGAGCCCGAGACGCCATCTACAACATGGAGAGCAGGGGCATCAAGACCCAGATTATAGGTAGAGGAAAGGTAGTGAAGCAGAGTCTGGTGCCGGGAACGGTCATCAAGAAAGGTGCCGTATGCAGCATTGTACTCGAATAAAACTCAGAAAAGTTATCTGAAGCCCTATATATAATAAGGTGTAGATAAAGAAATATATAGAATATAAAACAGAAACAGAATATGAAGTTACAAGAATTACTCAAAAACATCGAGCCGGTTCAGATAATCGGCGATGCTGATGTAGAGGTGTCGGGAGTAAACATCGACTCTCGCAAGATTAAGGAAGGTCATCTCTTCGTTGCCATGAAGGGAACGCAGGTTGACGGCCACAAGTTTATTCCAAAGGCATTGGAGCTGGGCGCAAAGTCGGTTTTGTGCGAAGACATGCCTGAAGAGAAAGTGGAGGGCGTAACTTACATTCAGGTCGCATCGACCGAGGATGCTGTCGGCAAGGTAGCAACCCTCTTCTACGGTGACCCTTCAAGAAAGCTCAAACTGGTAGGCGTAACAGGTACCAATGGTAAGACTACCATCGCCACCTTATTATATAATATGTTCCGCAAGTTCGGTCATAAGTGTGGCTTGCTCTCTACCGTCTGCAACTACATTGAAGACGAGGCTATCCCTGCCGACCATACCACCCCAGACCCTATCGAGCTGAACATGCTCCTGGGCAAGATGGTAGAGGCTGGCTGCGAGTATGCCTTCATGGAGTGCTCTTCTCACGCCATCGCACAGAAGCGTATCGGAGGCCTGCAGTTTGCCGGAGGCTTGTTCACCAACCTCACCCGCGACCACCTCGATTACCACAAGACATTCGAGAACTACCGCAACGCCAAGAAGGCATTCTTCGACGGACTGCCTAAGACAGCCTTTGCCATTACCAATGCCGACGACAAGAACGGCATGATCATGGTACAGAACACCAAGGCTACCGTGAAGACCTACTCTACCCGCAGCATGGCAGACTTCAGAGCCAGAATCCTGGAGTGCCACTTCGGCGGCATGTATCTGGAGATTGACGGCAGAGAAGTGGGCGTACAGTTTATCGGCAAGTTCAACGTGAGCAACCTGCTCGCCGTATATGGTGCAGCCATCATGCTCGGCAAGAAGCCAGAAGATGTGCTCGTAGTGATGAGTACCCTTCACAGCGTAAGCGGAAGACTGGAACCAATCCAGTCGCCAGAGGGCTATACCGCCATCGTTGACTATGCCCACACACCAGATGCACTGGAGAACGTATTGAACGCCATCCACGAAGTACTCGAAGGCAAGGACGGAGAAGTGATTACCGTTTGCGGCGCCGGCGGCAACCGCGACAAGGGCAAGCGCCCGTTGATGGCACAAGAGGCTGTAAAACAGAGCGATAAGGTAATCATCACCAGCGACAACCCTCGTTTCGAGGAGCCACAGGATATCATCAACGATATGCTTGCAGGTCTGAATGCCCAGCAGATGAAGAAAGTGATCAGCATCGTAGACCGCAAGGAAGCCATCCGCACAGCCTGCATGCTGGCTAAGAAGGGCGACGTGATTCTCGTAGCCGGTAAGGGACACGAAGATTACCAGGAGATTAAGGGCGTAAAGCACCACTTCGACGACAAGGAGGTGATTCGCGACATCTTCGGAATTTCACAGAAGTAAAATCAATTAAGAAAAGAAAGAAAAATGTTATACTATCTCTTTAGATTTCTGGAGCAGTGGGGCATCTCAGGTTCTCACATGTGGGGCTACATCTCATTCCGTGCCCTGCTTGCGCTGATTTTATCATTGGTAATCTCTGCCTGGTTCGGCGAGAAATTCATCAAGTATCTCAAGAGCAAGCAAATCACAGAGACACAGCGTGATGCCAGCATCGACCCGTTCGGTGTCAAGAAGATTGGCGTTCCTTCCATGGGTGGCGTCATCATCATCCTGGCTATCCTCGTACCGGTACTGTTACTCGGACGTTTGCGCAACATCTATCTTATCCTGATGATCATCACCACCGTATGGCTCGGTTTCCTCGGTGGAATGGACGACTTCATCAAGATCTTCAAGCGCGACAAGGAAGGGTTGAAGGGTAAATACAAGATTGTAGGACAGATTGGCATCGGACTCATCGTGGGACTGGTACTCTGGTCATCCCCTGATGTAAAGATGAACGAAAACCTCGCCGTCCAGCGTCAGGGACAGGAAACGGTGATAAAGCATCGTACGGAAGCTAGAAAATCGCTGAAGACCACCATCCCATTCGTCAAGGGACACAACCTCGACTACTCCAGCATTACCGGTTTCTGCGGTAAGTACAAGGTAGCAGCAGGTTGGATTCTCTTCGTCATCATGACCATCTTCGTGGTAACAGCCGTATCAAACGGTGCCAACCTCAACGATGGTATGGACGGAATGTGTGCCGGCAACTCCGCCATCATAGGTGTGGCGCTAGGCATACTTGCGTATGTGTCGTCGCACATCGAGTTTGCCGCTTACCTCAATATCATGTATATTCCTGGTTCTGAGGAGCTGGTAGTATTCTTCTGTGCCTTCATCGGAGCCCTCATCGGTTTCCTCTGGTACAACGCCTACCCTGCCCAGGTATTCATGGGCGATACGGGTTCGCTGACCATCGGCGGTATCATTGCGGTAGGTGCCATCATCATCCACAAGGAACTGATGTTGCCTATCCTCTGCGGTATCTTCTTCGTTGAAAGCCTCAGCGTGATGATGCAGGTATACTATTACAAGATTGGTAAGCGGAGAGGTGTGAAGCAGCGTATCTTCAAACGCACACCTATCCACGACAACTTCCGCACACAGGACAGTCAGCTGGATCCTGACTGCAAGTACCTGTGGAAGAAGCCTCGCAACTGCTTCCATGAATCAAAGATTACCATCCGTTTCTGGATTGTAACCATCATTCTGGCAGCGTTGACCATCATCACATTGAAGATAAGATAAAATACAGGCTCTTATCAGCCCGACAAGTATAGAAAATAAGACAATGAGCAAAATTGTAATTTTAGGAGCTGGCGAAAGTGGCGCAGGTGCAGCCGTGCTGGCAAAGAAAGAGGGATTCGAGGTCTTTGTTTCAGACATGTCAAAGATCAAGGATAACTACAAGAAGTTGATGGATGACCACAACATTGAATGGGAAGAAGGTCACCATACAGAAGAAAAGATTTTAGATGCTGACGAAGTCATCAAGAGCCCTGGTATTCCGAAGGAAGCACCTATGATTCAGAAACTGATGGCTAAGGGTACACCTATCATCAGCGAAATAGAATTTGCGGGCAGATATACTGATGCCAAGATGATCTGTATTACGGGAAGTAACGGTAAGACGACCACTACCTCGCTGATTTACCACATCATCAAGTCAGCTGGCTATGATGTAGGTCTGGCTGGAAATATCGGAAAGAGCCTTGCCCTCCAGGTAGCAGAAACTCCTCACAAGTATTATGTCATCGAGTTGAGCAGTTTCCAGCTCGACAATATGTATGAGTTCCGGGCCAATGTGGCCATCCTACTCAATATCACTCCAGACCATCTGGACCGCTATGAGTTTAAGATGCAGAACTATACCGATGCCAAAATGCGCATCACACAGAACCAGACAGAGGAAGACAGCTTCATCTTCTGGAACGACGACCCTATCGTTACTAAGGAGTTGGCTAAGTACAACCTCAAGTCACACCTCTGCCCATTCTCTGAGTTCAAGGAGGAGGGTTGCGTTGGCTTTATCGAGGACGGCAAATACAAGCTCAACTTCCCTTCAGCCTTCGAAATGCCACAGGCAGACATGAGTCTTCGCGGCAAGCACAACATCTATAACAGTCTGGCTGCAGGCCTGGCATGCAACATCGTAGGCATCGACCACGAGACCCTGCACAAAGGCTTGAGCGACTTCCCAGGCGTAGAGCACCGTCTGGAGAAAGTAGGCAAGTTCCAGGGCGTTTACTATGTGAACGATTCAAAGGCAACCAACGTAGATGCCTGCTGGTATGCGCTGGAGAGCATGACTACCCCTACCATCCTCATCATCGGCGGTAAGGACAAGGGAAATGACTATAACCAAATCAAAGACCTGGTAAAGGAGAAATGTGCAGGTATCGTATATCTCGGAGCCGACAACCAGAAGTTGCACGACAACTTTGACGCACTCGGCATCCCAGTACGCGACACCCACAGCATGAAGGATTGCGTGGCAGCCTGCCAGGAATTGGCAAAGCCGGGCGATACCGTACTCCTCAGCCCATGCTGCGCAAGTTTCGACCTCTTCAAGAACATGGAAGATAGAGGCGAACAGTTTAAGGCGCTGGCAAGAGCTATCGGAGAATAACAGTTTTCAACAAAATAGAACAGATAGAACTATAAAGAAATGAATAACAAGAGCATAGGTAATATTTTCAAGGGAGACAAGGTGATCTGGATGGTCTTCTTCTTTCTCTGTATGATAAGCATCGTGGAGGTATATTCTGCCTCCAGTTCCTTGTCGTACAAAACAGGAAACTACATGGCACCTGTCATCCGCCACATCATGCTCTTGGGAGGCGGTCTGTTCACCATGATTTGCATGCTCAAGGTGAAATGCAAGTACTTCAAGATTGTTACCCCCATCGTGATGGGAATTTCATTACTGTTGCTCGTCCTGGTCCTGGCTACCGGCCAATCCACCAACGGAGCATCCCGATGGTTCTCCCTGATGGGCATACAGTTCCAGCCTTCTGAAATAGCGAAGGGAGCGGTAGTACTGGCTGTAGCTCAGATCCTTAGCGCCATGCAAACATCTCAGGGTGCCAACAGGAAGGCTTTCAAGTTCATACTTGTAGCAACCACTCCATTTGTAGGTCTCATCGGACTGGAAA
>ULWZ01071971.1_pt1 | contig 10714 bp, 8 predicted proteins | sample 1960811 | NCBI WGS metagenome assembly ULWZ01 (sample SAMEA4835825, study PRJEB28245) | human gut metagenome | biome: gut microbiome; material: fecal sample | place: Denmark | collected 2008 | reverse complement strand
TTTTTCATATCTATCCCTCACTTTGTTCAAATTCTACGCATTATAAAATAATTCGTTTATTTTTTTATGCAAGTTAATTGTAACATTTCATAATTAAAAAAGCAATATGTCTTGATTAACTTTTGGAATATTTTAAACAAAACGCAAAATAAAATAACCGCTCACAAAAGTGAAAGCGGTCATTTTTATAAATTTATTTCTGAATAATGTTATTTAATATTATTCAAAACGAGTTCTGCGTTTTGCAAAAATTACACCGCAACCTGCAAGCATTGCAGCTGCAAGGAATATTGCAACGCTGTTCTGTCCTGTCTGAACTGCACCGTTGCCGCCTGTTGCAGATTTTGTTACTGTATCCTTTGTTGCAGTATCTTTTGTTGAAGAATTGCCCTTTGAAGGAACTCCGTTTGCATAGTAGTTAACCTTGAATGTACCTGTAACCTCTGTTGAATACTCTTCATCTTCGGGAAGATTGAGCCATTCGTTTACATCACCCATAACATAAACTTCAAGATTTGTCTTTGTGTCATCGGGGCGAACATCAACAGGACTTATATATACAATATCTTCCTCTGTACCGTCAAAAGTCTTTGTGTAAGTTTTGCCTGTAATTTTATCCTTTACAGTAACTTCAAGACCTTTAAATTCGGGATAGAAATATGTTTCATCGTAGTATTCCTTGCTTTCGGGACTTCCGTCATACGGCATATCAGCCTCATAGAAGAAATCTGTATCAGCCTTTGTGTAGTTCACCTTTTCGGGTGCTTTTACGGAAACAACCTCGTAACGCTCATCAAGCTGAGGCACATCCGGCCATATGTTGTTTTTTAAGTTGATTTTATAGCTTGTCTGTGCATCCTGATATGATACATTTACAGTATACTCTCTGTAAATCATACCGTAAAGCTTTGAGTTCATTTCAGTAACAATTTTTTCAAACTCATCCTCGGTCATATCTTCTGTAAACTCAGGCATATTTTTCTCAGATTCAATCAATGCCTTAATTACTTCGCCGTAATTAAACGGATCAGCAAGCTCAGCTTTGCAGTCCTTAGCATCAACCTTTTCGGTTGTACCGTCACTGTAAACTGCCTCAACTTCAATACCTGTGAGGTCAAGCTTGAGTTCAAGATTGAACTGACTGAAATACTTGATTAGACTTTCTTCTATTGCATTTTCGTCTGCGATTTTTGATAAATCAATATCAGGTTCAATTACATCCTCTGATGTGTATGTAAGCTTGTCGGGGAGCTTTGTAATTTTAAGCTCTGTTACCTTTTTTGCCTCATCGGGTGTCGCTGTGTCGTCTGTCTGTGCAAACGCTGTGAACACGCATGAAAATGCAAGCATCAGAACGATTGCAAAGGACATTACCTTTTTCATAGAATTTTCCTCCTGAAAACTAAAAATCATTGTATGATAAATGTATATACAATCATAACGCTATTGTAGCACACTATTTTGCAAAAATCAACTGTTTCAACAAATAATTGTCGCAAAAATTCTTCACTTGCTGTTTTTATAAATTTTTTATATAGTATATTGTTGCATTTGAGATTTAATTATAATTATTCAAATAAATTTGTATTTATTGCAAATTTTCTATTGTAAAATTCTGTCATTGCTGATATAATTGTAGGCGGAATCAAAAGATTACCGAATACCCGAAAATCGGCATAAAATCTACCCAGCAAATATGGTGATTAAATTGAAAATTCTGCTTAATCCAGACAAAGAAATTGTAAAAGAAGTTCGCAAACAGCTTATACGCACGGGCGGTTATTGTCCGTATATGTTAATCAGAAGCCCTGCAACACTGTGTATGTGTGAGGATTTCAGGGCAAAAATTGCCGATCCCGAATTTGAGGGATACTGCCATTGCCTGATGTATTATAAACAAAAATAGAATTTTATACATAACAAATAACAATAATCGGAACAGCCGTGATTGGGTTTACGGCTGTTCCGATTTTTTAGGCAGAAAAACTCAATCGAGTGAAGTAAATCTGAACTTAAATGTTATAATCCCGTTTTCAAATTCGGCTTTATATTTGAAGCCATGCATTTCAAGGGCGGATTTTACTATTGAAAGTCCTATTCCGCTGCCGCTCTTATTATCTCCCTTTGCGGCTCTGAAATAAGGCTGCCACAATTTTGAGAGATTTTCCCTGTCAAATGACGAGCATTGATTGCTGATTGATAATACATCATCCGAAACATTAATTGTGATATCCGAACCGTAATCGGAATATTTTTCGGCATTGTCAATAAGATTTTCAAGCACCGTTTTAAGCATGGCAGGGTCAGCCTTTATTTTTGCCTTTGAGTTATAAATGAAAATAATTTCGTGTTCTGTGTGAACATAATAATTTTCAAGAATTTTCTCAATGAACGGTTTAAAGTCAAATACTTCGCAATTCAGCTTTAATGCGGGCGAATCGAATCGTGACAAATCGAGCATTCTGTGAATAAGAATGTCCATTTCCTCGGTCTGTTGCTGAATTATTTCAATGTTATGAAGTTTCTTTTCGGTGTCTTCCTCATTTTTAAGATTTTCCGCAAAACCGCCTATGACAAACAATGGGGTTTTGAGATTGTGCGCAATTGCATTTGTCATTTCAAGACGGGTTTCCTCCTGTGCGGTTCGCCTTTTAAAATCTTTCCACGAGAAAATTTCAACCGTAATCACCACCGCCATTATCGTAAACGCAACGGCAAATACCGTTATAAACTTCCATAGGCAATCATTGAGTAAATCTATTTCTTTTAAAGAAACAATCAAATAAGACCCCTGTACAACTTTATATACATAGTCACTATCATTGAGATCACTTATCAAGCGATTTTCTTTGTTGTAATAGTAATCACTGCTCAACAAATAACATTTAAAAATCCCGTCATTTACAACAGCAGGTGATTCGTAAATATCATAATAAAGCAAAGCATTATCTTTAAGAATCTGTTCTACATCCTTTTGAGAATATTTAGGTTTGTCCTTTCCAAGAAAAAAATCTTTATCTATTATATTACGGTGCATTTCGTCATTTTCAAACGGAGTAGCCTCTAATTCTTCTATGGTCAAATAATCATATTTGCTAAGGTCAAAGCTATATGTTTTAACAACTTCATCCTGAACATACCAATCATTCACTTTGTTGGTCTTTACAACCTCAAGCTGACAAGGGACATAGCCGTATTTTTCGCTTTCATAAAACTTTTTGCAAATCAAGACATAGTAATTTCCGTCATTATCAGTCGGAGTGTTGAGATATCCGCAAATCTCTTTATACTCATTATCACTGAGCAAATTTTTAATCACATCAAAACTTATATAATTTCTGTTACTCGATATATAATACACCGTAAGAACATTATCCGTAGTTATCGTCAAATTTTTCTTATCAGTAACCTGATAGTATGTATTGCTTTTATCAACATTTTCGTTCAGCAATCCTACTTTGTCATTGTATGGATAAGCTCCATTCACCTTATCATCTTGAGAATCTGTTAAATTTATGCCAAGGTTATGCTCTAGATCAATCATCTTCATTTTAAGCTCATTTTCGGCATTGGCAACGAGCAAGTCTTTGGAGCTGTTCAGTATTGCAAGAGAGGTAAAAACCGTTCCCAGCAGACACACAATTATTGTTACGGAAATTATAATGTAATGAAACTTTTTTCGACGTTTGATATATCTTGATTTCATTTTTTATCCTCCGCCTTATACCCTCGCCGTATTACCGTTTTCAAAACAGACGCATTTTCGCCCAATGCTTTTCGGATATTTTTGATATGCGTGTCAAGCACTCTTTCATCAATCATCGTGTCATAGTGCCACACGGCTGTGATGATTTTTTCACGGGACACAACGCTGTTTTTATTCTCTAACAGAATTTTAAGAATAGCATACTCCTTTGCGGTAAGGGTTACTTCTTCACCGTCGGACACAACAACACCGTTGTTCGGATTGAGCGAAACATTCCCGACCGTAAGCAAATTGTGCCGCACAAGTCCTTTTGAACGCTTGATGAGGGCTTTCACCTTTTCATAAAATACGGGCAGAGCAATCGGCTTTACAATGTAATCGTCACAGCCGAGAGCGTAGCCGTTGAGCATATCAGCCTCGCTTGTTCTTGCCGTGATGAACATAATCGGCACATCGCTGTATCTGCGGATTTCTTTGCAAAGCGTAAAACCGTCCATTTCGGGGAGCATTACATCAAGGAGCAAAAGGTCATAGCTGTTCTCATATGCCTTATCAAGTCCCTTTAAGCCGTTTTCCGCAAGGGTGATATTAAATTTTTCTTTATCTCTTTTTGAAAAATATTCGACAAGCATTTCACGAATATTTTTATCGTCCTCAACCAAAAGAATGTTGTACATTTTCCTCACCGTACTTTGATTGTAATACATCAATCTGAAGTTGATATGTAGATTTCTGTATATTAAAAATTCAGTTTCTGCCATAACTAAAACGGCGGATGCAATTTTCAGCATCCACCTTGTTTTATGTATCTTATTTATTGACAAAATATCTGATGATATCCTGACGGGTTACGATACCGATAAAAGTACCGAGGTCATCGGTTACGGGGATAAAGTTCTGATTCATTGCCCGTGCAAGAAGCTCGTCCATACCTACCGAAATTTTAACTGCCGGATTAAAGTCGTGACGGAGTATGTCACGGATACGAAATTCTTCCTGTTCTTCAATATCGCCCGAAGTCTTTTTGTCAATTATATGCCACAAGAAGTCACCCTCGCTCACCGTGCCGACATATTTTCCGTCACGGGTTATAACAGGGATAGCGGTGTAGCTGTGAGCACGCATTTTTTCAAGTCCCTGTCTTAGGGTGTTGTCCTCATAAATATATTTTAAAGAATCTTTATGCTTTAAAAGCATAATAACATTCATCTTTTCACCTCCAGTCAAAAAACAAATATTTGTCAGCCAAAGGTCATTATAGTACCAAACAAACAATATTGCAATATCTTTTTACAATATTTTACACAATTATTGCATTTTTGATTTTACATACTTGTTTGTAACATAAATCTGTCCGATAAGGTACACCACGCCAGCCGTGAGCAAAAGCGTTTTAACCTGCAAAAGTCCGCTCATCATAAAAATTACTGCGGTTACGGCTGTAAGAAGATATGCCCATAATTTTGAAAATCTGTTAAAGCATAAAAACCACAAAATAAGTGCAACGACCGTCAGAACACAGGTTGAGATTATCCAAAATGTTTCCATAATCGGCTTTGTAAAACCGCCCTCAAGCACGCCGATATTAATTCCCATAAGGAAAATACTGCAATATTTTCCGATTCTTTCTATGTAAAGCATAGCCCTGTTATCAAAAATTGTTCTGTCTATTCTGTTGCTTTTTATATAGACGATGTCGGGTACAAGCAAAGCAATTGCAAAAGCAAGTCCGTACCAGTTAAAAAGATTTGTACTGAAAAAGTCCATAAGTTCACTCCGTTATTTATTGTTTTCGTAGTATTCACAAAATTCCTTCGTTTTGCTCCAATACTTTATTCCCCAGTTTTCAAAATTCCACTCTTCCATATAATCGTTACATTCGTAGTCGATGTACCACAAAAGTTCGTTGTTTAAAATGAAATTTGTCGGGAAATAATCTATGTTAATTCCTTTTGGATTCAACAGTCTGCACATTTCACGAACCTGCTCAATGTATTCGGGTTTCATCTCATTCTGCAAAACAAGCTCATATGCGGTTTTGCCGTCAATGTAATCTTTAAGAATCTTCTCGTTTTCCACATCGCAGTCAACAAGCTTCGGCAGTCTTAGCCCGGCATTTTTCAGCCGTTCGTAATCGTTAAGCTCACTTTGAATTTTGTTACCGAAGGTATAGTATGAACACGGCTCGTGGTGAATCTGCTTTAAAACATAATTGTGTTCTCCGTCTGAAACAAGGTAGGAATAACCGCCCTTGCCTTTTCCGAGAAGCTTAATGACGGCAAAAGCTTTTCCGTTCACACTCATAGTATCCATGAGAACACCTCCGCACATATTACTGTATTATTTTATCACAGCTAAAGTTTGGGTGCAAGTTTTAAATTCTTTATGTGTAATGAACAAATGCTAAAATAAGTACATTCGATAAAATAAAAAAGCGTGGATTTATAAATTTATTTTCCCATGCGGCAATTTATTACAAATTTGTTGTTGATTTTCTTATTAAAAAAAAGTATGATTAGGATATATAATTCTGCGCAAATGCCACAGTTGTGACATTTGATGCCCGCTACAATTGAATAACAACTTTTAACACACAGGAGAAGATTTATTTGGAAAAGAAAAAATTCAGAATCAGTGGAAAGCTGATATTTAATCTCGCTGTTGTGGCAATCTCGATTTATCTGATCATCTACTTCTTTGTTTCGGAGGACGGTCTGATCGACTTGCTCAAAAAGCCTGACGGCTGCAATATGCTGATTATCCTTACGGCTTTGCTGATTTATGATTTGAACATCCTTGTTGACGCTGTTGTCACGCTGATATATGTGCGGTCAAAATATAAGGATTTCAGCTTTATTGAGGCTTTGAAGGTCGCATTTGTCGGAGTATTCTTCAGTGCTATTACACCGTCAAGCACAGGCGGACAGCCTATGCAGCTTTACCTTATGTCAAAAAAGAACATAAGCGTAGGCTTCGGTTCGGCTTGTATGACGCAAAAGTTCATTGTGTATCAGATAGTAATGACCGCTGTCAGCGTTATTGCCGTTATCACAAGGTTCAACTATTTCAGCGATGCTTTTACAAACATCTGGTCAACGCTTTTCATCGCTTTCGGATTTACCGTTCAGCTTGCAATGACGGCTTTGTTCCTGCTTGTTTCGTTCAGCCGTAAGGTTACAAACAAGCTCATCAATCTTATTTATAAGATTATGAAAAAGTTCAAGTTCATTAAAAATCCCGAAAAGAAGGTTGAAAGACTTCACAAAGAAGTTGATATGTTTCACGACACAAACAAACAGCTTTTTTCAAGCGTAAAACGGCTTGTTGTGATTTATGTGCTTGTATTTATACAGGTGCTTTTAATTCTTTCAATCCCGTATCTCATCTATATTTCATTTGGAATGGCTCCGATTGCAAGAGCGGCAGGTCAGCCGACACTTTCGTTCTATGATTCAATCTGTATTCAGTCATTCGTACTGTTTACAGCAAACCTTATCCCGCTCCCCGGTGCATCGGGCGGTGCGGAGCTTGCATTCACAATGTACTTCGGTTCATTCTTCAAAATCGGTGCAATAAGCAAAATCAAGCCGGCAATCCTTATGTGGAGATTCATTACATACTACGGAGCAATCCTGATTTCTGCCCCGTTCTCCTACTTTACAAAGGGCAAACGGCGTGACGATGAAATAAAACAAATTGAAGAAGAACTTGAATCGGAAATGAAAAATAAAAAATCGGAAGAAAAATTAACTCAGTAGTATTTTCATAAATATCTCTTTCAAAAACGGAGCAGACTGCATTTCGTCTGCTCCGTTTTTTGCTGTATGACAAACCGTTAGCCATTTTTTACGGTCAATTGTTGGAAACAATTTGTAGTGGCGAACCGTGTTCACCACTACAGTATATCATCAAACATTCTGTTTAAGGCAGGTTTTCAGGTCATCTTCTGCGTTGCTGATTGGACGCAAGCCGAATGTTTCTGACAAATACTGCAACACATTCGGGCTTAAAAATGCAGGGAGTGTCGGGCCGAGGTAGATATTCTTTATTCCTAGGCTTAAAAGTGCCAGCAAATCGGCAACCGCCTTTTGCTCATACCACGAAACAATCAGCGACAACGGCAAGCCGTTTACATCTGTATCAAACGCATCGGCAAGTGCTACGGCAATGCAGATTGCAGAGTAAACATCGTTGCACTGACCGATGTCGAGTAATCTCGGCAAGCCGTCGATGTCACCGAATTCGAGCTTGTTAAAGCGGTACTTTCCGCAGGCAAGCGTCATAATTATGCAGTCTTTCGGCACATTTTCGGCAAATTCAGTGTAGTAATTTCTGCCCGGTCTTGCACCGTCACAACCACCAATAAGGAAAAAGTGTCTGACTTTTCCGCTTTTGACGGCCTCGACAATTTTATCGGCATATGAAAGCGTAGCGTGATGACCGAATCCAACAAGAATTTCGTGCGGTTCAACATCTTCCTTAAAGCCTCCGAGTTCAATTGCCTGCTGAATAATTTCGCTGAAATCTTTGTCGCCGTTTTCCTTTTTGCCGATGTGCTTAACACCCTCCCAGCCGACAACATTTGTACTGTAAATTCTGTCTTTGTACGAATCTCTCGGCCGCATAAGGCAGTTTGTCGTCATAAGAATACAACCGGGGATATTGTCAAACTGCTTTTGCTGATCTTGCCATGCACCGCCGAAATTGCCGATAAGATGCGGATATTTTTTTAAACCGTCATAGCCGTGACACGGTAGCATTTCGCCGTGAGTATAAACATTTATGCCCTTGCCCTTTGACTGTTCAAGGAGCATTTCAAGGTCTTTCAAATCGTGACCCGACACAATAATAAACGGACCTTTTTTGATGTGAACATCAACCTTGTGCGGTGACGGATTGCCGTAGGTTTCAGTGTTTGCTTCATCAAGTTTTTTCATAACTTCAAGAGCATTTTCACCCGTTCTCATCGTCATTCTGATAAGCTCCTCAACCGTGAGCAAATCATCCGTTGTCGCCTCAAGTGCAGTGATGTAAAAATCGTCAACCTGATCGCTGAAATAGCCGAGTTCACGAGCCTGATGACCGTAGGCGCTTATGCCTTTGAGACCGTAAACAATTGTCTGTCTTAAAGAGCGGATGTCGGGGTCAAGCGACTTTTCGTACATAATTCCCGCAAGCGGTGCGTCTTTGAGCATTTCCGACTTTGTTTCGGGAAGATTGTAGGTTGCGTGCAGAGTATGATTTTTGATTTCGCCCACAACTTCACGAAGTTTTTCCTTGATTTGCTGAGATTCACGCAAAAGCGACACATGCACATCGGCGTCAAAGTTTACATTCGTCAGCGTTGTAAAAAGGCAGTTTTCCACAAAGCGAACAATGTCCTTGTCAATGTGCTGACCTTTTTCAATAAGCACCTTGCCGTAACAGCTTATGCCCTTCAGCTGAAAGATAAGTAAATCCTGAAGATTTGCAATTTCGGGAGTTTTTCCGCAAACACCGAGCCGTGTGCAACCCTTTCCGTTTGCCGTCTGCTCACACTGATAGCAAAACATCTCATAACCCAAGTCCATATTATTACTCATAAAAATTACCTCCGAAACATTCTGCAAATATTATCTGCAAATTTTCGGAGGTTTATTCTTAATTTGGATTTTTAATAAACACTGAATGAAGTGCTCTCACTCTGACCGCCGCCTGAAACGGTTATCGGATAAGTTCCCGATTTTGTTCTTGTGCCGACTTTCCAAGACCACGATGCGTTGCCATTGCTGTCGGAAGTAACATCTTCAAGTCCGCTTGCCGTTGATATTCCGCTGTTATACACAACTGTGATTGAATATGTTGTGTTTGGAGCGCCGTGAATACTAACGCTCGCAAACGAACCTGCACTTACGCTTGATGTAACATTTGTAAATTCGAGCGTTGTTTCAGCCTGTGACGACTTATCCTCATGCTTTTCTACAACCTTTTTTACCGGTTTTTTAGTGGGTTTCTGAGTAGGTTTTTCTGTAGGCTTTTCAGTCGGTTTCTCGGTGGTCAGCTCTTCCGTTGTAGGTTCTTCGGTTGTCGGCTCTTCCGTAGTCACTTCGGCAGTTGTTTCGTCTTCAAAAACAGACGAAACAATGTCATCAACAGTATTGCTTGACTCTGATGCTTGGGAACATCCCGAAAATGTAAGGAGCAATCCCAGTGTTACCGCAACAGCTAATGTTCTAAATTTTCTCATCTATTGTCACCTCATACAATTATTTTATTTAATAATAGTACAATTTGTTTTATTTGTAAAGAGCTTTTTGTGCAAATAATCAATAATTGTTATTTTTTAGAACATAACTGTGTAAAAAAAGAACAGCCAAAAGGCTGTTCTAAAAAAATGTATTAGATTTTTATTTTAAAGATTTTCGAAAACCTTTGTACCTTTATTCTTAATCCAATACCAGATTGGAAGGCTGATGAGGATAAAATAAAATGCTGTGCAGGCGAGGAAAATTTTTGTCGAAATTTTGATTTCAAAGCTGAGAAGAACCGAATACGCAATAACAGGCACACACACGGCAAGGACTGAAATCAACAATGAAAGCATAACGCTTGCACTCTGTTTTACTGCCTCAGCGGTTGTGTTCCAGTCAAGCTTTGGCTTTTTCAGGTCAAACATAAGTCCGAGAAGTCCCGAGAACAACGAGAAAATTATCGGAATAAGAATTGTGATAATAATATTAACCGGTTTCATTCCGAGCATTATTGAGAGAACAACCGAGGGTACAAGTGAAACAACACCGTTTATAATAAAGTGCAGTTTCAGCTTTTGTGTAAGCACCTGCAACGGTGATACAGGAAGCGACTGCATAAGCCAAAGGTTTTTAGCTTCCATTGAAATTGATGCCGCAGAAATCGGTCCAACTGCAATAACGAATGAAATTATCAGCGGAAGATATACCGAAATAATGTCGGTAAATTCACTCGGAAGTGTATTCACCATATTGAACTGGAACACCGCATAAATTGTTC
>ULWZ01004088.1_pt1 | contig 10770 bp, 7 predicted proteins | sample 1960811 | NCBI WGS metagenome assembly ULWZ01 (sample SAMEA4835825, study PRJEB28245) | human gut metagenome | biome: gut microbiome; material: fecal sample | place: Denmark | collected 2008 | reverse complement strand
AGCCACATCGTCGTCTCCATCAGTCCGATGGAAGCCGACGCCTGCGCGCCCATGCTGCCCACCATCGACGCGTCGATATACTGCATCATCGTCGTCGTGAGCTGCGCCAGAATAGCCGGCGTGGCGAGAAACATCACGAGTCGCGCCTGCTCGCCGAGCGTCATAGGCTTGCCCTGACGTATCATCGAGAGCAACGCGTCTTTCTTCTTGTCTGATTTCATATATGAATCTGTGTGTGTATATATACCTATTGAACTGTCTCAGTTTGCTGATATCGCAATGCGAAGTTACTACAAATTTTCATAATACACAACGCCCTTCGCCGCTTATCCGTAATAAGTATACCGAAAAAGGGAAAAAGGGTAATTTTGCGTTAAAACCTAATACTTTATGCGTTTTTATTTCGCTCTCTCGAAAAATAGCCGTACCTTTGCACCCGATAACAAAACATGTATAACCCTGTGGAAGAATTTGGCTGCTTGCAACCACACAAAAAAATGCTAAAACTGCAACGCTAACCGCGAATGTAAGAACGCGAAACGTAAAAGGATAACGACGGTTAGACAGCGGTAATTTGGTGTTTTTCCACTTATTTAAATTTAAAAATTGGAAAAATGAATTATCTTTTTTCTTCAGAATCAGTTTCAGAAGGCCATCCAGACAAAGTGGCCGACCAGATTTCAGACGCTTTAGTAGATCAGTTCCTCGCTTACGACGAAAACGCACACTGCGCCATCGAGTCGTTCGTGACAACCGGTCAGGTAGTAATCATGGGCGAGGTTCGCTCTAACGTCTACATCGACCTGCAGAACATCGCACGCAAGACCATCAACCAGATTGGCTACACAAAGTCGGAGTATCAGTTCGACGGCAACTCATGCGGTGTGCTCACAGCCATCCACGAGCAGTCGGACGACATCGACCGTGGCGTGAGCCGCGAGAAGGAAGAGGACCAGGGCGCCGGCGACCAGGGAATGATGTTCGGCTACGCCACCAACGAGACCGAGAACTACATGCCCGTAACGCTCGACCTCGCACAGCACATCATGCGCGTGCTCGCCGACATACGCAAGGAGGGCAAGCAGATGACATACCTGCGCCCCGACTCTAAGAGCCAGGTTACGGTAGAGTATTCGGAGGAGGGCATACCGCAGCGCATCGACACCATCGTAGTGTCTACACAGCACGACGAGTTCGACACTGACGACGAGCGCATGCTCGCCAAGATCAAGGACGACGTACTCAACATACTCATGCCGCGCGTCAAGGCAGAGATACACAGCGAGAAGGTGCTCGCACTCTTCGGCGACGACATCAAGTACTTCGTCAACCCGACTGGCAAGTTCGTAATCGGAGGCCCCCACGGCGACACCGGTCTCACCGGTCGTAAGATTATCGTCGACACATACGGCGGCAAGGGCGCACACGGCGGCGGAGCCTTCTCTGGCAAAGACCCTTCGAAGGTAGACCGCTCGGCAGCATACGCAGCACGCCACATCGCAAAGAACATGGTAGCGGCAGGCGTTGCCGACGAGATGCTCGTGCAGGTGAGCTACGCTATCGGCGTCGCTGAGCCGGTGAACATCTACGTCAACACATACGGACGCAGCCGCGTGCAGATGAGCGACGGCGAGATTGCAAAGAAGATTGAGAAGCTCTTCGACCTCCGTCCGAAGGCCATCGAGAAGGATCTCAAGCTGCGCCAGCCTATCTATCGCGAGACTGCTGCCTACGGACACATGGGCCGCAAGAACGAGGTAGTGAAGAAGACCTTCACATCGCGCTATCACGAGACAAAGGAGATGGAGGTGGAGCTCTTCACATGGGAGAAACTCGACCGCGTAGACGATATCCGCAAGGAATTCGGAATCTAAAGAATGGTGAAATGATAACAACCGACTCCATACATACAGAGGAGATAGTTCTTGGCGCCGACGGACTGCCCGTCGGCGCCAAGCCCGTATCCCAGCACCACCAGCTCACGCCGGCAGAAGTGCTGAGATGGCTGCCCAAGGACGCCACGCCTGCACAGCAGGACTCCGCTATCCAGGCTCACATACGCCCGTCGGAGATAACATGGAGTCAGCAGCCCGACACGCTGCACCTGCCAGGACACACACGCGGACACTCGTGGCGCGACGTCAACCTGCCGCAATACTACCGCGAGTCGTACTTCACCGGCAAGCCGTTCTTCAACCCCGACCTCTTCGGCGGACGAATCGGCGTGGCTGGCGACCCCGTGCCCTACACCATAGCGCGCGACAACATCATCACACTGCTGCTCATCTTCTGCTTCTGCATAGCGCTCATAGCATACACCAAGTCGCGACGCTTCATACTGCGACAGGCCAAGGAGTTCTTCCGACCGCCCCTGAGCGAGAACATGACCGCCGTAACCGAGACATCCGAAGAGCTGCGCTTCCAGTTCTTCCTCGTGCTGCAGACGTGTCTGCTGCTGGGTCTGGTCTACTTCTTCTACACGCAGCTGTACGTCGCCGACACGTTCGTCGTCGACCACTACCAGGTGATAGCCATATTCTCGCTCACCGTCTTCGCCTACATGACGCTCAAGACGCTGTTCTACTGGCTCGTGGGATGGGTGTTCTTCAACAAGCGCAACAACGAGTTCTGGATGAAGTCAAACCTCTTCTTCCTCGGAATGGAGGGCGTATGCCTCTTCCCCGTGGTGATGCTCCAGGCTTACTTCAAGATGCCGGTACAGACCACGCTCGTCTGCACATTCCTCGTGATAGCACTCTTCAAGTTGCTCTCCCTTTACAAGTCGTACATCATCTTTTTTAGGCACAGAGGCGGTTTTCTGCAAAATTTTTTGTACTTTTGCACGCTTGAACTCGCACCTCTCGCGGCGCTGATAGGTTCGCTGACAATGATTGCCAACTGCCTGAAAGTGAATTTCTAAGACAAAAGCGACCACACCCCCGAAAAATGATAAATATTTAAGCTTCAAGATATAAAAATGATAAAGAAGATTCTGATATCACAGCCTGAACCGTCAAGCGAAAAGTCGCCTTACTTCGACATCGCAAAGGACTTCGGCGTGGAACTCGTCTTTCGTCCGTTCATCAAAGTAGAAGGGCTCAGCCCAAAAGAATTCAGACAGCAGAAGATAGGTCTTCTCGATTTCACAGCGGTGGTGTTCACCTCGCGCCACGCTATCGACAACTACTTCAAACTCGCTAAGGAGATGCGAATCACTATCCCCGAGGACATGAAGTACTTCTGCGTAACAGAGACAATCGCACTCTACATACAGAAGTATGTGCAGTATCGCAAGCGCAAGGTGTTCTTCGGCAACACCGGCAAGCTCGACTCGCTCATCCCCACAATGGTGAAGCACAAGGGCGAGAAGTATCTCGTGCCAATGAGCAGCGTTCACAACGACGACGTAAAGCAGCTGCTCGACTCGAAGAAACTCAACCACACCGAGTGCGTCATGTACCGCACCGTGAGCAACGACTTCACCGAGGAAGAAGCAGCCAAGTTCGACTGCAACATGCTCGTCTTCTTCAGCCCCTCGGGCATCAAGGCGTTCACGAAGAACTTCCCCAGCTTCGAGCAGAACGACGTGCGCATCGCCACATTCGGACCAGCTACAGCCAAGGCTGTAACCGACGCCGGATACCGACTCGACCTCGAGGCTCCTACAAAGGAACACCCGTCGATGACAAGCGCCTTGCGCTACTATCTTGAGAATAATAAATAGGTTGAGATGGTGAGATGTTGACATGAGATGTTGTTGGGTTGTTATGGTGAGATGGTGACATTACCTTTTATTGGTATAGACAAATCTCAACATCTCACCATAACACCATTTCATCATCAAATCTCACCATCTCACCATAACAACACCTCACCACAACACCATAACACCACCACCTTATGACATCATCACAACAGCTCCCAAAGAGTGAGCGCATAAACAGCAAGAAGCTCATTGACCGCCTCTTCAAAGGAGGCGGAGCAAAGTCGATGTCTGCCTTTCCGCTGCGTGTGGTGTTCATGACCGAGGATGGCGACGCACACGAACCGCTCGCACAGATGATGGTGAGTGTGCCGAAGCGATTCTTCAAGCGCGCCGTGAAGCGCAACCTTGTGAAGCGACTCGTACGCGAAGCCTACAGACGCAACAAGCAGGTGCTCATCGACACCCTCCAGACCGTAGAACAGCGCAAGACGCTCTCGCTCTGCTTCATCTGGACCGACCACAACCTGCGCAGCTACGAGGAAGTGGAGCGCAAGACAGCAAATCTGCTGCAGCGCATAGCAGAGAAGATTGGCAAGGACATGGCAGAAGAAGCCGAAAACGCAGAGCAGTAATGAAAATCTCACGTTTGTTCTCGCGCTGCGCCCATTACATCTCTCGCGCACTAGTATGGCTCGCCATACTCCCCATACGCTTCTACCAGGTCTGCATCACGCCCTACACGCCGCCCTCCTGCCGCTTCACGCCGACATGCTCAGAGTATGCTCGTCAGGCGCTGCAGAAACACGGCTTCTTCAAGGGCATGGCGCTCGCCATCTGGCGCATACTGCGCTGCAACCCGTGGGGAGGCTCAGGCTACGACCCCGTGCCCTAAAAAGCCCCTCCCAACCCTCCCCGTCGGGGAGGGCTTAGTTAGCAGCAATAAGTCCTCCAAGGCTAAATATAAGTCCTCCAAGGTAAATAGTCCTCCCCAAGGCTTAGAGAGGCCTAAAGAGGCTTAGAAAGGCTTAAGCGCTCCCAAAAAGGCGGCTTAAACGCAGCCTTAAAAGCTAAAAATAGCAATCATCAAAAAAAAACAACAGCAATAATGACAAAGAATTTCGTTGAAGAACTGCGCTGGCGCGGTATGCTCGCGCAGATTATGCCCGGCACTGAGGAGTATCTCAATGCCAACATGGTGTCTGCGTATCTGGGCACCGACCCTACAGCCGACTCTCTCCACATCGGTCACCTCTGTGGCATCATGATGCTGCGCCATCTGCAGCGCTGCGGCCACAAGCCCTACCTGCTCGTAGGCGGTGCTACCGGTATGATTGGCGACCCCTCTGGCAAGAGCCAGGAGCGCAACCTGCTCGACGCTGCTACCCTCTACCACAACCAGGAGGCTATCAAGAAGCAGGTGTCTAAGTTCCTCGACTTCGACGGCACAGAGCCTAACAAGGCTGAGCTCGTCAACAACTACGACTGGATGAAGGACTTCACCTTCCTCGACTTCGCTCGCGAAGTGGGCAAGCACATCACCGTCAACTACATGATGGCGAAGGACAGCGTGCAGAAGCGCCTCAACGGCGAGGCTCGCGACGGTCTTTCGTTCACAGAGTTCACATACCAGCTGCTCCAGGGCTACGACTTCCTCTACCAGTACCAGAAGTACGGCGTGCGCCTGCAGCTCGGCGGCAACGACCAGTGGGGCAACATGACTACCGGTACAGAGCTTATCCACCGCACACTCGGCAACGATGCAGAATGTTACTGCCTCACTTGCCCGCTCATCACCAAGAGCGACGGCAAGAAGTTTGGCAAGACCGAGAGCGGCAACGTCTGGCTCGACCCGGCTCGCACCACTCCGTACGCTTTCTACCAGTTCTGGCTCAACGTGAGCGACGCAGAGGCTGAGAAGTACATCAAGATATTCACCGACCTCGACAAGGAAACCATCGATGCGCTCATAGCCGAGCACAACGAAGACCCGGGACGCCGCGTTCTGCAGAAGCGTCTGGCTGAGGAGGTGACAACAATGGTTCACTCTCGTGAGGACCTCGAGACCGCTCAGGAGGCTTCTAACATCCTCTTCGGAAAGGGTACAAAGGAGACTCTCCAGAAGTTCGACGAGGCTACGCTGCTTTCTATCTTCGAGGGCGTGCCCCACTTCCAGCTGCCGAAAGATCAGCTCGGACAGCCCGCTGTAGACCTCTTCACACGCGACGACGTGAAGATCTTCAACTCTAAGGGCGAGATGCGCAAGCTCGTGCAGGGCGGCGGCGTATCGCTCAACAAGGAGAAGCTCGGAGCGTTCGACCAGGTGGTTACTGCCGAAGACCTCATCGACGGCAAGTATCTGCTCGTGCAGCGCGGCAAGAAGAACTACTACCTCATCACAGTGAAGTAGTAGTTACGAAACAACGGTTAACGATATAAAATGTGGGGTAGGGCGACTCGTTCGCTCTACCCCATATATGTAAAAAAACAGCCGATTCGTTTGGCTGTTTTTACAAAAATGCGTATCTTTGCAGTCGCATTGTCCTATGGTGTAATGGTAGCACAACAGGTTTTGGTTCTGTTTGTGGTGGTTCGAATCCGCCTAGGACAACGTTTAAGGAGGCTTTATCGCCTCCTTTTTTTGTTTTTATTGCTACAAGATTACTTGAGCAATCCCGATAAAGGAAAAATTGTGGTGGTTCGAATCCGCCTAGGACAACTTAAACGGAGACTCGAAAGAGCCTCCTTTTTTGTTTTGTAGCAAAAAAATCTACCATATCTCCCAGCAGGCGTGTAACACGTTGTGGGGTAGTGGGTTGACGGCTGGCAGATAGCAGTTTTATCTACCAGCCATCTACCAGCATGAGCAGTCATCTCCCAGCCTTCACAATTATCTCCCAGCCTCTGCAGTCGTCTGTAAGCCTTCACACCAATCATCCTCCCATCTTGTCATTTTTAATGCGGCAGAGCTAACCAAACAAGCTCTCTAATGACAATAAAAAAGGGAGACCTTCCCAGGCCTCCCTTTCTAACTTGATTTTCTATTGGATTTTACCAAAATGCTTTATATGCAATATTAGTATATTTTCTAGTTTAGAAATCGTCATCGTTATATTTATGGTCTTTGTCGTCCTCCTCAACGAAACCGTAACCATCGTTCTTCGTGTTTCCTGAAGGAGTCCAACCACTGTTGGGACTTGCAGCCAGCATAGATATTGGTTGTATCTCTATGATGTTGATTGCTGGAGTTATATATTTCTTTTTCATATTTTTTTTACTTGATAACCACTTTCTTGTTGTTAATGATGTAGACACCCTTCGGCAGGTTGTCGGTATTGCTGCTGTTCATGCGCATGCCGTTCACGTTATACACGGCGTTTGCGTTCTGAGGAGCCTCCTCGATAACCTTGATACCGGTTGTAGAGTTGTCAGAGTCGCTCACTATGAGTTGCAGTGTATTTTCAGACGGAGTGGTTTCCTCCAACCAGCTGCGGTAGCTCTTTACGTTGTGTACCTTTGATGTGTGTACCATATCGCCTTTGCTCAGCATGTACGACTTGGCAGGAACCTTCTGTCTGTACACGTACGATCCGTAGTGAGTCATTCCGGTATTTGTATACGAGCCCGTGTCCTCACACATCATTTTTGTAGGCTGTCCTCCATAGTTTATGCCAGTTACGGTATATACTGGGCCGTCGATATGCTTCTCCTTGCCGCTGCCAACGTTGTAGTTGCGGTTTACAGAATCCGGCTGCCTTGTCGGATTGATGATGTACGGAATGTTTGCCTTGAGCATGTTTCCGTCAGCATCAGGCTCTACCGGTAAGAAGTATATCCACTTGTCCTCCAGACGGTTGAATCTTGCAATCTTAGCATCTGCGCCGAATGCCGCCGTCACCTGGTCTGCAGTCATATCAACCGGCAGGATGAGCGAGTTCCACTTGCCAGTGGTGAATGTGCGGTGGAACACCATTGTTGCCTTGGTGAGGTTGCGTTTGTCGTCGAGTGTTTCGTCCTCATCGAGCACGAGGAACTCCTCAGGGCAGTCGGTTGATGTGCCGTCCTCGTTAATGTTGCTTGTGAGAGCGATGCCGCCAATCTGCAAGGTGTTTGCCGCCTTTACCGGATTAACCTGCTCAATCTTCAGCTTGTTGAAAGGCTCTTTTGTTACGAGCGAAACGTAGCCCTTGCCTCCAGTTCCGATCACATCAGCGCCGAGCACCTTCCAGTCGGTCAGTTCCTCCTGCTGTTTATCGTCGAGATATGTTGTAACCTTGAGCACCTTTATAAGGTCTACGCCCAGTCCGAGTGTGAGCTGGTTGGTTGCCAATACAATCTTCTGTCCCTGCTTGCTCTGTTCCTCCTCTGTAGCCTTGCCAGCGTTCTGTTGCTGGTTTACTATCTTGCCGACGTTCACCATAACGGCAGCACCATTCAATTCCACTCCGAGCGGGAACGTCATGTATGTGTTCATGTCGTTGTCGATGAGGTTGCTCATGTTAGTCAAACCGCTGCCTATTGTAGCCACACTTGCAAAGTTTGTTTTTGCAAGGTCGATAGAAGCGTCTGTATTATCGACAGACACAATCTCTGCGCCGTAGAGAGCGTTGTTTGCAGCGTTCTCCATTGTCTCGTCGCTCACATAAGCATAGTAGACGTTGAGCTTATCGAGATTTGCGCTGAGCAATCCGCTGCTGTAGAGTACTATTTCGTCGAAGTCGGTGCCAGCCGGCACGTCGACGCTCAAGCGTCCCTTCTCTGTCTTCTCAGAACCGATGAGACCAGCCGAGATACCATTCCAGTGGGTTGTAACGCCACCTTCTACCTTATTGCCGTTCTTCAGTAGCTGTATGTTGTAGAACTTGAGAGCATCGGCAGAGAGTCCGGTTGCTGTAGAAGAAACCACGAAGCCCACCTTCATTGCGTGGTTTGTAGCGACGTTCTTAGCAAGATTAGAGCCGTCTACCGACTTTACGCCGATGATGCCCGTATTGGCCGCTATTTCGACGCCAGGCTTGGTTGAAGCGAAGTCTGTCAGGTCAGATGTGAGAATTTTGTTAGCATTCTCTGTGCCACCGAAGATCTGAATCAGCGAACCGCCCTTCTCGTCGCTCAGAGTGTACTTGTCCGCTTCGTTCTTGTTGTTTACGAGCAGCGTTACGCCGTGTTCGGCAGGGTTATAGTAGGGTGCGTAGTGTATTGTTGTAGTCTCGGTGCAACCGTCTGCTGCTTTAGCCTCGAACGTATAGTCGCCCGGAACGTAGATGTTTGTCACCTTGCCGCTATGCTTGTCGAGCGAGATGTTAGAGTCGGCAGGCTGCGAAACGATTCTCCATGTGATGTTGTTCACCTTATTGCTGTGCTGCAGCTGATACTCGTTCTCGCATCCGCAGACGTTGTGGCTTGCTGTTGCCTCGATAGGGCAGTGGTGGGTAGCCAAATCGGGAGCCATGCGCACAAAGGCGTAATAAACGTCTGTTACACCTGCTTTTAGATTTATACCGCCAAAGAATATTTTAGCCTTTGAGAAAGGCTTTGTTGACTTTATCACCACTTCGGCTTCTTGCTTTCCAGTAATAACACCAAGCGAAAGAACGTCTACACTTACGGTGAAGTCTTCTGTTTTTACATTATCTTTTATTATCAAGCCTTCTTTATCCTTGCTGTATAAGGTGATTTTTGTATTCTTAAAAAGGCTGAGGTCTAATAAATCTGCAGTTCTGTATTTGAAACCAATCTCTGTGCCAGCAGGGAAAACTTCCTTGTTGTCAGACGGAATAGCTTCTACATCTACAGCTATCGGAACCAGAGAAACAGCTGCAGGAACATAGTTGTCAAGGTCTGCATCTTTAAGATTATCTTTTGCGTTCAGCGTGATATTTCCACGGTTATAATCCTTAGCATATTTCGCGATGCCGTTCTCCGTATTATTGGTGAGTGTGTACTCGCTTGCCTTGCCTACGAACGCATACTTTATTTTGATGGTCTTGAGAACCTCCACATTCACGCCGAACTGAACGAGCTTAATTTCGTTGAACTCGCCCGGAGCAGTTGCTACGTATGACTTGTTCACCATACCTTTGGCGGTAGGGATAGAAACAAGAGACAGATTGAGTCCGGTGATGTTATTACCTTGGCTGATGGTCTGAAGGTCGCCAACGGGTACGCCGTCCTTAAGGAACTGTATCTTGTAGAACCCAGCCAAATCGAGTTTCAACACATTGGCGTCGCCATCACAGAATGTAAAGCCAGCCTCTGTGCCAGCTGCGTAATAGTTCTTTTGGTCAATAATGCTGACAATCGGACTTCCTGCTACTACAGCTTCTACGGCTGAAGGGAATGAAGCATAATCATCGAGGTCGTTGTTGCACAAGTTCTGAAGATCTTTCAAACCTGAAAGAACATCCACACCAGCACCGACGCTGTTCACGGTGCAGCCCGGACCTACGAGGGCTCTACGGTTGTTAAGATAATTTGGAGCTGAAGGGTCTGAATCCTGATATACAGGCTTTTCTGTCTTACCACCCCCATTTGAGTTTGCAGCCATCGTAGGCGATGCCAAGAAGAGGGCAGCTACAATGACACAAATTTTAATTGTCAATGACTTTAAATAATTCATGATTATGTTATAGTTACTAATATTGCACTTATCCTGAAAAATCAAATTTTACAGAAATCGTTGTCCTAAAATCTTTTTATCTGGAACAATCTGTTTTTGGGTGCAAAATTACCAAGCTTTTCCGAGCAACTGCGCGCTTGGTAGCCGTATGGTAGTCTTTAGGTAGATTTTTATAATGGCAAGAAGCGTATCTGTCTAACAATCAGCTGTTTATGCTGTTCGTAAAAAGGCCAATAGTAGATATTAAATACAATAGTACTAAAAATTTTCTCTATATTCTTATTTAAAATAAGAAGAAATTACATAACTTTGTAGCAGTTAATTCCCCAATACTGAAAAAAAAGCTATGAAACTATTATTTTTAGTGATAACTTTTTGCGCGCAAGCCTTTGGAGTAGTTAATTTCCCCCCCCAGCCTGTCCGAGAACATTAGTTTGGGGAATATCAC
>ULWZ01023768.1_pt1 | contig 10843 bp, 8 predicted proteins | sample 1960811 | NCBI WGS metagenome assembly ULWZ01 (sample SAMEA4835825, study PRJEB28245) | human gut metagenome | biome: gut microbiome; material: fecal sample | place: Denmark | collected 2008 | reverse complement strand
ATGGCGCAGGAAAGAGTACCCTGCTCAAGATCATCGCAGGCGTGAGAACTGCCACACGTGGCTCGGTCTCGGCTCCGAAAGATTGCGTCATCGCCTATCTGCCACAGCATCTCATGACCGAAGACGGACGCACCGTATTCGAGGAAACTTGCCAGGCGTTCGCCCATCTGCACGAAATGCAGGCGGAAATCGACCGCATCAACAACGAACTCACCACACGTACCGACTACGACAGCGATGACTACATGCAGCTCATCGAAAAGGTATCTTCCCTGTCAGAAAAATTCTATGCCATCGATATGACCCATTTCGAGGAAGACGTGGAGAAGACGCTGCTCGGACTGGGCTTCGAACGCTCCGACTTCAACCGCCCTACCAGCGAGTTCTCCGGTGGATGGCGCATGCGTATAGAACTGGCTAAGCTGCTCCTGAAATCGCCTGACGTACTGCTCCTTGATGAGCCGACCAACCACCTCGACATCGAATCTATCGGATGGCTGGAAGACTTCATCATCAACAGTTCGAAGGCGGTGGTTGTCATCAGCCACGACCGCAAATTCGTTGACGATATCACGACTAGAACCATCGAGGTGACCATGGGCAGAATCTACGACTACAAGGCTACCTACAGCCAGTATCTGGAACTCAGAAAGGAGCGCCGCGAGCAGCAGATGAAGAAATATGAGGAACAGCAGAAGATGATTGCCGAGACCAAGGACTTCATCGAACGCTTCAAGGGAACCTATTCCAAGACCTTCCAGGTACAGAGCCGCGTGAAGATGCTGGAGAAACTGGAACTCATCGAGGTGGATGAGGAGGACACCAGCCGTCTGCGTCTCAAGTTCCCGCCTAGTCCACGCAGCGGCAACTATCCGGTGCAGATGAGCGATGTAGCGATGTCGTTCGACGGCAAGCAGATTTTCAGCGGCGTGAACCTCACCGTGGAGCGAGGCGACAAGATTGCCTTCGTGGGAAGAAACGGAGAGGGTAAGTCTACGCTCGTGAAATGCATCATGGGGCAGCTTCATAACGAAGGCAGACTGGAGCTGGGACATAATGTCCAGATTGGCTATTTCGCTCAGAATCAGGCTTCTCTGCTCGATGGCGAGCTTACGGTATTCCAGACCATCGACGATGTTGCAAAGGGCGAAATCCGCAACAAGATTCGTGATCTGCTCGGTGCCTTCATGTTTGGCGGCGAGGATTCTACCAAGAAGGTGAAGGTGTTGTCGGGTGGCGAGCGCACCCGTCTTGCCATCCTCAAGCTGCTGCTGGAGCCGGTGAACCTGCTGATTCTCGATGAGCCTACCAACCATCTCGACCTGAAGACGAAGGATGTGTTGAAGCAGGCGCTTCTGGATTTCGACGGTACACTCATCGTGGTGAGCCACGACCGTGATTTCCTTGATGGTCTTGTCAGCAAGGTCTACGAATTCGGCCACGGCCGCGTCCGTGAGCATCTCTGCGGCATCTACGAGTTCCTGGAATCCAAGAAAATGGAAAGCCTTCAGGAGCTGGAGAAGAAATAATATTCAAGGTGTATTGCAAATCGTTTTTTTTGCAATACACCTTTTCTTATTATTTTGTTCCCCCAAAGGCAACATTCTTGACAAATAATGATAATCTCATTTTCTTTATAAAGTTTCAACTATTTCAATTTGGTAATATTACAAACTTTTTGTATCTTTGCAGCCGTAAATGAATAATTATAGCAGAAAATATACAATTCTTAGATAACATGATGAATGGAATAACCAAATATATACTCCTCATCACATTATTAATATATGGCAGCAGAGCGCCGGCACAGAATATAAAACAGGAGAACGACTCCGTAAAAATGAACAAACCATTCTATATGGACATACGGACGAATATGATATACGACGCATTGCTGATTCCCAACGTAGGAGTGGAATTCGACCTCGGCAAGAGATGGACGGTTGCCGCCAACGCCATGTATGGCTGGTGGAACAACGACCGCAGCCATTGGTACTGGCGAGCCTACGGTGGAGATGTTGCCTTGCGCAAATGGCTGGGAAAGGCTGCCCGAAGGAAAGCCCTCACGGGGCATCATGTCGGGGTTTACGGCCAGATCTTCACCTACGATTTCGAAACCGGTGGAAGGGGCTACATGGGCGGCAAGCTCGGTGGCACGCTCTGGGACAAGATGAACTACGTGGTGGGAGCCGAATATGGCTACTCCCTCCCCATCGCCCGAAGATGGAACATCGATTTCACCATCGGAGCCGGATACTGGGGCGGAATCTACCACGAATATCTCCCACAGGACGGTGAATACGTATGGCAAGCCACGAAGAAGCGGCAATGGATAGGCCCTACAAAGGCTGAAATATCCCTCGTCTGGCTCCTGGGCAAAGGGAACTGTAATCAGGGAAAATCCAGAAAGAAAAAATCTTTTCTGATGGATTCCACAGACAGGAAAGGAGGTGGCGATGATTAGAAGAATCCTTACATTTTTCATCCTCCTGCTCACCCTTATCCTGACTTCCTGCGAGCATAAGGAACTCAAATTCCCCGAAACCGTCAAGTTCCGCTCCCTCAGAGTGGTGCTGAAATGGGAACAGCTGGCAGACTTCGATAAGCCGGAAGGAATGCGAGTCATCTTCTTCCCTCTCCAAGGCAAAGGTGATCCCTGGATATTCGACTTCCCGTATGGCGAAGGCCGGACGATAGAGTTGCCAGCCAACGACTATGCCGTGGCGAGCTACAACTATGATGCCGACGGCATTCTGTGGAAGAATACTGACAGCTTCTGGCAATTTACCGCCTATACCCGCTCCGTCCAGACGCCTGATGGCGAGCAAGCCTGCATCACTCCTCCGTGGATGTGCGGCTACCATCTGGAAACGGTTTCGGTCAAGGACAATGGCAAGGAAGACAAGCTGGTCATCACGCTCCATCCCGAGAACAAGGTGAGCCGATACACCTACGAGGTGCATGGCATCCGCCATCTTGAGAGAATGGCTGACATCAGGGCGAGTCTTTCAGGAATGTCGGGTTCGCTGCTGTTGGCAAAGGATGAGTTGCCCGATGATGTTCCATCCGAACGCCTGCTGTTTGGCGGCGAAGTAAAGGACGGTCAGATCAAGGGCGGCTTCTACACCTTCGGCTATCGCCAGAAGAGCACCGAGCCCCATGTGTTCAAGCTCTATATCAAGAGTCGCACGGGCAAGTTGCATGTTTTGGAGCAGGACGTAACCCAGCAGGTCTGTTCCTTCCCCGTAAAGGGCCATATAGGCAATGTTCATCTGGTATTGAACTTTGATTTCGACATTCCGGAGGATTCCGGAGGCAGCAAGGACGATGCCGGATTTGACGTAGGAGCTGATGACTGGGCAGACGTAAACACTGATATTCTGTGTTAGAAAATATGCAATTCAGAAAGTTTCAGGTAAAATAAACCAATATTATATTTAAAGTTAAGCAAATTAAATTTTCTTATGAACAAAATTTATTTATTAACCGCAGCCTTTGCCGTAATGGCATCGCTGTCAGGATGCTCGGACACCGAGCTCGCAAGCATTGATACCGCTCAGGAAAAGACCAAAATCGGCTTCCATACCGTTGGCAGCCAGATGGGATCTAGAGCAAACATTATTAATTCTGCGGATATCACAAAGACGGACTTTAAGGTGTATGCCTTTGATAATGCCGGTAACGCTTTTATGGGTAATTATGATAAAACAGAGGAAGATGCTTATGCTCATAATGGAGTTCGCATCATGTATGACCAGACAAATAAAACTTGGGAATATGCGAATAAAGCCGATATTCGTTATTGGCCTGAAAATACTCCTCTGGATTTTTATGCAGTCAATCCAGGTCCTGTAGTCACAGAAGATAATGAATATGACTTAAAAGCGCATTACAACTGGAAAATCAATAAAGAGAAACAGCAGATTACATACTCTTGTTTTGACGAGTATAAAGTAGCAGGTGGTAATCAAAACCTTGATGTAATGTATGCTGTTGCCAAGAATCAGACAAATTCTAATGGTGGTAAGGTAAACCTGGCTTTCAAGCATATTTTGTCTCAGGTTTTGTTTAAGGCAAAAACCAATGATGACAAATTGGAAGTAGAGATTAACGGAATCAAATTCCACAATTTCCAACTAGGAGGTACCTTCACTATTCCTACAGGGGATCCTCAAAGAACAGACTGGTCTCAACCAGGTTCTGCACAAAACACTTTTACGGTTGGAATGGATGGAACAGCAAAATTCACAAATACTGGTATAGATGTTTTCACAAAGCCAATGCTATTTGTTCCACAAGTCTTAAGCCCATGGGTACCTTCTAACAAAAGCATAGCGGATGCTGACATAGCCAAGCTTACATATCTTGAAATCAGTTGCAGAATCAAGCAGAATGATACATATCTATTCGGCAAGGACGACTTTAAGACTCTCTATGTACCATTTAGTGCTACTTGGGAGCCAGGCAAGCGTTATGTCTACACCTTGATATTTGGTGGTGGTTATGATGAATATGGCCAGCCAATCTTAACTCAAATTACTTTTGAACCATCAGTAGAAGATTGGCCAACTGATGAAAATTCAAAAAAGAGTGATATTGATCTCTAATTCACTCTAGTTTTCCCCATACGCCCTGAACCAACGGTCACCGGCCGAAGGGAAGTGGCAGAAACTCCTAGCCCAGGGCAACGCCCTGGGTTTTTTATTGGCGCAAACTTGTCGCCCTTGCAGAAAACGCTATTATACCCAGGAGGCTCCCCTGTGCTATGAGCTTTTGGGCCTTCAGCCCGTTCTTGAACCCCATGAGAAAGTTCTGTATTTTCATATTCCACGAAGATATTATTTTATCTCTCAGAAATAATATTATATCCCACGGAGATATTTTTTTATCTCTCAGAGATATTCTCATATTCCACAGAGATATGAGCCCCGTCCTTTAGAAATAAAGATAAACCAGGGAACTGTAGAGCTGGACCGAGAGAACGTAGAGGAGATAGAGCGGAGCAAAGACGCGGATGCCGCAATACGACGCCTCATAAGCCTCCGTGAGCGAACGGAAGCGGTTGCTCGCAACACCAAAGGTGAGACTCATCACCATGACCGCAAAACAAATGTACGGAAGGAGACTCTTCGTAAAACTACTGCCCCAGATGCCACCCATCACGTTCAGCAATATAGCATGGGGAACCATTGTGAGACAAACCATCACGAAGACGAACAGCAGAAACTCGAAAAACACCACTCGCATGGCTACCCGCTGGCGATATTCCCTGCCGTTGAAATGAAGCAGACCGCTCCTGTAGAGTGCCCCCAGCGAAATGCAGAGCAGCAGAAGCCAGACCAGCATCGGCTGCATCAGATTCTCCGTAAAGCGTCCGAAGAACCATCGGATGCCCTCGGCATTGAGCAACGTGCGCGGGAAGGTTTCCGGCATCGCAGCCGTCTGCAGCCACGATACCAGCACCAGGACGCACTGGCCAACCAGCAATCCGCTAGCCAGCCATGCCCCCAAACGGGTCAACTTCCGATAAATCGATATCCTATTCCTCATAGTCCTATTCCCCATGACTTATCTCCCTCGTGACCTACTCCTCGTCAGCCACGAGATTATCAATATCCAGGATGCGCAGTTCGCAGGCCCTTACCACCAGTCGGGTGGCATTCACGCTATTGCCGTTGTTGCCGTCAGGAAACAGCTTCTGCACCAGCTCGTTCTGGCGCTTCTCCAGACTCTTCACACCGAAAGGCATTCCTCGCAGACCGGTAATCTGCTCCTTGGTGTAGCCCAGGGCAAGATGGCGCAGGAAACGCTCGTCATATTCATCAATCTCGTAATTGATGAGAGCCTCCTGGCGCATCAGCTCGCTGTTCACGCTCTTCTTGAATCGCTCGATAATCTTCTTCAGGATAGGCTGGTTGAAGACCATCTTCTTGCCGCCCATGCAGCTTGCCACATCACCACGGGTGAGCAGTTCGCCGCTCTTCAGGATGATTCCGTCGCATCCTGCATCCAGCGCATCCACCCACAGCTTCTCGTTGAGAATCTCGCCCGTAAAGATGAGCACCTTCACGTCGGGATACTGCTGCTTGGTGCTGCGGCAGATTTCCACGCCAATGGTGGTAGAACCGCCCAATCCCAGATCGAGCAGCACGAGGTCGGGCTTCTGCGCCTTGATAAGTCGCCAGTAAGCCGGTTCGTTTTCGGCAGTTCCAATGATTTCTGCCTCAGGAATGTCTGTCTTGAAGATGCCCTCGGTACCTTTCAGCTCCAGTGGCACATCTTCTACTATAATTACTTTAAAATTCTCCATATCTCAATTCTATTTTTAGTATTTCTATTCAATTCCAGCTTGAGGTTTCTCATGCTGAACTTCTGTTATTTCTAATTCAACCTTATGTTTCCATCTTTCCTTCAAGCCCTCGAAGTCGATTCTCTTAACGACCGCTACAGGCAGGACAGCCGTGATGATTGCACTGCCGTCAGATCCGGCAGTGGAACTGAGACCGCAGCCGCGCAAGTTGGTAATATCACCTACCTCTCTGGCTATCTGTCTCGCCACGAGATAATTGACATCCACGGTAGTTGAAGAAAAGAAATCGGTAATCTGCCGGGAAACGTAAGCCGACTCATGCTGCTTCACATACACCTCGGCATAAGGATTTCCGTCCGTAGTCTCGATTCTGATATCGCACTTCTTCGTATTGGCTATCAGGATTTCGAAAAGACGCTCCAGCAGGTGGTAATCCAGCCTTACCATACCCTTCGCCTGCTCCATCGCCTGCGTACTCAGCATGGTATATACCGATTTGTAATACTCTATCAGCTCGCGCAGCGATTCCACATCATCGGGATTGGTTTCGATGAGCTGTCGGATGCGCGACGGATAATACATCGTTTCGTGTTTCAGGGCAGAGAGACAGTTGTTGAGCACCTGATTGGCAACATACAGCTTGTCGCCCTCGTATTCCGTTCGATGGATTTCATCTTCCAGCAGTTCCAGTCTGCTGTAGTCCTTCCGGACATCTGCAATGCCGTCGTTCAGCGCTTTCTCGATGCGCACCACCACCTCGCTGAGCTGTTCGCTGTTGGCTCTACGGCTGGTTTTCTCATCCCATATCTCGCTGATTCTCTGCAGCTTTTCCTTGTCAGAGCTGTTGCTGAGCAGAATCTGGTTGATGGTATTCACCTTGTCTACGGCGAAGCGATAGCGCAGGATGTGGCGATAATACAGCAGATAGTAAGCCAGCGGCAGCTGCAGCAGGAGGAGTATCAGGAGAACCACCGCCACATTCTTGGAGTTCTTGGAAACCTCCATCGTGCGCACGTATTCATCGAGCGTATTGTCGGCGCTCATCTCCCTGAAGAGCTGGGTGTAGACCTTGTTGTTGCTTGCATACAGGTCCCACTGGTGGAGCGCCAGGGCTGCCACTGCACTCTCGTTGCGGATATCGAGAATCACGTTGTAGTCGGTTGGCAGACTGTCTCTGAGCCACTGCAGTTCGGCTATGGCTCCCGATTTCGGATACTTCACCATCAGGAAGGTTCCCTTAGGTCGGAGCGAGAGATAATGGCGGTTGAGATACTCTCTAGCCGAATCGGCAAAGGCAAGCGTGCGCTCGTAATGACCGTTGACATTGCTGAAATAGGCGCTGTCGGCATACTGGTCGGCTCGCTGCAGATTGAGCGGCTTCTGAACGGCTGTACGCTTGTGCTGATGATGAAAGCTATGAGATTTCTGCATCTTCGCCCAGGCGCTGCCTGAAGGGAGACATGAGAACAGGGCTATCAGCAACGACAGCAGGAGCATACGACCCGCAGGAAGGCGGAAGGCAAAACGGCTCCCCTTGCCCACCTTGCTTTGTACAGAAATATCGCACTTGTCAAACATGCGGCTCGTCTTCTTGTATTTCTCGATGATTCCCTTGCAGTTGATCAGTCCGAAACCATGTCCGCCGGTATAGGCGCGGTCGAAGACATGAGCCAGCTGTTCCTCGTCCATACCCTTTCCGTTGTCCGTGATGGAAATCTCCACATACTTATCCTCTGCCTTGACCTGAGCCTCGACGACCACCTCGCCACCGGCAGGAGTAAACTTCCTGGCGTTGTCGGCTATCGTATTGATCATGAAGAGCGTCAGGGCACGGTCGGCTTTCAGAACAGCATCCGTCGGCTTCACCACGAGCCTGATGCCCTTCATCTGGAAGCTCGTCTTTCCTTTCTCCACGATGTCGAAGAGCTGCTGCAGGGAGAAACTCTCGATGCGGAGATTCAGCATTCCCTGCTTCATCTGAATCCAGCGTGTCAGAGTACTGTTATAATCTTCAATGACATCTACCAATTCCAATATATACTGGTAGCGCTGTTTTCTCACCTTCTCAGTTTCACCACCCTTGCAGAGCCGGGTCACCTCGTTCAGCATACGGTTTATATACGAAAGATTTGAGTTGGCAAACTCCACTTTGGTGCGCTGCTCCACGTTGCGTTCCCTGTTGGCAGATACTCTCATCGTCAATTCCATACGGCGTTCTGTTTCCTCTTCAAACTTCTCAAGGAATTCTTTATGTTTCTGAGCATTAAGTTCCATTCGTTCATGCAGAGGTTTAAGCAGCTCTTCCGTGGATTCCTCCTTGGCTTTCTTGCGCTTCATATAGTCGAAGACATAGAGCAGGATGACGGCAATGACAATCATGGCTATCACGGCGATGATCATGACATTGAGAATCGTGGCGATATCGTCGAGCTGGGCTGCACGGGCTTCGAGCTGGCGGTCCTGTCGGGAAGACTCCTGCAGGTCGAGATAGGCGTTGCGGTTGTAGTCGCTCTTCACCTTGTCGTCGAGTGCGGAATAAGCCAGACTCATCTGCTCGCGGATGGAAGCCACGAGGTCGGGCGCCTGGAAGATAGCCCTGTTGTCATAGAGCGCATGGTTCAGACAGTCGAGCGACGACTGGTAATCCCTGATTTGCCAATAGCACTCGGCAAGGGTACGATGGGCTCCTGCCGTCTGATAAACATCGCCATAGCTGCTGAAGAGATTGAGCGCCTGCTGGGCAAAGTTGCCGGCAAGCAGGTTGGCTGGCATCTGCTCGATGTTGAGATACTGGAAGGCAGGCAGGTTGTTCCTGATGAGGAACTCCCGGTTGTCTTCATCCTGGATATGTTCGCTGATAGCTTGAAGGGCATTCGCCTGCCAGTAAGGATAAGGATTAGGACCGCTCGCCAGCATGTAGCATCTGATGAGCATATCGAATTCTGCCTGCAGAATCTCGTGCTGAGTACCGTGGGTAATCGCTCCACCCGAACCGTAATTGTAAAGATAGTTCAGATACTGGGCTGTGTCCTGCTCCAAGGCGTCAGGGTCTATCTGGTTCAGGGCCTGCATCATCGGCTTCTCCAACTGTACATAATAGAAATAGGTGGAAGCCACAACCGCAAACTCTGACTGGGCATAGACCGCACGCTGATATTCACGAGGAGGAAGGTTATCAGTCTCCTCGCCTATTCGGCGCAGTCGGCGCATCGCTTTCTCGCGATAGGCGTAGAAATCCTTGTTGCGGGCTTCCCGCTGACAGAGTCGCATATTCTGGACGTCGGCAATAAGGAGTTCTATCTGGTTGTCGCTGCGTTCTTCCACCCGGTTGAGCCACTGTTTGGCAAGCTTGTAATCCATCTTGGCAATAGCCACGAAGGCAAGGTTGTTGCAAGCCTCTGCATAACCGGTAGGATAATCGCCGGAAAGAGCTAAGGCTCTCTTTGCCAGCACTTTGGTAGAGTCGAGGTTGCGATAGTGAAGAGCATAGGATTGGCTGTTCAACTTATCCACCTCATACTGATGGGCAGGCGAACAAGCTGAAAAGAAAAGCGCCGCCACCACCACAAGGTTGATGACGACGCTATAAAGATGACATTTCTTTTTATGCATAAGCATAAAAACCAAACAACTTTTATTTAAAAACGATTTTCAAAATTAAGCGCGAGCCTTGGCAATATAGCCAAGAGCTTCCTGGCACTTAGCTGTGATAGCAGCCCAGTCGCCAGCAGCAACAATCTCCTTAGGGAAGAGCTTAGAGCCCATACCTACACAGAGAACGCCAGCCTTGATCCAAGGAGTAAGATTCTCCTCTGTTGGCTCTACGGCACCTGTTACCATGATGTTGCTCCAACGCAATGGTGCCATCACATTCTTGACGAATGAAGGACCACCTACGTTACCAGCAGGGAATACCTTGGTTACATCGCAACCTGCTGCCTGAGCATTGTTGATTTCTGTAACAGAACCACAACCTGGTGAATATGGAACCAGGCGACGGTTGCAGACTGGTGCAATGTCAGGGTTGAAGTTAGGACCTACGATGAAGTTGGCACCCAACTGGAGATAGAGAGAAGCTGTACCAGCATCAACAACTGTACCAGCACCCAAGATCATCTCAGGGCAAGCCTTGTCAGCCCACTTTACCAACTCACCGAAAATCTCGTGAGCGAAGTCACCACGGTTAGTAAACTCGAAAACGCGAACGCCACCCTCATAGCAAGCCTTGATGACGTTCTTACAAATCTCAATATCCTTGTTGAAGAATACAGGAACCATACCAGTCTCTTTCATGGCTGCCATGACCTGCATTTTGCTAAACTTTGCCATTTTTTATTTTAATATTAAATGTTAAGTGTTAAATGTTATCGCTGAACGCGACCATTAGCGTTACCGCCAGCAAGACTCTCTACCTCATCAGCAGAAACGAGGTTGAAGTCGCCAGGGATAGTGTGTTTCAATGCAGAAGCAGCTACTGCGAACTCCAATGCCTCTGCCTGAGTCTCCTTGGTCAGGAGACCGTGAATCAGACCA
>ULWZ01028003.1_pt1 | contig 10865 bp, 14 predicted proteins | sample 1960811 | NCBI WGS metagenome assembly ULWZ01 (sample SAMEA4835825, study PRJEB28245) | human gut metagenome | biome: gut microbiome; material: fecal sample | place: Denmark | collected 2008 | reverse complement strand
TACTCATATTTATCAACTTAAATTAATTCCGCCAACGGGTAAGGTATATGATAATCTGTAATCTAATTATTATACAAGATATATTATTGTTTGTAACAATTCTAAGAATTGTGCTGCATGACCGCCATCCATCTGTACGTGATGAAACTGGAAGGAGATTGGGAGCGTGGTTCGGAAGAAGCCACGGCGATAACTTCCCCACATTAGCATGGGATTGCAAAACAAATCTGTGTATTGGTTCACAATGCTATCAAGTTCCGTTCCTATCATTGCCGACGTTCCCACCACCATCGTATTCTCTAAAGATGATGACTTGCATTCAGCAGCAGCCTCAGAAGTCAGACGAAGATAATCTTCATTAAATTTCTGAATATCATCAGAATAAGGAATATCGCAGGAGTTTATTCCACCCTTCTTATTCTCCACGATTACATTAATGGCGATTGAATCGTATTGCATCAATCGCCAGGATGAACCAAAGTCTTTTTTCGGAAGAAGATAAAACTCCTTGGTTCTCGATGCAGCACAGCCTATCGCCCAGCACAAGATCATATTGAATTTCCATCCCCTCTTCCTGCTTATCTTCAAAATTCTGGAAACATCGAATGTCTTGGTCAGGGTTACCATCGGCATCGGCGACGACATCCATAATTCGAATGCCTCCGCTCTGGAAGTTTCTCTTGGATTTATCTCTTTCTTCATAACATTCTTTATCCTTATAATTATTACTCTATCGGAATCCAAATTTCTGTTAGCAATTCCTCCGGAGCTGTTGTCTCCGGGTCGTTCAAGTAACGCTCAAACATCTGACAATGTTCCAACACTCCGCTTCCCAACTTCACCTTCTCGCCAGATGCAGGAAGGAGTTCACAATAAACCTTGGCGTTTACTTCTGCCAGATTCTCATACGGTCCTTGATAGCGGTAAACAAGAAAGCGACCGCCATAAATCGTAATGATGTTCACATCTATTCTACTCATTTCTTCCAATATAAAAATTAGGCTACGACTACCAAAGCCACTTCTGCACAGCCTTTAAGCGAAAATATGGTGTAAGTCCTATTGAATATAGAGCTATGCTGCATACTCAAGGTGCTAAATCAGCCTTTTGACAATATCATTTCACAAGTGCAAAAATACATAATAATATTGGTAGTTACAACAAATAGAGCTACCGCATGTGCAAAAAACATAGTTAAACGTTTGGAACTTTCAAGAAATACTGTTAGCATTGTAAACGTAATTTAGAAGAAAGGAAGATAATGGAAACTATTAACATTCAATTGCAAGTAGCTACAACTGGCAAATATACACTTGACGAGTTTGTCGCCAAGATAAAGGATTATGCCGAAAAATTATCAAATACTATTTCTAAGCCAGCAAGAAGTTATCAAGAGTCCTATATGACGCAGGCAGAGCAGGAGGCTTATGTGTCGGAAAGCCTTAACCGTGCACTCGACCAGATGGAGGACCACAGAAAGAATGGAACTAAGCCGATGGATGCAAGGGAATTCTTGAGAAAACTTCGTGAAGAGGATTAGTATGGAAGTAAAGATAAATGTAGAAAAGGAGTTTGAACGACAACTTAGAAAATTAATTAAGAAGTATCGTTCTATAATTGACGATTATGATACTTTCCTTAATGAGTTAGAAAAGGATCCTTATCAAGGCAACAGTCTTGGCAGAGGTGTCAGGAAGGTAAGGATGGCTATAGCCAGCAAAGGTAAAGGAAAGAGAGGTGGTGCAAGGGTCATCACTTACAACCTTTACCAAGAAGAGGATGTTATTGTAATAGACTTGCTGACTATATACGACAAAAACGAAATCTCAAATATCTCCGACTTTATCACGTATTTGCTCAATGAGCGAAAAAATATATAATCTATTTATATCTTCAGTTTAATGTAAGTTCGGTCGTCGAAGCTTACGTTTCCTTCAACCAGTCCCTTGGTAGCAACAAATTCGCCTATGTTCTGTGGATCATCAATTAGATGGTGTGCCAAGGCTTTTTCGCTTTCTTTTAGTGTAGGTAGCAGAGTTGGGTAGCCGTCAGATGCAAGCACAACAGAATTTGATGCCTTGACAATGTGAGTGCCAGGCATATATATTGGTGTTCCGTCAATAACGGCATACTGTCGGTTTTGTCCCTCCAGCATAGCCTTTATCAGTTGAGGCTCAATAGTGCGTCGTGCATCTTTAGGCGACATACCATTCTTTATAAGTGCTGCACGTTGCATGGCAATCTCTTGTTCGTAAGGCTTGGAGTTGTCGTAATAAGTTCCGTCTATTATAGCTTGGCAGTCGCCCACCATCCACACTTCTTTCTTACTGTTGCTATATATAATGGCAGAAGCCGTAAGGCGTTCCTCTGGATGCTCTGCCATACGTTCCGTTATACCACGTTTGTCGTATTCTTCAGCAAAGCGAAGCGTTATGCCTCGGCAGAAGTCGTCCATGGTATAGTCGGCTGGTATCTGCTTGATATACTCGCTTATGAGCAGCATGGCAAAACGTCCATTCTTCATCGAAGGGTCAAGCCTTGTCGGGGTCTTGCTTGTGCTACCATCGATAACAGCAGCAAAGTCATTGTTCACGACAATGCCGTCCTCGCAGTCGGCAGCTGTATGCTTACCGCAAATGAAATGTTCAGTTATGGTCATATCAATCGTTAATATTACTGTTTTATAATATCCTCAACTTCATAGTATATTTCTCTACACCTTTGCTCTTGCATTTTATTCTTTATACCGACAGCGATCATATCCTCTAAAGATGGATGAGCCGAATTGTTTACTGATGTAGCGTGTTCGCCATTATATCCCTCAGTGCAATGAGTAAGGTCGTATGCAGGAGCCAAATGCCAGTGCCATTTGTTGTCCTTGTCTTTGGTAACTATAAAGCTGAAATTCTTGCAATGATCGTCTTTGTTTTCTGCAATATAATTGAACACCATTCTACGATACATTTGTTCCACATCTTTATAATTCTGTGTAAGATAGCCGGTCAGTGCCAATAGATTAACATAGTCAAGCACAGGGTTGCTAAGAGATATTGACAGCAAGCCACCTGCTGTAGCTGTGTGTATACGTTCACCATCAGCAGTAATGTCAAAGCGACGGGTTGTGAAATATTTGTCATCAATCAGTTTGAAGTCGGGTACGATAATGCCACATTGTCGTGCTTTCTCGTTGTATTCAAATTCTTGTTTGCCCATGTCTTGTGGATCATAAGTATGGCGGAATTTGATAAGCCAATGTCCTTCTTCGTCAGAGAATATAGCCTTAGGCCTGCAACCTCCACTATTACCACTATTGTATAGAAGCAGTCCTGCGTCTGTGTCTTGCTGTTCTCTTAATACTTCAAGGGCTTTTTCTTGCAAAAGGTCGAAGTCTTGCAGTTCCATTTCTCTTTCTACAATAGTCTCAGGCTCATATGTTAAAGCTCCCATACCACCATTTCCTACTAAGCTTAAGCGGTCGAGTGCAGAGAGTTCGAAGTCATTAATGTCTATTTTTAGTAACGTCTTGTGAAGAAGATAGCGGCCATAGCCATCAGGCAAACTGTCTTCGAATATGCCAAAGTTGCCATTGAAAGGATTTGGCTGAGCAATAAAAAGTCCGGGTTTCAATGGCAATTCCAAGGGAGATATGCTGAATCCTTCTGTCAGCCATAGTATATCATATTCGAAGACACAGCATTTCTTGTCGGCAGTTAATGTTAATGTGCCGACCTTTTTGTTGTGAAACCTAACTTGTAATGATTCTATCTTTTTCATTTTCATAATCAATGTAAGCTTGTTTTATCTCTTATAGGCTTTTTTCTTGTTCATGTTTCGCTTTATCTCTTGCAGTTCTTCCATTGTGTCATACTTCTGTTGTGAGAAGATATGCCGAATTTCAGAAGTATATTCTAATGCCATAGCAATGCCTATTAGGTTTTTGAGTGAAATGAGTCCTTTCTGTTCAAATCTCACAATATTGCTCACAGCAACTCCCGATTTCTCAGCCACTTGTTCGCGAGTAAGGTTCTTCTCTATTCTACGACGGCGGAATTCGGCAGCTATCTCCTTTGCAATCTCGTCTGGATTGTCGTGTAGATAGTTGTCTAATATTGCTAATATCTTATTTGTTTCTGCCATAATCAATAGCTTATTAATAATATATTATCGATTGCGAAGTTACACGTTTTTGTTGAAATGACAAAGGTTAAGTATGGTTATTTTGTTGTTTAAAATAATTCTACCTATCTATCTTTTTTGTACTTTTGTACATGAAAAATAATGAGACAAATAAATACAAATATGTTACACTTTCTAAAAAAGTATTCTCCAGATTATGCCCAGAACACCATTGAGGGATGGTCAATAATTTTGGTTGTAGCTGTTGGTTGCGAAGTGTCATCCTTTGCTAATAGTTGGTTGGGAATGTTGGGTATGTTCGTAATTGGTGCCTTATGTGCTCACATCATAGCTTGTCTCATAAAATATTGTATGACTAATAAATGATTTAAAGGATATGTACTAAACCGATTGAAACTGTTGGACTCACAATGTCCAGCAGTTTCAATCGGCTTATAATTTGCGTTATTTCTTTTTCGGTTTATCTTCTGTTAAAAAGAACTGGCAAAACTCTCTTAACTGCTGTTGCATTTGTTCCTGTGGTATTACGCCTGCACAATATCTCAATATGGTTTGTCAAAGTCGTTAGTGTCAGGATATTGGGCATTTGTCCAGTTTGTGATTGGACAAATAGTGCAGTTCCTGACTGCACAATTATGGCGTTCTCCTGTTCCAATCCTATTTGTGCAGTTTCTGACTGCACAAATTTGTCTGTCATATATTTTCTTATAGTTGCAGCAAATGTTTCTGAAGAATATTCATCATAAAACATCACCATGTTATAAAGATTTCTCTTGCTAAATCCCTTAACATCAGGGCGCTTTGAGCGAATATATTCAGACAGTTGGGATACGACTTTACTTCCCCATTCCTCTCTTTTCAGTTTCTTTGAAACATAACCACCAACATACCATGCACAAAGTAGAGATTGTTCGTTGATAGTACGTGATGCTTTGCTCCTATGCTGAACAATTATATTAACTACTTCCGTAAATTCTTGCTCTTGGGTAGCGTTTGCCAAATCCTTATTAATGCTCATAATCCTTATTATGCTTCCTGTGGTTTATTGAATATAAAGCGGCAGATACGTTTGGCTGCTTTCTGATTTGCAGTTTCTATATCATCCTTGCCCCATTTATCTGATGTATATGAAGAAAGTGCAGATGCTATGCCAAATCGACTACCGACATAACCTTTCTTGTCTTGTACAAGAGTACCTTTCTTTGTCTTAAACCAATCCATGCCAATATGTTTGTTGATATCTTCTTCAAGCAGAATCTTATTGCCAAGCAAGTTAGCCATATCGTCAAATTCCTCTTTGGTCATTCCTGCATCATCACGTATGGCATCTATATTATGGCCACTGGCGGGCATAATATGTTCTACGTTTACTTTATCGGGCGTGAAATCAAAAGGCAATCCATGTTCCTTTGCATAGATGTACTCATTGAGGTATACCAAGATGTTTCTGTCATATTCCTTGAGGTCGGCAATTACGTCTTCTTCTTTCCATGTAGCAGAGATATGCGCATCGAAATCTGCTATGATAGCTTCTATAGGATATGAATGGTCTACTAATTTAAAGTTCTCATTGAACAGGAAAGTTTTGAAATAACGTGAAGAGAAACCGAAATCACTTACTTCAAGAAGAGTAAATAGCCTTAGCATACATTCCATTATCGGGGTAACACCTTGCTCAGAAAGATTATCTTCAGACACTCTGAATAGATAAGATATGAGAAAGAGTTTGAAGTTCTCATTAAACTTCAATAGCAACTTGGTAATTGGATATCCTTGTATTAAATTCCAAATTTTCAAAATTCTGCTAAATTTATCACATATTTTCATCGGGTCATCCAATAAGGACGGATTTATCACAGTATAGTACTTTCTTACACCAGGTGTATTCAACTGTCCCTCTTCATATTCTTTTTTGTCGGCACGGTTTATATACATAAACTGTTGAAGCACACTATCTATGTTGACCACCTTCTTTTGTGCTAATTCATCTGCTTGCCGTATAATTGGCTCCCATATACTTTTGAAATCAACTCCATCGGGGGCGTTAGAGAATAGCTGGGCTGATATGATGTCGGCATCAGACAACGGCATACCTGTAGAGTTCAACGAATTGAACATTGTTATGGCCTGTTCAATCTGCCAGCTTTTAATTTCTATAATCTGGCACTTGTTCAAGAAGCCATTTGCCAACACATCCAAATTGGACTCTTGGTAGGTATGAAGTTTCTCGTAAAAAGATTTGAAGTTCCTAAAGAAATTTGTATACTTATTATCCTTTTGTTTTCGAGGAAATTTATATACAGCTTTCTCTGCATCTGCGAAAGTCCGAGCTTCAATGATATTTTTCAATTCATTCTTATACAATTCATTGATAGACACATTCTCCAAGATTTTCACGCCTTTTGCTTTGTTCCAATCCTTTTCTATTTCTATCTGTTTTCTTACATCAGCACGGTATAAAATCTCAAAAATGTAGTCTAAACTTTGTTGTAAACTTCTTTTCAAACCTGCAGCTTCCTCTGTGTCTGCCATTGAACTCAATACTTCTGTTATACGCAGGTGCATAGCTTTAAGCAAAAGTAAAAATGTAGTTGTCCTTTGCTGTCCATCTATAAGATTTAAATATCCGTCTTGTGAGCAATCAATAATGATAGTGCCGAAGAAATATGGATCTTCAGCATCTTGGGCTATGTATGCTTCTACATCTTGCCACAGTTTATCGCAATTCGTTGTATTCCATGAATATGCTCTTTGGTATTCTGGAATACGAAATATATCTGTTTTTCTTAGATAGACTCCAATAGTCTGGAGTTTGGGTTCTATTTCTTTAGCCATATGTATTCTATTGTTTTATGTAATATATATGGCAAAGATAATCAAAGTACGTGAAAACGCTTTGTAAATATGTTGAAAAAATGCCGGACAAATTGTTTTATTATCCGAATTATGCCAAAAACACCATAAAGGGATGGTCAATAATTTTGGTTGTTGCTGTAGGATGCGAAGTGGCATCCTTTGCTAATAGTTGGTTGGGAATGTTGAGTATGTTCTTAATTGGAGTCTTATGTGCTCATATCATAGCTTGTATCATAAAATATTGTATGACCAATAAATGATTTAAGAATTCAAAATCGGGAAATGATGTTATTTCCATTTCTTGTTTATTGAGACTTGTTATATCAATGTTTTTTCCTAACTTTGTCACATATCTTATATAATAAATGACTATATAAACGAATAAGTAATGGGGCAATAGATTGCCTCTATTTAGCTTTCATTGTATAATTTATATGTAATACTTATTCTTTATTTGGTTTTTCACGGTAGATGTCCCATAATTTGAAACAACTTTATGCTATCTTTGCAATTGAAAAACAGAATTAAATGAAGACATCAGAACTCTTTAAAGAATACATTTGGCTTATTGATTTACTGAAAACATATGGTGGAATAACATTTGAGGAAATCAATGAGAAATGGGTACAGACCGAGATGAGCGGTGGTGTGGAGATGGCACGTTCTACATTCAATCGCCATAAGGATGTCATTGAGGATATCTTTGGTATATACATAGAATGTGACCGCTCTAATGGCTATGTCTATTATATAGGTAATGCAAAAGTTTTGGATGATGACACTATTCAGACATGGATGCTTTCAACTCTTAGTATAAGCAACAAGATACACGAGAATAAATCATTGTATGATAGAGTGTTGTTTGAAAATGCACCTGAGAATGACTCTATCTTTGATGGTCTGATAGAAGGAATGAGAAAGAATTTGAAAATAGATATTGGTTATCAAAAATATGATATAGAAACAACTCCACATGTTATTATCGAGCCTTATTGCTTGAAGATGTTTCACCGACGTTGGTATGTATTTGGACATCTGCACAAGAAGATAAACGGAAGGGAAAAGTCAACCTTTGCTTTGTTCTCATTGGATAAAATTGTATCTTTGAAATTGTTGGAAGAGAAATTCATATTGCCAAAGGATTTTGACGTTGAGGCTTATTTTTCCAATTATTTCGGAGTGATTGTGTTTGACGGAACAAGGGCCGAAAGGGTTGTGTTAAGGGTATATGGCAATGAAGCTAAAGATATGAAATATCGTCCATTGCATCATAGTCAGAAATGCTTAAAGGAATGTGACAATAGTGTGGATTTTGAATTCTTTCTGTGTCCAACTACTGATTTCCGTGATTATATCATTGGACGGGGAACCAGAATGAAGGTGATTACACCAAAATGGCTTGCTGATGAGATTAGATACAAGCATATGGAAGCGGCAAAAGCCTATCTGGAAGATAAATAACGACTAATAATAATTTAAATAATACTGCTATGGAAGAAAATGTAAAGAAAGAGTTAGGTTCTGACGTGAACAGACGTAAGTTTGTTCTCGTCACCAATCCTAATGCCAAATTCGAAGACTATGGTTGGACAAAGGAATTTGTTGAAGATATGCTTTATATTGAGGCATACGAACCAGACAATGAATGGATGAGCGACCCTGAGATACTGAATAATCTTGGTATCGTGTTTTGTGATGGAATAGGTGCTGATATAGATATGGAACGTGCAATAAAGTATTATACAAAGGCTGCTAAACTTGGTGATGATTTGGCAAAATCGAATCTTGCTGACATATATAGAAAAGGTACTAATGGTGTGATAAAAGATATGAAAAAAGCCTTTGAGTTATATCAGAGTTGTCATATCCCTTATGCCTATTATCGTGTTGGCGAAGCCTTGGAGTTTGGACGTGGAGTAGAAAAGGATGTAGAAAAGGCAAAGCAATATTATCGTGTAGCTTACAGAGAAGGACATCCTTTGGCAAGAAGAAAATTGCAGACGCTGAATTTCTTGGATTGATACCCTATTATTGTTGATATAGAGGATGTTGTTGTTACATTTATGGCAGCTTGCTAAGGCTTATATGTAGATATTGTTGACATAGGTAGTGTAAACAGATATGTGACACATTTCTGTTTACGCTACCTATAGGTATTATTCTGCCAACAGAAACTTATACACCGGTACCACCTCAATATCTATCCCAAGTTCTGCAGAAGGTATTGTCTCTTCTTGATCGTAAGTTATTATCATGCATTTCTTGGCATTTAGGAACTTTCCTACTTTTTGTAGTGCAGAGATTTCCCGATTACGAGTTGCGTCTTCAGTCATGCGGTAAGACACCTGAACGAGCAATCCGTATTTAGGTACACAGAAATCCGCTTCTACATTTTTTTCGCAAACATGCAGTCTATACACTGTATAATTCACCCAAAACATGCAGTGTATAGACTGCATCCCCGTCGTTTTTTACGACAAAAGTAATGTATTTATTACATAATAATTAGACTTGTTTTATGCGTTAGCATCAATTGGTACGAGCTCTCATCCAAATTGGTGCGCATGCTCATTTCATATGTCACGCCGTCTCATTTCAATCGTGCTGAGTCGGCAATAGTGACGGTTTTAGGAGAGCTTTTTTAGCTTTTACATATCTAATTCAAATGTTTTTCGTATCTTTGCGATGGATTTCTCCGTATTTCACGGTATGATATCCAGACATTGTGGTAAAAATATGCATTCGCTATTATTTCGCGTTTAGCCAAGAGCCTCGGAAACTCATTTGGAATAAAAAGCACGAATAATATGTGACAGGTGACTCGTATAGTTATCCCTGTAGTATCAAAAGCGATGCACACGCAATAGGCGTGGTGCATTCTTAGAGATACTCTGGGGTTCCAATCCGAGGCCACCCCGTGCTAAACGCGATAAGGATGGCATCACGCTTTTCTTATGTCTTGTCGTATACTGTCGCGTTTGCGGATTGATAGTTGGGTGCCAACTAAAAACAACTATCAATTTTTATGGCAAACAGTACATTATCCAAAGCAAAGGCTGCCAAGAAAGATGAATTCTATACGCAGTTTTACGACATTGAGGCTGAAATGGAGGCATATCTTGATTATAACCCTGATGTGTTTCGTGGGAAAACCGTGTTGCTGCCTTGTGACGATCCAGAATGGAGCAACTTCACAAGGTATTTTGCGCAGAACTTTGAAGAATTGGGTTTGAAGAAACTTATATCAACAAGTTATTCACCTGACAGCAAAACGTATAAAGGTGGTACGCAACTATCGCTATTTGAAACGCAATCGCCGAAATTCGACAAGGACAAAACAAAAACTCATGGAAAAATCTTTGTGCTTACAGAAGATACAACAGGCGATGGAGTTGTTGATCTTGATGATTTGCAGTGGGATTATCTTGAAGGTGATGGTGACTTTAGAAGCGATGAAGTAAAGAAACTGAGAGATGAAGCCGACATAATAATAACAAATCCTCCGTTTTCTTTGTTCAGAGTGTTTTTAGCTTGGATAGTTGAAGCTAAAAAGCAGTTTATCATTATCGGTAACATAAATTGTGTTACCTACAAGGAAGTATTTCCTTTAATTCAAAACAATAGTGTTTGGATGGGATGTACAATTCATAGTGGCGATAGGGAGTTTGAGGTGCCTGAAGGATATCCGCTTAAAGCTGCGGGGTGGCGTATTGATGAGAATGGGAAGAAGTATATACGTGTTAAAGGCGTTAGATGGTATACAAATATAGATCATGGACGACGCCATCATCCACTCGAACTCATGACTATGGCTGATAATATAAAATACAGTAAGCATAAAGAGGTTAAAGGCAAACAATACAGTGTATATG
>ULWZ01039525.1_pt1 | contig 10937 bp, 7 predicted proteins | sample 1960811 | NCBI WGS metagenome assembly ULWZ01 (sample SAMEA4835825, study PRJEB28245) | human gut metagenome | biome: gut microbiome; material: fecal sample | place: Denmark | collected 2008 | reverse complement strand
GCGGCTGCCATGTGCACGAGAAGTTCTCGGTAGAGGCAATCGTGAAGCTGAAGCAGGAGCATCCGGAGGCTGTAGTGATGGCTCATCTGGAGTGCAAGGCGCCGGTGCTCGCCGTGGCAGACGTGAAGGGCTCTACGGCTACGATGCTCAACTACGCCAAGGAGCACAAGGAGACGAAAGAGTATATCATCGCTACCGAGGCTGGCATTCTGCACGAGCTGCAGCGCAACTGTCCCGACGTGAAGTTCTATCCGGTTCCGCCGGAAGTGTCTGAGGGTGGGGTAGGCTGCTCTTGCAACGAGTGCGAGTACATGAAGAAGAATACGCTGCTGAAGATATACAATACGCTGCGCTACGAGCTTCCGGAGGTGACGGTAGACGAATCTATCGCCAAGGATGCCGTTAAGCCGATAGAGCGCATGCTGGAGCTTTCCTAAGGTTTACTCCCAGGGGGTGCACTTGTCTCCGCTCGGCTTTGCCGCTTGCCAGAGCAAGAAGTGCACCAACCAAGCAAGAAGTGCACCAATATTAAATCCTCCCACAGATTTCACAGATTTACACAGAAGTTTATTGCTGAGAAGAAACTCCCACAGATTTCACGGATTTACACAGATGCAAGCAAATTGTTCTGTGAATTCCGTGAATTCTGTGGGAGTTTTTACGTTATATAAATATCTGTGTGGATCCGTGCAATCTGTGGGAGAATATCCTCTGCCAGTCTGTTCTGTGTGTTCCGTGAAATCTGTGGGAGCCTCATTAAGGCTGCGTGGGAGAAGTTTATTGCTGAAAAGAAAACTCCCACGGAATTCACGGAATACACAGAAGTTTATTGTTGAGAAGAAACTCCCACAGATTTCACGGATTTACACAGATGTAAGCAAAATGTTCTGTGTGTTCCGTGAATTCTGTGGGAGTAAATATCTGTGTGAATCCGTGCAATCTGTGGGAAAATATCCTCTGCCAGTCTGTTCTGTGAATTCTGTGGGAGGATTTAATATTGGTGCACTGAGTGATATGTTGGTGCACTTCTTGCTCTGGCAAGCGGCAAAGCCGAGCGGAGACAAGTGCACCCCCTGGAGTGTACTTCCTAAAACTTCTTCAGCAGGAACGACGGCTTTACGCGCAGATAGATGCCGGCAGCAAGACTCAATTGGTTGTTGTTGCGGTACACCTTGTCGCCTACGGTGAAGTCGTCCGTGGGCAGCGTGTTGAAAATGTCAGCCTGCACGCCCCACGAGAATCCCTTGCCCAGTTCTTGCGCGTAGCTCAGCTGCGCACAAACGGTGCGGTTGCGCTTCATCTGGAAGTCGCGTTCGTGAACGCCCACCGATCCGTAGAGCGGATTGCCGAAGATGCTGATGAACTTCGAGCTGTGCCAGTAAGCTCCGCGCAGACAGAAGCGCCAGATGTCAGCCTCAGCCTTCACGTAGAAGCCGTTTCCCTGGTCGTAGGGCAGCAGATTGCCCGTCACCTGGCGGTAGTAAGCCACGTCGGCTTCGGCGTTCAGACGCGTAAGAATTTTGTTGTCGGTGTGCACGGTAGCGCCGATGCCAGCCGCTGCGTTCATCCAGGTCTTCACTTGGCGCTGTTCGGCATCGGGATTAATCTCTCCACCGCGATGCTGCATAACGACCTGCAGCGGGAAGTAGACATGCGTGCGTCGCTCCGGTCGGTTCACCTTGAAGCGTGTGGACAGACCGAAGGTGAACGCCTCCTGATGCGTGTCCTTGTCGAAGATGAAGCTCTCCCAGTTCACCCACATGTCGAAGTCGAGCGGCTTTCCGCGCCAGAGCATCTGCACGCCCATCTCGGGGTCGGCAGAGAGGGCGTTCTCCTGATTGTAGAGCGGTTCGATAAGCCGGTGGTTAGATCCGCCATATATATTGCCGAGTATGAGGTTGAACCTTGAGTTGACCGCCAGTTGCACGTTGAAGAACGGCAGCATGTGGAATCCGGTCTGCGTCTGGTCGCCCTTCCACGTAGCGATGTCGCTGTAGTTGAGGTTCGGATACTTGTTGGCTCCCCAATAGTGGAGCATGCTTACGCCCACCTCCACGCGCAAGTTCTTCAGCGGCTGGTAGCTCACGGTAGGCTGCAGTCGGTAGCCCGGCAGCGTGTATCCTTTTGTGAGGTAGCCCTTGTACTCGTTGTCGCGGAAGAAGCAGAGTGCGTCGAAGTTGAGACGCAGTTCGCCGCAGGCAGCCGTGTCGATGCGGTGGTCTGTCTCGAACAGCAGCGAGTCGATACGTGCGCCGGTCTGCGCTCCGGCGTTTGTATAAGCCAGCAATGCGAGAGCCAAAGCCGCGAGTCTTGATAAACGTTTCATCAGTTTTTGTTTCGGTTTTTGTTTATTCTGTCTACATTTATTTATAACAATGCCTACGGCAAGAATGCCGTAGGCTCCTGTTTACTCCTTTCCGAGTTTCTTTCTAAGCTGTTCGAGCGTGAGTCCGGTAGCCGTAACCTTTCCTTTCTCTATGACGATGTTGTCGGGGAGGTTAGACATGCCGAGTCGGTTGTATACATCTCCGTCCACAGCCTTGCCGTCGCATACGGTAGGTACGTCGTCCATATCTCTCTGTCGCAGCGCTGTGCGGCATAAGGAGCGCGAGTAGTCGAGACAAACGCCGAGCACCTTCATTTTGCTGCCCTTCTCCTTCTGAATCTGCGCTACGGTCTGCAGCATCGACACGCTATTGTAGTTCCACGTTGCCCACGCTATGACGACCGCCGTGTCTGCCTTTGCGAGCATGGCGTTGTTCACTTGCTTGCCGTTGATGTCGTAAGCTGCGAACTTCGGCACGCTGCTGTTGTGGGCTATGGGCGTGTGGTTGCGCACGGTCTGCTGCAGCGTCTTCAGCGCGTTGTTCTTGGGCTGACTCTCTATCATCTTGTCGATAAGGAGTCGCGCAGTAGCGAAGTCGGGGTTGTCTTTCTGCAGGAAGAAGTTGCGCACTACGTAGATGCTTACTATCGATTCGGGATGGTCTTCCACGAACTGCTTCGCGTACTTCTGTATCTCTGCCGGCGAAGCGTTTGCAATCTGTTCGCGCAGCTGGTTCATCAGTTCGTTGGCCTTTGTTCCCTTTACGGTCATCTCCTTCAGATGCGAGGCGTCGCCCTTTATGTCTACGCTTTTTCCTGGCTCTGCGAAGACGGGTTGCTCCGTGAAGTTGGGGAACACAATCATGAGCGTCATCTCCTTATTACACTCAACCTTATACGTAAAGCGTCCTGCCTGCACCTTAATGGTGTCTACTCCGCCGAGACTTCCGTCCGGGCTGTATACATAAAACTCGCCCTGATTAAGGTTCAGGAGCCTTCCGTCTATCTTGAAGTGACGTTTGTCGGTTCCACATGACACCATAATCAGGGCGAGTAATGTAGCTATAATAGTTTTTCTCATTTTAGAAAAAAGAGTTTTTTAATAGAGGGTGTGCTCAAAAGCCACACCCTCTATCAAATATCTGTCAACACCCTTTGTCGGGGCATGTTAAGTCTTACTTGAGAAGCGAGAGCTCCAAGTCCTGCTCAGCGTACTGCTTCAGAGACGGATCCTTCTGGAGAGCCTCCTTGAGGTAAGAGTTAGCAGCGAACTTGTTGCCACGACGAGCAGCCACGATAGCGTGGAGGTAGTCGGTCATAGCGTTCGGGTTCTCTACCTTGTCGAGAGTCTTCGAAGCAGCGTCGTAGTTCTTGTTCAAGATCTGAGCAAGAGCAGCTGTGTTGGTGTTCTGCTTGCCGAAGTCCTTCTCAGCCTGAGCGTAGTTGCCCTTAGCGATGTTGAGTGCGCCGAGAGCCGACTGTACGTTCTCTGAGCCAGAAGCCTTAGCGATGAGACGCTCTGCGCCCTGAACGTCGCCCTCTGCGAGTGCGAGCATACCGAGGTTAGCCTGAGCCTCAGGAGCGGCAGCGCCGAGTGATGTAGCCTTGAGAGCGTACTGCTTTGCAGCCTCCTTGTCGCCCTTAGCGAGAGCGATTGCAGCGAGGTTGTTGTAAGCGCGGTAGTCGTTCGGGTAAACCTCTGTAGTCTTCTTGTAGATAGCCTCCTGCTTAGCCTGCGAATCCTCGAGAGTAGCAGAGTAGAGAAGTTCGTCAACGCTCAGCTTTGTAGCGTCTGCGCTGTACTGCTCCTTGATCTGGTCGTCGCTGCGTCCGATTGTTTCATAGTTGATGATGAGGCGTGAGCGGCGGAGCTCAGGGAGGATACCGTTAGCGAGTTCCTGGAAGCCAGCCGACATGTTGCGGATCTGCTGTTCGCGCTCCTGCGGGTCGGTGTACATAGAGAGTACGCGGAGGATAACCTCCTTGTCCTGCAGGTTAGAAGCTGCAACGAGCTTCTGGAAACCGTCCCAGTCCTGAGCTGTATAGTGAGCGTCGATGTTAGCGTTCACCTTTGTCTTCTTCAATGTGTTCTTAACGTACTTCTCCGACTGGTTCTGGCGGTTGCCTGCGAGCTTGTCGTTGAACTTAACGCCGCCGTCAGGAGAAGCGTAAGCCTGAATCTCGACGTTCTCTACGTTGTAGCCTTCCTTGTCGGCGTTGATCTTCTTGAGCATCTCTACGAACTCCTTAACAGAGTTGTTCTTGAGCTCGCTCTTGCGGATGTTAGCCTGGTTGATGAGGAACTTGATGTTAGCCTCCTGCTTCTGAGCGTTTACGCGCTGGAAAGCGTCGGGAGCGATGCATCCGGTCTCAGATGAAACGGTATTCTTGTAGAGTTCAGATGTAGCGATAACGCCGTCAGCCACCTTCACTGAAGGTACGTTGAACTGCTTCTTGCCGATGCGTGCGTCGAATGCGAGGTACATCTCGCTCTTCTGCATCTCAGGAACGTACTTGAAGTTGGTCTTCATAGTGTAGCGTCCGCCTACCTTGTAAGAGATAGTCTGGTCGTTGCCCATCACCTTTTCGCCCTGGAATGTAGCGCTCTGGCCCTTAGCTACCTGACCATTGCCGTAGTGGAGCTCCGGAGTAACAGTAACGACAGCCTTCTTCTTCATGTACTTCTCTGGGAAAGTACCGTTAACAGTAGCCGGTACTTCGCCTGCTGTTGTCTCGAGTGGGTTAGGGATTACTGTGAAGTTGTCCGCTGAGAGCGGTCCAAGCTTCGAACAAGATGTCATGAACAGCACTGAAGCTGCTGATAACAAAAGAAGATTCTTTTTCTGCATAACTTTATGAAAAAATATTAATTGTTTTATTCTATTAGTGTTCATACATACACGCTCGATGCGTGTACTTATATTAAATAAGCATTACAAAGTTAATCACTAAAATCAGAGTCGCAAAAGACGAGGGGTTATTATTATGTTTAATTAACCATACATGTGTTAATCTTACAGATAATAACAATATTTGGGGCAAAACCAACAATCCGCAAACAAAAAAAGACAACAGATGTAGTGTCTGTTGTCTTTGTGTATTGTTGCTGATGGTTTTGTCTCGGCTTAGTTGAGAGCTGCTGTGAGCTCTGCGCCTGCCTTGAACTTAGCTACCTTCTTAGCTGCGATCTGAATCTTCTCGCCTGTGCGGAGGTTCATGCCCTCGCGTGCCGGACGCTCGTTAACGCTGAATGTGCCGAAGCCGATGAGCTGTACCTTATCGCCCTCTACGAGAGCTGTCTTGATAGCCTCTACTGCAGCCTCGAGAGCCTTCTTTGCGTCTGCCTTGCTGAGCTCAGCACCTACTGCTATCTTCTCTACCAATTCTGTCTTGTTCATAATTTTCTATATTTTATTTGTTTATAAATGTTAGTTTCTTTTGTTGTTAACCAATAAAAATTGCGTAACTCACACAATTCCAATGACAAATTTAGGTTATTCATTTCATAAATCAAACAAAAAACAGAAAAAAGTGCATAATTAATTGAAAAAAAAGGCGCCGAGAGCCTGTTTTATGCCTATTTACGTGGATTTTTCGTAATTTTGCCGCCGTAATTTCAGTATTTTACAAATATATTAATGTGATATGAATAATATTCCGACTATAACGAAAAACCTTCTGATAATAAACGTTGCGGTGTTCGTCGCCACGTATTTGTTCAGAAGTTTTGGCGTAGACCTGAACAATGTTCTGGGTCTGCACTTCTTCCTCGCACCCGACTTCCACATCTACCAGCTCTTCACGTACATGTTTGCGCACGGAGGCTTCAGCCATATCTTCTTCAACATGTTTGCGCTGTGGATGTTCGGCTGTATCGTTGAGCGCACATGGGGACCGAAGAAGTTTCTATTCTACTATATCGTGTGCGGTGTGGGTGCGGGTTTGTTCCAGGAGCTGGCACAGTACGCGCAGTTCTACCTGCTGGCGAGCGAGCAGCTTAACAACTTCTCGATAGGCAAGACGATGCTCGTGGCTAACGCTAACGCCTCGTTCCTCAACATGTGGACAACGGTTGGCGCCTCGGGCGCCGTCTACGGCATACTGCTTGCCTTCGGCATGCTCTATCCAGAGGAGCGCATCTTCATCTTCCCGCTGCCAGTGCCTATCAAGGCAAAGTGGTTCGTTGTGGGCTATGCTGCGATAGAGCTGTTCATGGCTTTCTCTACGACGGGCGACGGAGTGGCTCATCTGGCCCACTTGGGCGGCATGGTGTTCGGCTTCTTCCTCATACGCTACTGGCGACGCCATCCCGACATTCGCTACAGCCGTCGCAGTGGACAGCAGTTCTTCGACTCGATGCGTGCCTCGTGGGAGCGCCGCACCGGACGCAAGGACAACGGACCCGTGCGCGGCGGAGGCAATGCCGGCAGACCCGAGAGCGACTGGGACTACAACGCTCGCCGCAAGGCTGAGCAGGAGCGCGTTGACGAGATTCTCGACAAGATACGCCGCAACGGATACGAGTCGCTAACGCGTGAGGAGAAGCAGCAGCTCTTCGACGCAAGCAACCGAAAGTAAACAACACATTACTTCTGAACTGAAATTGAAAAATATAAAATCTGTAATACTTCGCATCGTGGCAGCGTTCAACGTAGTCACGGTGCTTTTTATGTTGGCTGTAGGCTACAGCGATAGGGTAGACCCTGTGGCTCATCCGCTCGTGGCTAACGTCGGACTGCTTTTCCCCGTGTTCCTCGTGCTCAATATGGCGTTCCTCGTGTTCTGGCTGGTGTTCTGCAAGCGTGGGGCGCTGATAGCGCTGGGCGGACTGGTGGTATGTTTCGGTCCGGTGCGCACGTATACGCCGTTTAACGTGCCGTCGTCGGCACCGGAGGGGGCACTGAAGGTGATATCGTACAACGTCTATTGCTTCAAGACATGGACCGACTTCACTCAGTCGTCTGAGATTCTCGACTATCTCGTGCGCGAGGACGCCGACATCGTCTGCATGCAGGAGGGCGACTGTTACGGTCGGGTGCGCGAACTGGTAGACTCTGTTATGAACGCTCACTACGAGTACAGCGAGCAGCACGCGTCGGATGGTCCGGAGGGCGGCGACTTGATACGCATCTACAGCAAACTGCCCATCGTGGGGCACGAGCGCATATCGGGCAAGGAGACGTTTAACGCTATGGCTTACAAGGTGAAGACGGGCGAGCGCGACACTACGCTCGTTGTCGTGGCGCATCTGCAGACCACGGGCCTCTCACCCGAAGACCGTACGCGCTTCAAGTCGATGCTGAAGGGCGACATGGAGGGCGAAGAACGCAAACAGGAAACGCGCCGCCTGTGGAGCATCCTGGGCGAGGCGTCGGCGAAGCGTGCGCCACAGGTTGACGCTGTGGCTGACTACGTGGCGAAGCATAAGGGACAGAGCATAATACTCGCCGGCGACTTCAACGATTCGCCGATATCTTATGCTCACCGCCGACTGGCTTCCGAGCTCACCGACTGCTACATAGCGTCGGCTAACGGTCCGGGCATCTCCTATCATTACAACTGCTTCTACGTGCGCATCGACAACATCATGTGCTCTGAGCATTGGACGCCCTACGAGTGTCGTGTGGACAACACGATAAAGGCGTCAGATCATTATCCGATTGTCTGCAAACTTGCTCGAACTGAGAATTGAGAGTTGGTTCAGTTGAGAATTGAGAGTTGAGAATTGAGAGTTTTGGTCGAAGCCACTTGTCTTATATTTGTGCGCCCTTTTTGCGCCCTTTTTCACCTTATATATTATAAAAATCTTTAAAAAACCGCCCGATTTTCCCCTAATTAAACCCTTAAACCTTTGCAAAACAAAGAAATAAAGCTATAAATTTCGGTTTAACTGAAAAAATCTGTAACTTTGCACGCTATCTGTACACATACACAGCGAAAAAATAATAATAACAAAAAAATAAATCAAAAAAATGCAGAACAAAGGTATTGTAATTGTAACAGCTGTCCTTTTGACGCTTGCAAGTATCTTCTATCTCTCGTTCTCGGCTGTCACAAAATACTATGACAGCCAGGCTGCGAAGATAAAGGATCCTATAGCACAGCAGGACTACAAGGACTCCGTGAAGTATCTTGGCATCTACTCTTATCAGAAGTGTCTCGAAACACAGATCGGTCTCGGTCTTGACCTCAAAGGCGGTATGAACGTCATCCTCGAAGTGAGCGTTCCCGACGTACTCGAGAACCTCGCCGACCACAAGGTAGACGCAGCTTTCGTAAAGTCGATGAAAGAGGCTCGCGCAGAGCACGAGGTGTCGCAGAGCGACTTCATCACTCTCTTCATCAACGCTTTCAAGAAGAACGCTCCGGGACGCCATCTCTCAGAGATCTTCGCTACACAGCAGCTCCAGGGCAAGGTTTCGCCCAACTCTTCTGACAAGGACGTAGAGAAGGTGCTCCGCACAGAAGTGCAGGCAGCCATCGACAACTCGTTCCTCGTAGTGCGTACACGTATCGACAAGTTCGGCGTCGTACAGCCTAACATCCAGAAGCTCGAGGGTCAGCAGGGCCGCATCATGGTAGAAATGCCGGGTATCAACGAGCCGGAGCGCGTGCGCAAGCTCCTCCAGGGTAGTGCAAACCTTGAGTTCTGGGAGACATACAACTCAGACGAAATCATCCCTTACCTCTCACAGCTCAACCAGCGCGAGGCTAACCACCGCTCTGGCGCCAAGGAGGAAGTAGCCGATTCGGCAGCTAACGACACAGCAGCCGTAGCAGCAGTCGAGAAGGCAGAAGCAAAGGCTCAGGCAAAGGCAGCTTTCAAGACAAAGAAGAACGCCAAGGCAGACGACGCAGCAGCTGCGGCTGAGGCTAAGAAGCAGAACCCGCTCTTCTCTATCTTCCAGCCCTCGGGCAACGGCGCGCTCAGCCTCGTAGGCTACGCTTCGGCACGCGACACAGCAGAGGTAAACAAGATTATCTACTCGGCTCTCGCCAAGCAGATTCTCCCTGCCGACTGCCGCCTCCTCTGGAGCGCTAAGCCGGCTGACGGTATCCAGGCTAAGAACATCTACGAGCTCCACGCCATCAAGGTGACAACCACCAACGGACGCGCTCCTATCGAGGGCGACGTAGTGACAGACGCTAAGGACCAGTTCAACAACCTCACAGGCTCGCCTGAGGTATCAATGACAATGAACTCTGACGGCGCACGCCGCTGGGCAGCCCTCACAAAGGCTAACGTAGGCAAGGCAATCGCCATCGTGCTCGACGGCACAGTATACTCTGCTCCGCGCGTAAACGGCGAGATCTCTGGCGGTCAGTCGTCAATCTCTGGTAACTTCACAATCGAAGATACAAAGGACTTGGCTAACACTCTTAAGTCTGGTCGTATGCCGGCTCCGGCACACATCGTTCAGGAGGAAGTAGTAGGTCCGACACTCGGTGCACAGTCAATCCAGCAGGGCTTCATCTCGTTCATCTTCGCCTTCATCATTTTGATGATCTACATGGTAGTGATGTACGACTTCATCCCGGGTATGGTAGCTAACGGCGCCCTCCTCCTCAACCTCTTCTTCACCATGGGTATCATGGCATCGTTCCAGGCAGCACTCACAATGCCAGGTATCGCCGGTATCGTGCTCGCCCTCGGTATGGCTGTAGACGCCAACGTGCTTATCTACGAGCGCACCAAGGAGGAACTCAAGAAGGGTCTCGGCACAAAGCAGGCACTCTCGCTGGGTTACAGCAACGCCTTCTCAGCCATCTTCGACTCTAACTTGACATCAATCATCACCGGTATCATCCTCTACGTGTTCGGTACAGGCCCAATCCGCGGCTTCGCTACCACACTTATCATCGGTATCTGCTGCTCGTTCTTCACCGCAGTGTTCCTCACACGCCTCGTTTACGAGAACCGTCTGAAGCACGACAAGTGGACAAAGCAGAACTTCTCTACACGCGTGTCACGCAACTTCATGGCAAACAAGAACTTCGCGTTCATGTCGTCATACAAGACATCGTTCACAGTGTTCGGCATCGTAATCCTCATCATGCTCGGCAGCTTCTTCGTACGCGGTTTGAGCAAGGGTATCGACTTCACCGGTGGTCGCAACTACGTAGTAGTGCTCGAGAAGCAGACAGAGCCTGAGCAGGTGAAGGAAGCCCTCACACCGCTCTTCAAGGGCGCAACAGTAAACGCTCTCGCACTCGGTACAGACGGCAAGACAATCCGTATCTCTACCAACTACAAGATTGAGTCGAACAACCCCGCCATCGACAACGAGGTAGAGAACATCCTCTACAAGGGTCTCCACGGCGCTGGTCTCGTAACTCAGGGCAGCGTTGAGGCATTCAAGAACCCTGACGTACGCGCAGGTGGCTCTATCGTATCGTCTACAAAGGTAGGTCCGGCAGTGGCTAAGGACATCACACACGGCGCTATCATCAGCGTGCTCTTCGCCCTCGCAGCCATCTTCCTCTACATCCTCGTACGTTTCCGCAACGTAGCGTTCTCAGTAGGCTCTACAGTAGCCCTCGCCGTAGACGCAACAATCGTTATCGGATTCTTCTCACTCCTTTGGGACGTAGTGCCGTTCTCACTCGAGATC
>ULWZ01050292.1_pt1 | contig 11074 bp, 10 predicted proteins | sample 1960811 | NCBI WGS metagenome assembly ULWZ01 (sample SAMEA4835825, study PRJEB28245) | human gut metagenome | biome: gut microbiome; material: fecal sample | place: Denmark | collected 2008 | reverse complement strand
CAGCAAAGCCACTAATAAATGCAATCTTTTCTGCATACCTTTTTTTATAAAATTAATTAATAATACGGGGGAATAGCCCCCAAATATCTATTACGGGTGCAAAATTAAACAAAAAATTCGATATAAGTGTTACAACTGCATGAAAAATTGTGTTTTATAACATAAAAAAAATCTGCGTTAAGGAAATAACGCAGATTTTCTTTAAATTATTATTTATAACGGGGGTTTGGTTATAATTTTTCGAGGGGCTCGAGGCGGAGGGCTGCCTCGGGGGACTGACCTTCTATACCAGGCGATGGAATCGCCTGGAACGGGGGCTAGGCTCCCTGAGGGGGGACCTGAAGAGGACCTGAGGAGGGGCCTGAAGAGGACCTGAGGAGGGACCTGAAGAGGACCTGAAACGGACCTGAGGAGGACCTGAGGGGGGGGCGGGCTGCCCCTACTCCTTTCTTTGCCAAATGCTCATTACCTTGCGACGGATGGCGAGGATGTTCAGGATAGAGACTATCAGGAACAAAAGCATGCCTAAGCAGACGGCTGGGAGCATGGTGCCTTCTTCGATGTCAGGGAAGATGGCCTCGATAAACTCCATGTAGTAGCCACGGACGAAGAAGAGGATGACCCAGGCGATGATGAGCACCACCAGGTTGAGTGACATGGTGAGCACCTGATATGGCTTCGCCACATTGGCAGGACTATAGCCTATCAGAAGCAGGTTCTCCAACTTGGATGAGTTCTTCTGTACCAGCAGATAGATGCTGAGCATCAGAATGTAGAAACTCAGGATGGAGATGACCAGTCCGATAATCATTACCATGGATACCATCATGCGAAGGAAATAGGTGGTCTTCTCGGCATCAAGCTTGTCGGTTTCCACCTCATATCCGTTATCATCCAGGTATTTGGTGATGTTCTCGTCTCCCGGATTGCCTACCTCTACGATGAGGCGGTTAGGATCGCTCTTCTGGTTTGGAGCAAACTCCTGGTTGCTCCAGTCCATAAATGCCTGTGGCACGAGGATGGTGTTGAGACGGGAAGAGAATCCGATGACCTTACCCTTGAACTGCTCCTTCTTGCCGGCTGCCTGAATCTGGATATTGAAATCAATCATTCCCATCAGTCCATCGCTGATTTTCGGGAGCGAATGACTCTGGGCGAATCCGAAGTTATACATATTAATATAGGTACGCGGAAGGATGATTGGCACTTCCTTGGCTCCTGGCGTATACTTCCAGTCCTTGAGCGGCACATCGACGAAGCCGTCGGGCACGCTCTCAAAGAAGAGTTCGCTGTTCAGTACATTCACGCCGTTGACGCCCATCTGGGCATCTACCTTATATTCCGTAGAGGTGAACTTTCCCACCTTCTTCACGAACTTCTGGTCTCTGACATCATCTATCTCAGCACCCGTGAAGGTATTGGAGCGGCCGCTGATGATATTTCCCATACCTATCTTCTTGCTCATGATGAGATAGTCGGCTTTCATGAAACTGTCTTCCTGTGTGAAGACAGGCAGCACGTCCTTGTAAAACTGGAAGCCGAAAAGGACGATGAGCATACCGAAGAGATTGGCGAAGGCGAAACCTGCAAACTGCGGTATGCTAATATGCTGACGAAGTAATTTCCAAACTAAATTCATTTTTGAATTGTTGAATGTTAAGTGTTGAATGATAAATTACAACTTAAAAGTGTGCTCGTAAGGCAAGTCCATGTGCTTACCTATACTGGTAACGATGACACCAGCCCCCTGCTCCTTGGCTTCCGCCATCATGATTTCCGCCATGATACGGGAGTTGTTGTCGTCGAGGTGACTGATAGGTTCATCGGCAAGAATGAAGTCGAAAGGCTGACAGAGCGCTCGCATCATCGCCACACGCTGCTGCTGTCCGAACGACATTCTTCCAATCTTTGCATCCACCTTGTCGGCGATACCGAGCATATCAAACCATTTCAAGATCTGTTCACGGCTCTTGAATCCGGTAATCTTGTTCTTGATTTCTACATTCTCCAGAGCGGTAAGCTCCGGGAAGAGACGAAGTTCCTGAAAGAGGTGGCTGATATGACGCTTTCTCATTTCCACCCAATCCTTAACCTTATAATTAGCGGTAACATCCTTGTCGAACATCACGCTTCCGCTGTAGTCGTGACGATAGCCGAGCACATAGCTGCAGAAAGTACTCTTTCCGCTGCCACTCTCTGCCTCGATAAGATAAAGATGCCCTTTCTCGAAGGTGACATCCTGCTTCCATATCTCCGAATCCAGGTCATTGCGCTGGGCGAAGACCTGTGGGAGAACGGAATGAAGCTGAATCTTTTCCACGTTATATTATTTAATGTATAATTATTAATGTTTAATTGCAGGAACAACCTTACATTTAAAGCCTTTTTGCCCTTTTACTTCAAGGTATAGACCACGGAAGTAAGGTTGCCGAATACTGGAGACAGCAGACCGGTTACGGTAGAGATGGCATCGTCCTTGCCCGAACCGTTGCCGTCGGAACTCTTGGCGAGATTGATGACCATCGCCAGCTTCTGACCCACGATGAGCTTCTGAATCTTGGCATCTATCGGATGATTGCTTGGCTTCACGGCATACTGGGCAGTGAGTTCATCGCTTCCGCTGTAGAACTGCTTGTCATCGGTTACGCCGAAATAGAAAGAAGTCTTGCCGTCGGTATAGAAGTAAGCATTCTTAGCCCAGTTGGCAATTTTGGCACCCGGAGGACATGATTTCTTCCAGTAATCCACATCGCCCAACCACTTGCTGTGAGCCAGTTTAGCCGCCATCATGATCTTGAGGTCGGCATCTCCCAAGGTTGGCATCACGATGGCCATATCTCCATCCACACTACGGATGATATTGTCCATATCCACCGCCTGATTAATACCCATGAGAAGGGTCTGCAGACTGCTGTTGTTCTGCATCATAGGCAGGAACTGCTCGCCCTTTACGTTCATGAAGATGCCAGCCAGAGCATCTCCCGGCATCGACTTGACGTAGGCTCCCTTGATAGGACGATATGTTTGAGCCGCCTTCTTCAAGGCAGCGTCAATGGTTTTATTGAAAGAGAAAGTTTCTCCGTGAATCTGCAAGATACCGTCCTTGACGTTCATCTCGGCAGCAATCACCACCTGGGAAGGGTCGGTATCCTTAGGTGCACCAAGGGTGAACGGAGCGATGAACTTTTCCGGCAAAGCCTGAGCCTGAGCCACCATCGCCATTGGAGACGTGATGGTCTGCAAGCGCTCGAACAAAGGAGAAACGGTGATGCCCTCCTCCTCTTCAGCCTTGAGATATCTTACCATCTGCTGCTGGAGCTGAGCCTGTGCATCAGCCACTACCGGTCCCATGACGAGGAGCGCCTGGTCAGAAAAGCCCACAAGCCATGAGTTCTTCAAGACGGCAAAATGGAAGCCCTTGCGTTCCTTTACTTCGGATGCGATATGCTGCTTGGCAAGCGAAGCGAGCCAGTCTTCCACATCACTCTCGCTGCTGACCTTGGCACAGAGCCCGAGGTTTCCGTCAGCACTCTCGAAGAGATACATTTTTTCTGTAATGTCGATACCGCACTTGTCTACATCCTCTACATGAAGGAGTGATTTGAGCATGCCCGCCTTGTCTTCCGCATGAATATCGGAAGCCATCTGCTGCATATCCACCGAAATAAGTGCAGTACTTTTCTTAGGAATGGCATTGAGATAGTCGCTGCCAGAACATGATGCGAGCATCCCGACAAGGCATGCCAAGCACATCATAACCAAATTCTTATACAATCTTTTCATCTCATTTAGATAAATATTTTAAAGCTTTTGCCCTTACAGGGCGCATTGCTGTTGCTTAATTAAACCCAGGGCGTTGCCCTAGGCTAGGAGCTTCTGCCCTTTACCTTTCCCTTCGGCCGGTGACCGTTGGTTCAGGGCGTATTGGATCAAACTGGCTATAATCTCCTTACGATATGCGCCATGTGAACCGCTACAAGGCCGGCGGTTTCGGTACGGAGACGGCTGGTGCCCAGGGATACGCTCTCGTAGCCGTTCTCCAGGGCAAGGCGAACCTCATCGATGGAGAAATCGCCCTCCGGACCTACCAGCACCGTGATATCAGCTGCATCTGCAGTTGAAGATTCAGAAGCAGCAGTGGCTACATCTGCATTTGAAGATTCAGTAGCAGCAGGAGCATGAGCTTCATTCAGAATACCAGAAATCTCGGTAAAGAAGTCTTTCTTCTCTACCTCTTCGTAGCAATGACAGATAAACTTTCTGCCGGGACGAGGGGTCTGGATAAACTCCTTGAAGCTGACCAGCTCGTTCACTACCGGTTTCCACGCCTTATGACTCTGCTTGACGGCAGAAATCACAATCTTGTCAATTCTTGGCGTCTTCACCACCTTGCGCTCAGAAAACTGGCAGTTGAGGAACGAGAGTTCATCAAAACCGATTTCCGTGGCTTTCTCAGCCATCCATTCGATACGCTCCATCATCTTGGTTGGCGCAATCGCCAGATGGATATGTCCCTTCCAGGCACGCTGCTGCGGCATCTCTTCCTTGATTTCATAGAGACATCGCTTGCTGGATGCAGCAGTAACCTCAGCACGGAAAAAGGAGCCTTCTCCATCCATGAGGAATATCTCGTCCCCACCCTTCAGTCGCAGAACGCGCAGGGCATGGGTAGCTTCCTCGGCAGGCAGTTCCACCTGATTAGCCGCATCCGGCACATAGAAATATCTAACTTCCTTCATTATTTGTTCGCATTTTTCGCCTTTTCCTCACGGCGCTTGATTTCATCACGGATATAAGAAGCATCTTCATACTTCTCATCATCTACAGCTCTCTGCAAAGCCAGTTCCAGAAGTCGGTCTGGCAGGGTAAGGATAGGAATAGCCACACGCTGCATCCCTCCCTCGTAAGGAGTAGAGAAGTTTTTGATTACCTCTTCAGATGTCAGGATTTCATACCCATTCATCAAGGAAAGCAGGATGGCATCTTCTATCTGGAGCAGGTAAGACTGGTCGGTGTCAACATTCACCAGCTTCGTCTTCAGTCCCACTCCCTTGATGCCCAAGACCTCAATCTCATAACGAGCAGCGTCGTCTTCCTTGAGAATCTTCGCCAGCACATCAACGGCACCTATTCTCTCTTCATCCTTGTGCTGCTCATACTCCTTGATTTTCATCGCCACCTCCGGAATGGTGAGAATGGTAAGCACTCGGGTTTCTTCCTCATTGGTGAGGGCAATGACCCCGGCATCTACCGACTCAGCTATTGCAAAAGATCCTTTATATACTAACTTTACCATTTATTTTGTCTCCTTCTTAGGTCTGAACAAGATGGCGAAGGCAACTCCGACCAAAAGAGCATAACCTGCGAAGATAAACCAGCAGGTCTGCCAATCGCCCATTAAATATCCATTTTCCCAATGACAGTAATGATTGATTACCTGTCCGGCAAGAATGGTACCGATAGAGGCACCCAAACCATTCGTCATCAGCATAAACAATCCCTGTGCCGAAGCTCTGACCTTAGGTTCGCACTTCTGGTCTACGAACAGACCACCCGACACATTGAAGAAATCGAAAGCCACACCGTATACGAGGCATGAGAGAATGAAGAGGATAACGCCAGGGAACGCCGGATTGCCCATTCCGAAGAAGCCGAAACGGAACACCCATGCAAACATGGCGATGAGCATCACGATCTTGATGCCATAACGCTTGAGGAAGTATGGAATCAGGAGGATGCAGAGCGCCTCAGCAATCTGAGAGATGGATACCAGAAGCGTAGCATTATTGGCAGCAAAGGTATCCAGCATGGCAGGATCGCCCTTGAAGCTGGTGATGAAAGGTGTAGCATAACCGTTGGTCACCTGCAGGCTCATACCGAGCAGACAGGAGAAGATAAAGAACAATGCCATCTCGCGGCTCTTGAAGAGCTTGAAGGCATCGAAGCCCCATGTCTCCACCCAGCTGCGCGCCTGCTTCTTCACCAGCTGGCACTGTGGCAAGCCGAAGCAGTAGAGGAAGAGTACGATACTCAGGATTCCCGATACGAGAAACTGGAGATGGGTATACTGGAACTTGTTGGCATTCTCAGAGAAGAGGAACTGGAAGGTTCCGTTATCCCAGGTAGCACAGTTGACAATCCACATGGTGGCGATGAAACCTACGGTTCCAAAGACACGGATAGGTGGGAAGTCCTTGATGGTATCCCGTCCATGGTTCTTCAGAATGGTGAAAGCTGCGGTATTGGAAAGCGCCAGCGTAGGCATATAGAACGCCACGCTGAAGGTATAGACAGCCATGAAGAGCGCCTCGTTAGGAGTGGCACTCGCCTGTCCCATCAGGAAAAGTCCTATCATCGACAGGCCAGCCAGCAGATGGCAGTATCCCAGAAGGCGTTGTGGCTGGACATATTTATCCGCAACAATACCCATCAAAGTAGGCATGAAGATGGAAACAATACCCTGAATGGTATAGAACCACGAGATTTCTGCACCCATTCCGGCTTTGCCGAGATAGTTGCCCATAGATGTGAGATAGGCTCCCCAAACAGCGAACTCCAAGAAGTTCATTATTGATAAGCGTACTTTCAGATTCATATTCTTTTTTCTAATTTCTATTGGTATTAAGATTCTACTTGAACTGCTCAGAATGCAACCGTTTTTGGAATTGTTTTCTGCAGTTTATAGTGTGCAAAGATACATATTTTATCGAAAAGAGCGTAATTTTTTGCAGATTATCCGCCGTAAAGCTAGTTTATTTAACAAATAATGTGTAAATTTGCAGCCAAAAACAAAGAATCAATAGAAAATGTTATTAAAGTTTTTCCTTACGTGTAACAAGATTGGTGCCTTCACGCTGGGTGGAGGCTACGCCATGATTCCTATCATGGAGAGAGAATTCGTGGATAAGAACCGGTGGATGAACAAGGAGGAATTCATGGACATTATGGTAGTGGCTCAGGCTACTCCGGGTATCTTCGCCATTGATATGGCGAGTCATATCGGCTATAAGCTGAAGGGCGTATGGGGCGGCATCGTGGGTGCCATCGGTATTGCGTTGCCTTCCATCATCGCCATTCTCATCATCGCCATGTTCTTCCAGCAGTTCAAGGACAATTACTGGGTGGCGAAGTTCTTTGCGGGTGTTCGTCCGGCTGTGGTAGCGCTGATTGCAGCTCCCTGCTTCAAGATGGCTAAGACGGCCAGCATCAACCGCTACAACATCTGGATTCCCTTCGTCTGCTGTGCGCTGATTGCTGTTTTCGGCATCTCGCCTATCTATATCATCATTGCTGCCGGCGTGCTTGGCTGGCTTTATGGAAAGGTAAAGGGATAAAGAGGGTTCTGGCTGGGGAGTGAATCCTTTTCTGGGGAGGGAATCCGATGGAATCGGATTCAACGGAGGCTCAGAGGGGACATCATTCCAAGGTTCAACGCTCAAAGTTCAATGTTCAAAGTTCAAAGTTATGTTGTTTCTGAAATTATTTCTGATATTTACCAAGATTGGTACATTTAATTTTGGTGGTGGATATGCGATGCTTTCGCTCATCCACAACGAGACGGTGGTGAAGAACCACTGGCTCTCTAATGCTGAGTTTACGGATATTGTGGCTATCAGCCAGTCTACTCCGGGTCCTATCGGCATCAACTGCGCCACCTACGTGGGTTATACCGCCTGTCTGCATGAGGGCTATCCCGTCTGGGCAGCCTGGTTGGGTTCTGTCCTGGCTTCGCTTTCCATCATGTGGCTTCCATTCATCATCATGATTCTCATCAGCCGCTATCTGATAACCCATAAGGATTCCAAGATTGTGAAGGATGTCTTTGCGGGGCTTCGTCCTGCCATCATCGGTCTGATAGCTGCAGCAGCGGTTCTGTTGATGAATAAGGAGAACTTCGGTTCGCCTCATGACAATCCATTTGCTTTCGGAGTAAGTGTAGCGCTGTTCATCGGTGCTTTCTACTTTACAAAGGCAAAGAAGACCAACCCGATATTGCTGCTTTTCATCTGTGGCATCATCGGATTATTCATCTTCTAAAGCCTGCGGTCCTTAAGGGCAAAAAGCCTTTCCCATAGGCACAAAAAAAATTGATTGTCTCACGACAACCAATCTTTTATTAACCTTAATAATCTAATACCATGAAAAACACGTTGCAAAATTACTAATTTTATTGCAACAATAGGTATAAGATATGGAAAAACTTTCTATTTTTAACTCTCCTTAAAAGATTTCCCGCTCCAATTAAATTTTCTTTGCAATTTAATTGCGTTCACGAGTTTCTTGTCTTCTGTAGAGAGAAGGGGTAAAGAAAGGCGGACCACCACTGCATTTTCATGCTGCAGCAGCAAGGCGCTCACCATTCTCGGTTCAATCATCGCCTTCAACTCCTTAAAGCGTGATTCGCTCATCGTATCCGGTTTCTGAACCAGACAACCTGCCAGTTCCCCGATGCTCTTGCCATCGAAAAGACGACTTGTATCCAGGGCTTTCCAATCCTGGGTGAAAAGATGCAGTTCGCTCTCCTTCTCCGGTCCGGCGAAGGTCTTGACAACGCAGAGCACAGAGTCGCCCTGCTCCATCGGCAATTTCTTCATCTGAAGAGTAGAAGCCGAGCTCAAACGTATCTGCACGAAATCCTGGGCAAGCGTATCCATCACGCTCGCCTCCCCCAGCAGGTTCTTCACCTCTGCCTTCACGCCCATCTCCTGCAGCTCTGCAAATTCCAGTCGCAGGTTGCTATTGAGAGCAGGCGTCATCGAATCCGGCATCGAAACCAGCAAGTCTTTCATCGACTTGGCTTCCATGCCCAAGCTTGCCATCATCAGGCAAGCGCATAATATATATTTTATCTTCTTCATCACTACAATTCCTTAGACCACTTCTTTCCCCAAGGGGTAAAGAGCCAAATCAAAAATGCCGTAGCCGGAACTAAGCATATTGCGAAAGTTAAAGCCAATGTATTCATAAATTTAACGTTTAGAGGATGAACCCATACGCCCTATTCAGAAGATTGCCCAATACGCTGGGAACATATGGGGCCAGCAATATCAACCATTAGAGATTCTCTAAGAATTTCTTACCCCATTTTGTATGAAGCCAAAGTGCCATAGCACCAGCAACGACCGTAATAGTCGCATAAATCATTACCAATCCTTCCATATTCTCTATTTTCCGACAAAATTACGGAAAATAAATGTAATCTGCAAATGATTTAATATTTTTCTTCTGATTTTAACCTAAAAGAGTGACATAAAAGTCATAAAATGCTTTTCTAATCTCGTCTCTTACCCTGCGGAACTCAGAAATGACATACACTTCATCTCCTTTTGCTTTAGATGGGTCGTCGAATCCGATGTGAAGACGCTTGCCTACTTTGCCAACAAAGGCGGGACAGGATTCATTTGCCCCTCCACAAACGGTTATCACATAGTCCCAGCTTTCATTCAGGTAATGATCGACACTCTTGGGGGTATGGTGGGATATGTCTATTCCCACTTCTGCCATTACCCGTATGGCTGTGGGATGTACTTTTTCGGCAGGATGTATTCCTGCCGAAAACACTTCTATGTTTTGGTCGAACGACTGAAGAAAGCCATGTGCCATTTGGCTACGGCAACTATTGCCAGTGCATAAAACAAGTATTTTCATAAGATGAAATAAAATAGATAACCCAAGAAGATGATGAATAGCGTGATGGTACCGAAGAATAAGCCTATGAGCCGCCATGTCATAACCTTCTTAAGCAGCGTGGCTTCTGGCAGTGATTAACCCCACTATGGCATCATAAAGGCAATGGCGGTACCAAGTGACTCGTTCGACTTATATTCACCACAAATCTTACAGTAATGTCCTTTATGCTTCTTTGCCATGACCGTTTATTTTGGCAAATACGAAATCAACTGCTCCATGCTATTTTCGATACTCTCAATAGTCGGTATATCTTTGTAGGCAAGGTCAGGAAGTTCTTTTGCATAGACGTTGCTTAACACTGACCATACATTATGCAGGTCACTGATGATTGGAGAATCCATAATGTCTTTGTTTTGCCATCCTTCGGGCTTGTCAAATCTTTGTTGGTCTTGTGCAAACAAGTTGCTGAAGTCCAATTTGAAAGCGTCACTTTTCAAATAGTCCTGTGTCTCAGCATCATTCAAGAGGAAATGCAAATCATAGAAATGACGTATCTTAGCTGTCAACTCCGACATGTAGTTGTCGGCCAAGGAACACCGAAGTAATGACACTAATTTTTCAGTCAATGTCCTACGCCTGTCGAGAACATTCACCTCGAAAGGTTGCATATCATATTCCTCTATCAAGTTCTCGTTGCCTGTCTTTTGCAAGAACTCGGTCAAGAAGCTTTGCAGTTTACATTTCTGAAAAGGATATGGATTGGCAAATGAATTGATTTCGACAAGCAACTGTCCTGCTTTGATAGCACCTACTTGTAATGTATCAATGGCTCGTGGATAAGAATAGTATGCCTTGTGATAATGAGAACCCTTGCTCGTAAAACCAGGCATATCCATTTCTTGCAGACCTTCCGTCATGCTTTTGGCAGTTCTCTTGATCAGCATCTTCAATTGGTTGCCACTGAGCGTCCATGCCTCAGAGATAGCAATATCTATGTCTTCTGAGAATCTACTACCGATACCATATGCTTTTGTAAGACTTGTTCCTCCTTTGAAAATGGCACGGTTATCCTTGTCGTTCGCAGCCATCAAAGTCAACGATCGACAAATCCAATAGTCTTTCTCTATAAAGATGCTCTTAATGCCGAGTCCTCCATCTCCTACAGGTTGCGATGCTGCTTGCAATGCATCAGAGAACAAATCCCTGTTTTCATGTAATCTCATATGATGTTCCAGTTTTTTTTGTTTGATAATACTTTGTCGGATACTGGCAACTTGTAGCTGGTCACTCCATTCAATGTTTTACTGATGGTTTCCGTTTCAAGCCCCATGTTCTCGTAGATGGCTCCAAGCAAAGCTCTTACATAAGGTGTGTATGCCAAGGATAGTTCTGCCAATTCTTGCTTCTGTTCCATTGAAAGAGCATTGATTGCTTTGCAAATATT
>ULWZ01050961.1_pt1 | contig 11088 bp, 9 predicted proteins | sample 1960811 | NCBI WGS metagenome assembly ULWZ01 (sample SAMEA4835825, study PRJEB28245) | human gut metagenome | biome: gut microbiome; material: fecal sample | place: Denmark | collected 2008 | reverse complement strand
TCAGTCCGTTGAGTAAAATTACTCAGCCGACTGAGTAAAATTACTCATTATGCTGAGTAAAACAACTTGAAGCATGCTGCATAGCTCTATATTCAATAGGACTTACACCATATTTCCGCTTAAAGGCTGTGCAGAGAATGCTGTCAGAATCCAAATCTCATCGGCAATTATAGCCTATTACCTCGTTGCTATCGTACAACATGATTTAACTGTCGTTGTCAACAGACAATGTGGGTGATTTTCGTTTAGGGAATTAACCCCATTGCTTTGGCAACCTTTCAGGCTTCTATGGCATTGCGACTTTTAGTTTCTGTAAAATGTTCTGGCGGTGCCTATGAGGTTCATCCGGAATATAGAGTGATTTGATTGTAACGACACAAGGCTACAACTAACGACACCAGTGAATATGTCCATTTACGATCGTGAAACTAATGTCTTTAGTGGAGTCTATAAGCATCTTTGCGAGCACGCTTACAAAGAAACTTCCTATACTTTGCAGTTTTAAACTTCTTGTCAATAATCATGGTCCCAATAAAGATGTCTGCGATGATGACGAGCAATAAAGTCTATATTACGTGTAAAAATAAACTTGCCCAATTCACTGGGATAGTTTCCACTTAGATCACCATCCTGCAACATGTTGTTCTCAAGCAGATAATGGAGAAACTCAGGGTGCATGGCCCCCGTATTGATTAATGCATCCATAGTTTCCTTTTGCAATGTACGTGCGTCACATTTTCTATAGTATGGGTTGTAACTGCATTTTATCACATGAATAATATTAGGTGCAAAAATAATTCCTGCTTTCTCAGATATAAAGCCTACTTGTGGACCACTTGGCAAATGATGGCAAACCTCTGTCATATCCAATTCTGGCGAAATCTTAGTCAACCATTCTTTCAGTTCATTAGTGTCCTTAAAGAATGCAAGACGCTTCCCTTCCGCCCGTTTCATATATAAAGGATAGGCATGTTCGTAAGAGTTTCTTAATGCAGCCTGACGCTCGTGCATCTTGTCATACACCTCTTTCTTCGAGTTGAACAACACACCATTGATTTCCCAATCATTATCAGCATACTTCACAAGTGCTGTACAAATATATGAACCTTTAATGAAAACATCAGGATAAACATTCTTCAATTTGTACACTTCGTCCTTCGAGCTCTTCAGCACAGCATTTCCCGAATCCACATCAGAAACCTCAAATATATCCTGCTGACAATACTTAAGATTCCTCAGTTTTTCAGACTCCTCTTGCATGCAATTTTCTAAATACATATCTGCCAGCCACAGATGAGGCATCTCTGCCATTGGTCCTATCTCGCAATTCAAAGAGAAAGCCGTTTCAGCATAGTACATAGCTTCACCTTTACTAAACTGTCCTAAATACAAATCCAAATATTCCTCAAACCTATCTTCAGATAAAGGAGAGCAGAGCAGGTAGGAGCGACGAAGCCATATTAGCACATGCTTCAACTTGAAATAATCATTGGCCGTATCTGAGTTGTATATAAAATCATACAAAGAATCGTTCACATCAACCTCATCATCCTCGGTAAGTATATCCATAATAATATTTGCCGCATCCTCACCCATAGCTAAAGGATTGAGAAAGCGGTCGTCAAAATTTCTGGACAACACAAGCCATACCAACAGTTCTACTTCTTTGGCATTCACATCATTCTTATCAGGAACATGGGAATCAAAGAAAGGCAAAGAGTGTGTATATGCGAGCGAGTGCTTATGTACAAAGGCGTTCCATAACCCGATATCAGACATCTTGTCCTCATAGTAAATTGCCACATTAATGGCAATCTCTTTCTTCAGTTTATCTGCATCAGGCAAACTGATGTCCATATTCTTTATTCTATCATAAATACGATTTGCTACATCCACATACATGGGGCATGGCTGAATTCCAACCGGATAGTACGGAGAGAGATCATATGGAAATATTGTTCGTTTCATTTTATATTATGGTTGCAAGTGAGTATTTTATATAGTGGAAACACCATTGCGGTCATGGCTTGCCTTAAATGCATAAGGCAATGGCAAAAATAATGGCTTTCTCATACATCGCCAAATAAATGTAATATTTTTTGAGTCTATTTAACCATCATACTTTTTATAGAAACACAAACTTAACTTGAAAACGAGTCGTACATTATCTAATACAAGGGAAAAGTGGCAATATTGCTTTTGCCCTTACAAGGCGTTTGCTTTGATTCATTTGCATTATTCCAATATCGCTGACCCGGCACCATTTTGCCGTGAAGCCTCATTGTTTTGTTTTACGTGTTTGCCGAAGCCGAACACATAAGAAACGCCCAATTTTACATAGCAATGACTATCCACTCCATAACCAGACTGCTTGCGGTCGAAATATCTGCTGTTCATCTCATTGCTTGAATTCTTCCAGCTCCATGTGAATGGATTTGTAATCTGGGCCAATACATTCCATGATGAGTTTCCCCATCCTATACTCAAGGAGTAGGTCTCTTTATGTTTAGTCCATAATCCATTTATTTCACTTCCCGGTGCACTCTTATCTGAGAAATATTGAGCGCCTATATTCCATCCACCGAAATACCAATAAGCTTGCAGTGAGTAGTTCACATCTACATGATCCGAGTTGAAAGGTTCGCCGTTATGGCAGAAAGGCATTGCTATTTGTCCTGCAATCTGCAATCTGTTTTGTAGCAGCCTCACTCGTCCGTAGGCTCCCGTTGTCAATGATGTGAAACCGCCCATAGGCTGTTCTATTGTTCGTAATATTCCGGTTGAGGATGGAGTATATACAAAGGCGTATCGGTCGCGTACCGACCATGCTGTGGCATAGACTGAAAAGCTGATACTGTTGTTCGGTATGCAGGTGTAAGTTATGCCATAGTCGAAACTCTTGTATGGCTTAAGGGCAGGGTTGCCGGTATAGCTCATCAACGGGTTTGACTGTACGACAGCCTCGCTACGGTAAGACGAGAGTGGCACGGAGGTCATGTAATGAAATACGGCTGAGATATAATTCTTATTGTTGAACGAGTACTGAACCGATGCGTCTGCCCAAGGTTGGGTAGAATGTTCGATGGTTTGTCTATACTTCGAGTGGTCGTAATTGTATCCCACACCTAAATATATATAGTATTTGTTCTTTGAAAATGAATAACCCAATCCCGGACCTATACGGTATGTAGTGAGTCGGTCGTACATGTCTGTAGTTCCTGAATATCTTGTCGAAGCTCTGTAAAACAGACCCTGACAGAAGATCTTCAGATTTCCATAGTTGCCGAACGAGTGGTTGAACTGCAGTCTGGCGCGGACGGAATGAGAATCGTCCTCGGCATAATTGGGAAATTCAGCAGTCCCCTCCCTATAAAGGCTTGATTGCCGAGAATGGGTATATGAGTAGACGGGGTAGAAGTTGATTGTATTTCTCTTTCCCAGGATGAAATTCCAGTTGCCCGAATATGACAGAGAATTCTGACGCATGGCTTCGTTATTGTCGAAACTTATCAAGTCTATATTGTCGGGATTAATGCCGACAGTTCCCGTAGTGTTATTGATAGGCGTATGGTCGAAAGCAGCTCCGACAATGTTGCTGATAGTGATTTTATCGGTATTGTAGACAACTTTCAGGGTAGGCCACAATAATCTGTTGTGTCTGTCGGCAGCTATGACCGATTCTGTCCGTCTGAAAGTCTTTTCCGAGCCGTCATTCTGAGGAAGTCGGTAGGTCTCGAAGCTTTCTGCGAAATCATGTGTCGATTTACTATACGAAGCTCCCAATCCCAAATCAAAGGTAAATCTCTTTGACTGGAATTTACCAAAAAGGTTAAGCTGACCGTCATTGGCTATAAAGCGTTCCGAGCCTAAAGCCTTTAAATATCCTCCATATTCATACCGTTTCATGACAAAGTTCACGACATGTGCATTACCAAGAAATCTTGGGTCGGATGGATAGTCGTAATATTCAACCTTTTTGACATCAGTAGTCCTCATATTCTTTAAATCGTCTGTAGAAGCAGGAAGCCAGTCAATGAACACTCCCACTGACTTGTTGCTTACGGTGTTTATTGTGGTACCTGCTCCAAGTGCCAATTGAGGAATCGCCATGCGGTTAAGCAAATCTATTCCGCTTTGTGAAGCATTTTTCTGTTTTAAAGTAGGAAAATATGTTGAGACAGAGGCTGATATGTTTTGTTGGTCAGCCTCAACCACTACCTCCTTTAATTTATTGATAAAGAGTCTTTTGTTTTTACTTGTGCATCAAGAGTAAGGCAAAAGCTTATACTGCAGAATAGCAAGAGCGCAATTTGGGTTAAGAGATATTTCATAAGCATTCTAAATATTGTTTCAATCTAATATCTTCCTTTTGGGGTGGTTTATTAGACTAACGTATAAGGTATAGAATTATGAATAGTTATTAACTGTTTTTAAGTATAATGTATCTAACAGTTCTCTTTAAAAAACGTATTTTTGCCATCAACAAAGACAAATGGTATTTCCGATAACAATAAGAGGGATATGTTATGAAGAAACTAATAGCTTTTTTAATATTCTTGTTGGTAGCAATGCAGGGGGCAACGGCGCAAGAAGTGCTGGGGCAGCAAATACCATTGCCTTTAGCTGATGACTATAAAAATACGGAGTTCCATCCTGTTGCGCCTTCCTACTCTGACATTCTAATGATGAGGGCGTTATCTTCTTCCGAACTTCTTGCCATGCCTAAAACACCACTTACGCCTATGCCGTTCGCTACAGAGCCACCGCTTGCCTACAAATATGACGCAAGCCATTCAAGGGCGATGTCGACAAAGATTTCAAAAGACTTGAAGTTTACTGCCGTTGGAACATACCGCAGTTACATAGGACTGATGGATGTGCAATCGGTAAGTGGCAACATGCAATATAGCTTTGGAGCAATTAATATGCAGGGTGCGCTTATTGCCAACCGCTATCACTACCATAGGGGCATAATCTCGCAATACGGCATATCAGGACAGATAGTCTATAGCTTCAACCCAAATCTTTCAGCCACCATCTTTGGCACCTATTATAATACCAATCCATTCATAAGTATGGCGGCATTCCCATTCGTGCCTACAACAAGCTATGGTGGATATATGACCGTTGGCAACAACAGTTTCTATATGAACCTTGGCGTTGAACGCCGCTATAATACGTTCGAACACAAAATGGAGACAGTGCCTATCATTTCTCCTGCGTTCAAGATATCAAATAAAGTAACCGTCGAACTGCCATTGGGCGACCTTGTGAAGCATGTTGTTGAGGATGTGGTTATGAAAAATCGCTGAACAGTGGGTTGATAGTATAAACAAGCTATTCCTATTTTGCTCAATATGAATGAGTGAAGTCTGTCTTCCTTCTACAGCGTGAACTTATATCCCGCCGTAATATACACAGCATGGTTGCGCGCTGAAGGTGAGTCGACTGTGGTGGCCCAAGAGTCGTTTGACTTCAGGTTTATAGCTTTTCTGAATTCGAAGCAATATGAGGCGTCAAGTGTGATGTGCCGCCATTCATAGCTTAGGCCAAAGGGAATGCCAGCCACGATGTTGCGGAAGATGCTTTTCACACTCTCCGACTTCTTCTCCTTGTACGTCTCCCATAGATACATTGATGATGTGCCGTCGCCGAGATTCATGGTGCGAATGCTTTGTATGGTTATCTTGTCCTTTGCCGAGACGAGCAAGCCAGCCTGCACACCGATATGGGCTGCCAGTCCCTTCACGCCCGGGAAGTAAGCTTTTATCTGCAGTGGCACGGATACGTAAGTCACGTCAAGCTTTTCATTTGCAGATGCGTATTTCTCTTTCTGCTCCTTGAATCCGGTGCCTATAAGACTGAAGTCGGCTCCCGTCGTAAGCGAGTAATACTGCGACAGTGGTATCTCCACGCTTGCTCCAAACGTGTATCCTGCTTTCCATTCCTTTGATGCCGTAAGTGCAGAGCCGTCCATTTTGGATATGGTTACGCCTGCATGTGGAATGATTGACACGCGGCGACCTTCGTTCTGAGCCGATGCCCGCATAGGCAGCAGCGACATGACAACGGCTGATATGATATTTTTCATAGTGTTCATTTTCTGTTGTAAGTATATATTTCTGTTGTGTTACCCTGCTTGCGAGTGAGCTTCATGCTGTCTTCAGTCTTGTCGCTGATGGTCCAGGATTCTGTATAACCGTATCCAGGTATAATGAGTGCATTGAAGTCTCCAGATTTAGTTATGTTTTCACCGTCCATTGTGAACCATTGGTCAAAAACAACAGTTCCAAATCTGTCCCATTTATACGTTTTATGGTTTTCCATGAAAGCGAGAGTGTGGTAAAACTGCGAGTTCCAGCTGTCGTCATTCTTGATGTCAATATCCGTGATGCTGTTGCCATCCACAATGTAAACATAGTGTGTGGTTACCCACTTGCCCAAGATATATTCGGGCATGTGCGTCTTCATTATCTCGTCAGCCCTCAGCATCTCTTCGGGCACGTCTTTCTTCACAAAGTGTTCCACGCTATTATTGTTGTCGCCATTGGCAAAGACAAGCAATGAGTTGTTATTCACGGCATACACATTCCAATTGATTCCTGATGAGAGAATTGTGCAGTTGTTGTCGGCCAGTTCAATCTCAGCCGAATGATATTGCACGAAATGATGCTCTGTATCGGTCCATATCTGTGATATGTCGGAGATATTGCCTTCTTTGTCGACGTAGAATCCGCAGCCAGTCTCGTTGTCATGTTCCCAATAGCCCGTGAAGTCGGTAACTTTGAATCCCGACATCTTCATTCCTTCAAGTTCGCTTATCATCTTGTCGCCATCGCCAGGCAGCGACGTGAGTCTGTAGAAAGGCACCACAGATGTCTTGCCGTTATAGGCGAGATACATCTTTTGGTCGTCGTTTCCTGCCACGGTCACGTTGTAATATTTGCCGTAGTCTTTGAGTAGTTGCATCTCATAGTGGTTGCCGTTCACACACCACTTGCCCGTCTTGTATCCCAATTTATAAGGATTGTCTGTGACGCTGGTATACATCCATTCTGTCACAGTTTTGTCATTGTGCACCACGATGCCTTGAATGGCAGCGTCGCCATTGATGTCCTCACCGGCTATCTGCCAATAGCCAGTGATGGGCACATTGATGTCGGGCGACACATTAGGTGCTTTGAATGCTGGGTCGTCGCTGCATGATGTCTGCATAACTACGGTGAGCAGGCATAATGAAAGGGTTGTGAAACAAACGTGTTTCATGATTTTGTGTATACCTTAATTCCGCAACACTATAAAATTTAACTTTTATAATATCCTAAGCCGCTCGGCAGAACCGGTTACTTGGACAAGCCAAGCGGCCCAGGATTTTGCCATGTCAGAGGATTCACTTAACTTAGTGTTGCAAAAACAATCAAACAAAACCTCATCAGGCATCACAAAAATACAAATAAAATCCGAGAAACACACATCTTTTGGTGGTATATTTCCAATTATGGAGAAATTCGACAGGATGTTGTCTCATACAATAGACTCTGCTTTAGGTTTGCGTAGCAAAGTGTATGGCTATCAATATAGCGAGATAATCCGTTCTCTGATGCGTATATTTCTGTGGAGGGTCATGTATCGAAGACGTGAAGCCTCAAATCTTCGTGGCCTTTTGCGTATTGACTCAAGTTGCATCATGGGGTAAGGGGGTTTCGTCTCTTGCGACAGCACCATAAGGATTCTTTACGAAAACGAGTCGTTTTAGAGAGGTATATCCTAAACGAGTCTGGCTATACCGACTTGATGCGAAACAGCAAATCAATCATCAACTGCGACTTTTGCCAGCCCAAATTAAATTAGCGTCAAATTCAGTTGGCAAAATGTTGGCAATTTCATAAACTAAAAAAAACCTAACTGCTCATATTCAAGCAGTTAGGATTTATCTGTGTGCGCCTGATAGGACTCGAACCTACACGTCGCGGGACACTAGATCCTAAGTCTAGCGCGTCTACCAATTCCGCCACAAGCGCATTAAGCGAATGCAAAATTAATAATAAAAGGTGGAATGGGCAAATTTTGAAGACTTTTTATTGAGAATTTGGAAGAAATGGGCTTTATCCCTCATCCTCTTTAATCTTCTCAATCTGTCAAGACGAGAATGTTTTCAGAAGCAATTGAGCTTTATACATCATCCTCTTTCATCCCAACACCTTGGCGTTGAGATAGCCCACAAACTTGTCGCGGTAGCTGTCGCCGATGGGCAGGAAGGTGTCGTTATCGAGAATTACGCGGTTCTTGTTGACCTCCTGTATCTTTTGCAGATTGACGATGTAAGAACGATGTATGCGCATAAACTTGACGGCTGGCAGACGCTCCTCTATGCGCTTCATGCTGAGCAACACGACGATGGGACGCTGGCCCTCAACGTAGATCTTAAGATATTCGCTCATGCCCTCCACATAACGTATGTCGTGCATGTGAACCTTCACCACCTTGTGCTCTGTCTTGAAGAAGATGGTGTCGTCGAGGAGGTTCTGCACCGATACCCGACGCTCAAGCTCAAACTGTCGTTTCAGCTTCAACGCGGCATGGTTAAACTCATCCATGCCGAAGGGCTTGAGCAGATAGTCGACGGCATCGAGCCGAAAGCCGTCAATGGCATACTCCGAGTAGGCTGTGGTGAAGACCACGAGTGGCGGAGCTGCCAGGGAACGCACAAAATCGAGTCCGTTGAGGTCAGGCATGTTGATGTCCACAAACATGGCGTCAACGTTCTCGCTGTCAATGACTTTGCGTGCTGCATCGGCGCTAAGACATTGGTCGACGAGTTTTAGAAATGGCACCTTGCTCACATAAGAGGCCAACTGCTGCAGGGCAAACGGTTCGTCATCCACGACCAGACATTTTATCGTATTCATAGAGGAAGGTTTTTTTTTATTTTTTATTTTTTATTTTTTATTTTGTGTTCTTATTTTCTTATTTCTTTATTCTCCTTTTTTGTTTCTTTATCCTTGTTTTCCATTCTTGTCAGAACCATTGTTTACCGTCTTCTCCTGTGGCCGTTCCTTCAAGACAGGCATCACGAGCTTAACGTCAAAGCGTTGCTTGCTGTCCTTGATCTCGAGCTTATAGTTGGTGTCGTAGAGCAGATCCAGACGTTTGCGCACATTAACCAAGCCCACGCCCCCTTTCTCACACGTCGGTTTCGCGGTGTGCTTACTGTTGCTGCATGTGAACACGACGTTGCCGTCGACCACATCTATCGACACCTCCACAAACGACTGTCCGCTGTAGCTTATGCCATGCTTGAAGGCGTTCTCGGCAAAGATGATAAGAAGCAGAGGCGGCACGTTACAGTCGGTCATGCGTTCAGGCACCGTGAGCGAGGTCTTTATGTCGTCGGTAAACCTGAGCGACATCAGCTGGAAGTAGTGGCGCAGAAACTCGATCTCCTTCTTCAACGACACGCTCTCCCTGTTGGCGTCATAGAGCACATAACGCAGCATCTTCGACAGCTCCACGATGGTGGTCTTTGCCTTCTCGGGGTTGATGTCGACAAGAGCGTGAATGTTGTTGAGGGTGTTCATGTAAAAATGCGGATTGATCTGGTAACGCAGATAAGCGAGCTGATGCACCAGATTCTGGTTCTCCACGAGCTGCATCTCTATCGAGTCGCGCTCAAGTTTAAAGAACAGTTTCACGCCGAGGTTCATGCCCATGAGCAACATCAACACCACGGTGCTCACGATGTCGATGGACGCTCCCGGGAGCTGCGGCAGCACCGAGTCGCGCACCTGCACCACTGTGTCATGGAAGAAATAAACCATGAACGACTGGAAGACCGTGAAGACCACAAGCAGCAACACCGCCATGCAGAGATACAGGTGTATGTCGTGCCTTTTAATAAGAATGGCGTTGAGCAAGGCGTTGTTTATGATGAAGGCCACCAGAAACATGCAGGTGTAACGCCACATGTCTATAATCTCGTCCCACAAGAAATAGAGCTCCGCCACGTTCACCACACGCACATACATGTTCATCATTGGCGCGGTGAATATAATAATCCACAACGCCAGATAGACAAGGTTCTCTATGCGGTTTCGCTTCAAATGGTTTATAAAAGCTTTCATGCTTCTTGGTGAATGGAAATGTGCTTGTCAGCTATAAAGCAGGGCTCGTCGGCGCACTCTCTTACAACTAATTATGCAAACTTACACATTTTATCGCAAAGAAGAGAAGGAAAAGGGCAAAAAGTTGTTGAAAAGCTTATTTTATTGTATCTTTGCAAAAGATAAGCTGCACCTCGGCAAAGCTACCAAGCAAGCTTGTTTCTTTGCGGAGACATCTTTGCGGAGGCATCTTCTAAAAACATCTTTGCGAAACACAAGACATCTCACCTAAAGGATGGAGGACATTCTATGAACAATCTGACGATCATCATAAAAACCGTTGTTTTAACAGCATTGCTCCACATGGTTGCTCCACACGCCACGGCGTGGGGACTATCTCCCGTCATAATTGGCCCAGAACGCAACAGCCAGATGGTGCTTCATGAAGATTGTCTAAACGATGACGACGACGACGACGAAAATGTAAACATAACGGTAGACAAAGATGACCTTGACGGAACTGAAGGAGACGGAACAGGTGAAAACGGTGGAGACGGTGAAGACGGAACAGGTGGAACAGATGGAACAGGAGAAGGTAACGGAACAGGAGAAAATGGCTCAGGAGAAAACGGAACAGGCAGCGACGCATCTGACCAGCAAGAAGAGCAGTTGTTTGTTCGCGTCAGCGATGCGTCACAGCTTGCCGACGGCGACGTGGTGGTGATAGGCAACGCCGCAAACCACGCCCTCATGTCGACCCAGGAAGAGAAGAAGCGCCGCAAGGCCATCAGCGCCACGTTCGATGAAGACGGTCGCCCAACGGTGCCCGACGGAGCACAGCTCATAACCCTGTCGCGCCGTTCCAAAGGATGGATGCTAAAGGTCGACGACACCCATTGTCTGGCAGCAACAAACAGTTCCACGCAAGAACTGAAGACCGTGACGACATCGTCGAAAGAGCTAACCACAGCCAAGATAGACATAGACC
>ULWZ01023503.1_pt1 | contig 11111 bp, 12 predicted proteins | sample 1960811 | NCBI WGS metagenome assembly ULWZ01 (sample SAMEA4835825, study PRJEB28245) | human gut metagenome | biome: gut microbiome; material: fecal sample | place: Denmark | collected 2008 | reverse complement strand
ATCTCGATGATCTGTTTCGGATCCAGACCTACCGTGGGCTCATCCAGAATGATAACCTCAGGGTAGCCGAGGATTGCCTGCGCCAGTCCGACTCTCTGCCTGTAACCTTTTGACAGATTCCTGATCAGACGCTGCTGCATATCGGTGATCTGTGTCATTTCCATGACCTCGTCAATCTGCTGCTTTCGCTCTTTTTTCGGCACTTTTTTCAGTTCTGCCACGAATTCCAGGTATTCTCTGACAGTCATGTCAACATACAGCGGCGGAAGCTCCGGCAGATAACCGATGGCACGCTTTGCCTCCTCCGGATCTTTTTGGATATCTTTGCCATCGATGGTCACAGTGCCCTCCGTGGCTGCCAGATAACCCGTGATGATGTTCATTGTCGTGGATTTACCGGCGCCGTTAGGACCAAGAAAACCGTAGATCTGGCCCTTTTCCACACGGAAAGAGAGATGATCTACGGCAATATGGTCACCGTATTTTTTTGTAAGATTGCTTACTTCTATCATATTTGCCTCCCGGATATGGTGTGATCCCCCACCTGATATCTACGGGTACCCGTAACTGATACCCACGAGTCCCCAGAACTGATACCTACGGATTGTTCCGTGCTACGCACTCTCACAATCCTGCCCGCTATTCGTACATCGTGGGATTATCATCCCACTTTTGTACTCATATCGGGGCAAATCTCAAAGTCTCTCAATCACATCTGAGCAAGCTCATGTGGTCTCGGACTTTTCGATTTTGGTATCAGTATATGTCTCAAATGTCATGAAAAGGTGAAACATTTGTGAAAAATCTGTGAAGCCCCAACCCTTAAAGCTTCGTCACGGTCAGCGAAATGCTTAAATTTCCTGCCTCCGCCGCCAGATGCAGCGGCAGCTTCGCCACAGGAATATCTTCAAAAATGAATTCCGGATCACCGGATGCGGCCGACTGGAATAAGAAAAGTACCCCCTCCACATAGAGCACCACTTTTTTCTGATTGCTGTAAATTGTCAGGGAGACCAGTCCGTTCTTCTGACGATGCAGAGTGGAAAGTGCCGGATAGAGCACCGGTTCGCTGCTCCACTTCGCCTGATAATAGTAATACCGCTCCGTCAGCGTTCTGCCATTCGCCGAAAGAAGTCCATCTTCTGCCGTTTCTCCGGATAATCCACGATATACCGGAAGATTTTCCGGTCTTATCCACAGGTCCCCAGTGAGAAATCCACGCTTTCTGCACAGGCTGTAAAACGTTCTCACTTCGGAGCAGTTCACCCCCTCTGCCCCGGTCCCGGTTCCTTCCAGCCGGATCACATTTACCCCCATCCGGACCAGCCGTTCCAGATCTCTTCGTACCTGCTCCACCCTCATCCCGGCATCACTGATCTGCGGGGGAAGCCGGTAGACTACTTCATGTGGCAGGAACTCTTTTTCATTGAGTAGAATTCCCTTTTTTTCTACGACACGCACGTCATAAATGGTCAGTTCCTGCCGCCAATACATTTCCACTTCCCCGGTTATATCCTCAGCAGAATCTAACTTTTCCTCCTTCTCCATACCACCCATCTTTTCTCCATACTCCACGCTTCTGAATCTTCCCTGCGCCTTCACCAGATAGACATAGGGATCCCGCAAGCCGTCCCACAGATGCGGCCGCAGCAGCAACGCCGTCATGCAATCTGACTCTTCCGGAGCATATTCCCCATGAAAAACAAGGCGTTCGCCCTCCGCTTCTTCCCAGATCTCGATCTGTAAAGCGGACAGCAAACGCCCAATCTTTTCCGGCAGTACAAATTCCAGATAAGCCTTGCCGTTTTCCAGTTTTGTTATAATTCCAAGATCGTCCCGCATCTGCATTCCTCTTTCCTGCCTTTCGCATTGTGTTACCAGGAGTTTTTGCAAAAGGGGACTCTTTTATGCTCAAAATCAGAAAATCAAATACTAAAGCCGTCAAAAGGAAAAAAGTGACTTGCTTCCCGCCATTTCTGGATTTACTATAGAGACAGATAAAATTTTTTAAGGAGGATATCTTATGCCTTTTATTAATTCCAAAATCAGTACTCCCATCTCCATTGAACAGGAGCAGGCTCTGAAAACCCGATTGGGACAGGCCATCTCTATTGTTCCCGGCAAATCCGAGAGCTGGCTTATGCTTGGCTTTGAGCCGAATTATAACTTATATTTTCGTGGCAGCAACAGCGAACCGCTGGCTATGGTAGAAGTCAGTGTTTTCGGCGGGGAAGATGCCACTGCCTTTTCTGCACTAACCGCAGAGATCTGCAATATCTTTCATGAGATCATGAACATCGCTCCGGATCATGTCTATGTAAAGTATCAGACCGTAAAATATTGGGGCTGGAACGGAGACAACATTTGATATCTCGTAAATTGTAATTATTCCTGTAGCTGCCCATCCACAATACGCACAATACGTTTCGCTGACTGTGCTACGCCCAGGTCGTGGGTGATCATGACGATTGTGTTGCCCATATCGTTCAGTTCCCGGAACAGTTTCAGTACTTCTCTGCCGCTGGTCTGATCCAGAGCACCGGTAGGCTCATCCGCCAGAAGGATCGCCGGCTGTCCCACCAGTGCTCTGTCAATGGATACTCTCTGCCTCTTCATGGGTCATGCCATCCAGATAATATTCCCCACTGTCCATCAACATCCATACCTCTGTGAAAAATCTGTGTCCTATAGGAGCTTTCCCCCTGCCTGCTTCTATGCAATTACACAAATAACGCACAAAAAAAAGGTCCTGTTGGAGGCTGCTTTCGCAAAAGTCTCTAACAGGACCTTCTATCATAAGCTTACGAATCGTGCTATCGCGCTACTGTGTCCGGAAAAACAAATCACCGCTTCCGGGAGATGCAGATATCCTCCAGATTCTGCGCGCCCTCCGGTCCGATGGGTCTGCCACCCGTGGTGATGCCCCATCCTGCACGGATCTTGATAATATCGTCGATCTGTCCCTGGGACAACAACGTCTTCTTCCCTAAGATAAAGTTATTCATCATCAGGATCTTCGCATAATATTCCGTGGTCTCCATGCGGTAATATGCCTGCATGAGGTTATCTCCCCAGGTCAGTGCGCCATGGTTTGCTAACAGTACAGCATTGTATTCCCGGCAATAGGGTGCCACCGCTTCCGGCACTTCCTCTGTGCCGGGCAGGGCAAAATGCACTAGCGGCACACAGCCCAAGGACAGAACCCCTTCCATCAGCACCGGCTCCTCCAGACTGATGCCCGCACAGGCAAACGCCGTCGCTGTCAGAGGATGTGCATGTACCACGCCCTGTACCTTCGGGTTCTCCTTGAATACTCTGAGGTGCATCTTGATCTCGCTGGAAGGCTTGTGCGTTCCCTCCAACACATTCCCGTCCAGATCCAGCTTGACCAGCATGTCCTCTGTCATAAATCCCTTAGAAACTCCCGTAGGTGTTGCCCAGATCTCATTATCTCCGACTTTACAGGAAATATTTCCGTCGTTCGCTGCCACGAAGCCGCCCTGATACATTCTGCGGCCTACCTCTAAGATCATCTGTTTTGCCTGTGCATCTGATATATATTCCATACTAATCTCCATTCCGCAGAGGATTCCTTCCGTCGGAGGAATCCTCCTTTTCCGTTCCGGCATGCAATAATATATTACCTTATTGCCCTTCTCCTTGTCCAGCTGATATTCCCAATAATTTTTTATGCATGCGAGTAGAGGGTAGGGTGCCATGTGCCAGTGGCACATGTTTAGCACGGACCGAAGCAGAATGAAATATCTTCTCATGTCTATACAAAAAAACGTCAAAATGCTATAATTAGATTTAAATCATTTTGCCGACACATACGAAGGAAGCATAGCACTATGACACGAAATAAAATCAAATTTTCTCATACCAAATGGCTGCTGCCGTTATGGGTACTTCTTATCAGCAGCATCGTCTTATATATGATCGCTCATGCGGTACAGCTGTCCGACTCCAGGCATCTCCGCACTCTTGCGGAACTGAATGCTGTAACCTACGGTGATAGCATGATCGCAGATCTCAATGCCGGTATCAACATCACGGATACACTGGAGCAGCTTCTGATCAGTGCGGACGGCAGAATTGACAAATTTGATACCATTGCGGACAGAATGATGGCAGATTACGTCCAAAGTATCCAGCTGGCTCCCGGAGGTGTCGTAACAGATATCTACTCCACTGAAGGAAGTGAAGCAGGTAAAATAGATCTGATCCACGACAAAGACCGCGGAGAGATCGTCAATTATGGAATTGATCATGATCTGCTTGTCATACACGGGCCTTTTGAACTGAAGCAGGGAGGTTACGGCATTGCTATCCGCAATCCTGTTTTTTTACAAGACGAAAATGGCAATTCCTATTTTTGGGGACTGACTATTGTTATCATCAAAGCTCCGGAAATTTTCAGGGACTCTGTTGATTCTTTATCCGGTTTCGGTTATCAATACCGGCTATCGAAGACCCTCTCCCCTCTGACCGATGAATATACCGTGGTAGACCAGTCGGAGGAGACTCTGATGGATCCCGTCTCTTATGATTTTACTCTGGGAGGCTGTAGCTGGAAGCTGGAAGTCATGCCCACCGGCGGCTGGAAGAATGACACACTTTTACGACTGATAGTATTCTGTGATGTTACAATAATCTTACTGCTGGAGGTTCTTACGATATCTATACTGCTCGTTGACGAGCAACGCAAAAAGTTCCGCAGACTCTCTCTGACGGATTCTATGACCGGTCTCTTAAATCGTAACGGATTTAATTTGCAGCTGGAGGAGTATCTGGAGGGAAACAAGCAGAAAAACTGTGTCGGTATATTACTTGACGTGGATAATTTTAAATTTATTAATGATGTCTATGGTCATACTATCGGTGATCAGGTTCTATTGCAGCTTTCACAATCCTTAGTGCAGGCTTTTCCGGATAATTCCATTATTGCCAGAAATGGCGGTGATGAGTTCTGTATTATCCTGAAGGATTGCAGTGTAGAAGAGGCTGCCCCAATGATAGATGCTTTCAGCAAGGCTTCCCGCTCTTTTTCAGCCAAAGGCGTCGAACACAATTACAGCATTTCCCTGGGCTATGCGGAATACCCCGCCAACGCAGAAAAAGTCTCTGACATTCTCCGTTATGCCGACATTGCACTCTATGAGGTAAAATTACAGGGAAAACATGGTGCTCTGGCCTACCGGCCGGATTTCCACAATTCGAAACGGACACAGCTTGGTTTTTCATTATCGGATATTTCTGACAACCTGCCGGGTGCCTTTTTCATCTACCGGGCCGAAAAGGAGGATGAACGCATCCTGTATGCTAATCAGGAAATGCTTCAGCTGACAGGATGTACGGATCTGGATGATTTTATGCATTTTACGAAACATCAATTCCGTAATCTGGTGCATCCTGAAGATCTGACACAGGTAGAAGAAAGCATCTGGCAGCAGATAGAATCCGGCATGAACGGATACAATGATTATGTCAAATACCGACTTGCTGTCAAAGATGGAACTTATAAGACGGTTCTGGATTATGGGCGTATCGTGGAGAGTGAACATTATGGCTCGGTTTTCTATGTATTGGTAGTGGATTGCGAATTTATCAAAACACACTACGATGATTAATCATAAAAATAAAAGAATAACAAACTTTCCTCCGGGGCATACTGGTTCCGGAGGAATTTTTATATGAAAGATCAGATTAAGTCTTACTTACAACGTTTGAATCACGGAGAACCTCTGGAAAATGTCCAGGCGGATTTCGTCCGGGAATGTAAGGATGTGGATCCTGCCGAGATTATGCATGCCGAGCAGGAGCTGCTGCGGGAGGGTACTTCCATCGAAGAATTGCAACGGCTCTGTGATGTGCATTCCGCCCTGTTCCATGGTTCCGCGACAGATGCCCAGAAATTGCACGCTAAGGACATACAGGACCAACGGCTCTCCGCTGCTGCCGCCCTGATCCAGATCTCCGGGCATCCCCTGCAGACTTTTACGCTGGAAAATGCAGCACTGGAAAAGCTGATTGCCCGCGCGAAGCAGGTTCTGGAAAATGGAACAATAAATGACGGATCATTAAATGAGCTGCGCCAGATCGCTATCCACTATGCCAGAAAGGGAGACTTACTTTATCCACATTTGAAGGTGCAATATGGGATCAGCGGTCCCTCTGCGGTCATGTGGACAGTAGATGATGAGATCCGGGATGAACTGAATGCCCTTGCAAAACAAAAAGACCAAAAAGAAACCGATGCATGGAAACAACGTTTGAACGCCGTATTGACCCGCATGGAAGAAATGATCTACAAGGAATCCAATATCCTCTTCCCCAACTGCGCACTGAATTTCTCGGAGGAGGAATGGTATCACATCTACCGGGATGCCAAAGATTATGCAGAATGCTTCGGTATCCGGAGTGACAGTTGGCAGGCTGCGGAAGCACATCTGGCAGACACTGCCTCTACGGCTGACACCTTGTCTGTAGAACATGCTTTTGCAGATGGTGAGACCAGAATCCACCTCCCCGGCGGCAGTCTGACCCTGTCGCAGCTGACCGCCATGTTGAATACGATTCCTTTGGAGATCTCCTTCGTGGATATCGACAATATTAATCGCTACTTCAACGAAGGTCCCAAGGTATTCAAGCGTCCCGGTATGGCATTGGGCAGGGAGGTCTTCACCTGTCATCCGCCTAAGATTGAAGAACGGGTTCGCCGCATTATCGGAGAATTCCGTGCAGGGAATCTGGACCAGGTACCGGTCTGGATGGACAAGGACGGCCGGACTTTCTTAGTGACTTATTATGCCGTCCGGGATAAGCAGGAGCAATATCTGGGAACGCTGGAACTGGTACAGGACATGGAGTTTGCAAAAGAGCACTTCCGCTAGGACAGTGCTCTTTTCTCTTCTTGTGCTTCCTCTACATAAATACGTGCGTTTTCCAGATTCCACCGGATCTCTTCTTCGGTAACAGCACGTTTTACTTTCCCGGGATTGCCGACAACCAGGGAATTATCTGGGATCTCCACATTCTGCGTCACCAGTGCTCCAGCACCGATGATGCAGTTTTTCCCGATCTTACAGCCGTTCATCAGAATGGCTCCCATACCAATCATGGTATTGTCGCCGATCTTACAGCCGTGGACGATCGCACCGTGTCCAATGGTCACATGATCTCCGATCTCCACCGGATATCCACTGCCCAGATGCACTACCGCATTGTCCTGAATATTGCTCTCTCTGCCGATGACAATGGAGTCCCGGTCGCCCCGGACCACCGCATTGTACCAGATTCCACTGTTTTCTCCGATCGTCACATCTCCCAGCACCACCGCACCGGGAGCTATAAATGCTGTATCATGGATCTGCATATATTCTCTGCTCCTGTTTCTGTTTTGTTACAATTTCTTCCCTATAACATACAGTTTATCACATTTTTTCCTTTTACAGTCTTATGATTCCTTCCAGTGCAGTCTGTGCAATTCTCCATCCCTTTGCATGCTCTCGAATCCCTGTTGTCTGAGTGCCTCATATAATACGATCGCTACAGAGTTGGACAGATTCAGGGAACGGATCTCGGGAAGCATAGGGATACGGATGCAGGTCTCTTCATGCTCTACCAGGATCTCTTCCGGGATTCCGGCGCTTTCCTTGCCGAACATGATGTAATCATCCGGTCCGAATTTCACATCGGTGTAGGTCTGGTGTGCTTTCGTGGTTGCCATCCAGATCTTCGCTCCGGGATGCATTTCCTGGAACTCCTGAAAATTCATATACCTAGTGACATCCAGATGCTGCCAGTAGTCCATACCAGCTCTCTTGATCTCTTTTTCATTTAAGCGGAAGCCTAACGGCTCGATCAGATGCAGGCTGGTGCCGGTAGCCACACAGGTTCTTCCAATATTTCCGGTGTTTGCCGGGATCTCCGGCTGATGTAATATAATATGCATAATTTATCCTCTACAGCATAGTAACTATCCAGAACCACTTCTCTGCCTGTGATTCCGAATAGTTACCTGAAATGCTTTATTTATTTATTTTTTTGTTCTGCTCTCAGTTTCTCTACAAAATGTCCCAGTCTGCCGATGGCGGTCTTCAGCTTCTCCAGGGAGTACGCATAGGAGATTCTAAGATACCCCTCGCCACTGTCACCAAATGCGGTTCCGGGCACGGCAGCTACTTTTTCCTCCTCCAGGAATCTGGTGGCGAACTCTTCACTGGTCATGCCAAATTCTTTGATGCAGGGGAATACATAGAATGCACCGTAAGGTTCAAAGCACTCCAGCCCCATCTCACGGAACGCATTCATCAAAAAGCGTCTTCTCTGATTATAGGCCGTACGCATCTCCTCGATGTCGGGATCTCCGTTTTTCAAAGCTTCCACTGCCGCATACTGGCTGGTGGTAGGAGCACACATGATGGCAAACTGATGGATCTTCGTCATCTGCTGAATGATGGCTGCAGGTCCGCAACAGTATCCCAGTCTCCATCCAGTCATGGCATATGCCTTGGAGAAACCGTTGATATAAACGGTTCTCTCCTTCATGCCGGGAAGACTGATGATGGAAACATGCTTCTCTTTATAGGTAAGCTCTGAATAGATCTCGTCGGACATGACAAAAATGTCATGCTCCTCAATGATCTTTGCAATAGCCTCGAGATCAGACTTTTCCATAATGGCTCCCGTAGGATTGTTGGGAAACGGAAGGATCAGTACCTTCGTCTTGTCCGTAATGGCTGCCTCCAGCTCCTCTGCTGTCAAGCGGAATTCATTCTCTGCCTTCAGGTCAATGGTCACCGGAGTCGCTCCTGCCAGGATCGCACAGGGTTCATAGGATACGTAGCTGGGCTGGGGGATCAGGACTTCATCTCCCGGATTGCACATGGCACGCAGCCCGATATCGATTGCCTCAGAGCCACCGACTGTCACCAGCACTTCATGCTGCCAGTCATAGGATACGCCCTGCTTTCTCCGGATCGTGTTGCAGATCTCCTGACGCAGATCCTTCAGACCGGCATTGGAGGTATAAAAGGTTCTTCCCTTTTCCAGGGAATAGATACCCTCGTCCCGGATGTGCCAGGGAGTATCAAAATCCGGTTCTCCCACACCCAGAGAGATGGCATCCTGCATCTCGCTTACAATGTCAAAAAATTTGCGGATACCCGATGGTTTGATATCCACTACTTTATCTGCTAATGGATTTCTCATGGAGTGATCATCTCTCTTTCATCTTCTTTTTTCGTAGCAAATGCGGTTCCATGATCCTTGTATTTCTTCAGGATAAAATGCGTTGCTGTACTCAGCACGGAATCCAGTGTGGACAGCTTGTCAGATACAAAATTAGATACCTCCCGCAGGGTCTTACCCTCCAGAATGACCATCAGATCATACGCTCCGGACATCAGATACACACTGCGCACTTCAGGATATTTGTAGATACGCTCTGCAATACTGTCAAAGCCCTGGCCTCTCTGGGGAGTTACACGTACCTCGATCAGAGCGCTTACTTTTTCAATGTCTGTCTTCTCCCAGTTGATCAGGGTATGATAACCGCAGATGATCCCTTCTGCTTCCAGTGCTGCCAGTTCATTTACCACATCGATCTCTTCCACTCCCAGGATCACAGCCAGTTCCTTCAGATCGATCCTGCTGTTCTTCTCTATGATCGCTAATAATTCTTCTCTCATGCCACTATCTCCTTTATAACTTTTATATTGCATTTTCCCTTACATAAGGGATGACTGCAAATTTTTACACATTTTTATAAATCTCATCTCTCTGAGGACGATCCATATAACGGACTTCGTCCTCATTCAGGATCAGTCGTTCATTACTGTCTGTAAATCTTCCTACGATCACTGCCGGAATTCCCTCTGCCGCCAGTGCTTCCACCACTGCGGTTCCCTCCGGACTTGCAATGATCAGGCTGCCGCCGGATCTGAGTTCATACGGATTTACATTACAGAATTCACATACCTCCACTGTCTCCTGTCTGAGAGGAAGCTTCTTCATATCTATTGTCAGTCCAACACCTGCACCCTCTGCCATCTCCCACAGCGCTGCAAATACACCGCCCTCGGAGACATCATGCATGGTACAACCGCCGGACTTCACGGCGGTAGCGGCCTCCGGCAAAATAGAATAATACCGGTCAAATGCCGCTGCTTCTTCTACCAGATACGCTGGGTATCTCACAAGGAGCTTCTCCCGGTTCCGGGCCGCCAGATCCGCAGTACCCTCCAGACCGATCCACTTGGTAATAATGATATCCTGCCCCGCCAGCTTTTTCCCTGCGGATGCCTGCGTCACTGCGGCTTCGCTCAGGATACCGTATCCCGTTGCCGTGGCAATCGGCTGTCTTACCGCAGAGCTTACTCTGGTCTGCCCGCCGATGATCTGGATATTCAGATCTGTGGCTGCTTTCTCCGCCTCTTCCATCAGTGCCTTCAGCTCCGGCTCTTCCACTGTCTCCGGCAGGAAGATCACCAGCTCTGCCGCTACAGGCTCCGCGCCCGCCGCTGCCAGATTGTTTGCACACTTTTGGAAAATACGACGCATCGGCATCACGGACAGATCCTCTCTCTCCGCCTCTGCCAGGTCGTTCTCACACTGAAGTTCTACGACACCTTCCTGAACGCAGGTTACCATCTGTCCCTTGGAAAAAGGCGCAAAAACAGCGCAGTCTGCCCCCAGACCTGCGCTATCTGCTATTTCTGTCCTTTTATTTTTCAATTGTCTGAGAACGGAACGTTTCAGGACGTTCACGGGTACCTTGCCGCTGTTCATTGTCTCACCTTTAGTCGTCTACGATTTCTGTCTGCCCAGCAGCCGCTGCTGCTCTTGCATTTAACGCTGCTGCCACGTTTTTCACATGATCAATGTTCGCTGTACTGATAGCTGCCATGATCTCTTCATATGCCTGGGGATCCGAGGTAGCGGTTCCCACAGTAGCACTTCGGGGCACCATCTTATAAGTACTGCTGTTGACCTGCTCTCTGCTGACCTCTACACCGTTTTCCATCGTGATCTTCCACAGTCTTGCCTTATATCCGATATGCGCACTCTCTGTTACGATATAACCGATGGGTTGACCGGCATCCGCATAA
>ULWZ01029589.1_pt1 | contig 11119 bp, 8 predicted proteins | sample 1960811 | NCBI WGS metagenome assembly ULWZ01 (sample SAMEA4835825, study PRJEB28245) | human gut metagenome | biome: gut microbiome; material: fecal sample | place: Denmark | collected 2008 | reverse complement strand
ACCAGCCGTATAATTATCCCGATGCTCTCGGCGGGGCTTGTGTTCCTCGTAGCCTCGATAATCTATTTTGCTCTGAGGCTTGCGGGCTTTGCGGCGGGCAGGATAGGCATAATTTTTCTCTATGCGATACCCGTTGCGTTCATCCCGCTCATAGTTTTTACCTCCCTCTGGTGGCCGCTGCCGCACCGTTTCGTCTGCGCCAGCGGGCTTGACTGGTCGCTCGTGCTCTGCCTGCGGCTGACCTTCCAAACGGAGAGACTTAATTCCATATTTATAATCGCGGCGATAGTCCAGGTGCTCATTATCCTTTGGTTTGTCCTGCGTTATCGCACGATAAAGCGAAAAAAGGCTAAGGGCGGCTCTGCCGAATAGTGTTATTCACCAAAAACGCCGCTGCCGTACTGTGCATGTTTCATAAAAAATATTTACGGTATTGAAAAGACTGTCACTGTGTGATAAAATAAATCGAATATTTCAACGATAGGGAGAGATGATATGGCTTCAAGCGCTAACGCTGTTGCTCAGGCACCCGAGCAGCAGGAGAGGCACCTCGCCGTCCCGAAGGACAGACGCTATGTCGGGACGAAAGAGACAGTGGCTTATATACTCGATGATATTTCCCAGAGCTTTAATATCAGCAAGTATAATGATATTTTTGTTACGGATATTATCAGAGTCGGCCTCAAATTCCAGCAGATAGTTACTTTTGTTATAGGTATTTGGGATATCATCAACGATGTGTTCCTTGCGGCTATCGTCGATAAGACCAGGACCCGTTGGGGTAAATTCAAGCCCTGGCTCGTCGTTTATGCAGGCCCCGGCGTGCTTTGCAGCCTCTTTTTCTGGATGATGCCGCTCGTTTTCGGCGACAGAGGTCTTTATGACGCGTCCAAGTTGGCGTTCTATTTGATATTGCAGCTCTTCACCAACCTTGCGAGCTCCCTTATTGCTATTGCAAGGACGGGTATGACGGCGACCATCACGCCCAATATCATCGACAGGACCCGTCTTATCACTCAGGCAAACCTCCTCTCCGGCTTCGTTGAGAAGGCTCCCGAAATTCTCATGGGCGTGCTCATCGACCTTGTCAGCCGCGGCGTTCTCAAGTTCCCGATGCGTTCGCTTTACGTTACCGGCGGCGTTTTCACCACCCTTGTCAGCGGCGGACTTGCCCTTTACTTCGCATTCGTCTCCAAAGAGAGAGTTATGCAGACGGTCGACCGCCCGAGCATCTTCGCAGGCGTCAAGTCGGTCTTCACCAACAAGCCGCTGCTGCTCATCACCCTTTCCGAGTTCCTCGGTGCGTTCAGCATGAACTCCGGCACCAACTACTACTACATCAACGTGCTCGGCCTTGCCTCGATGACCACCATCGTCGGCATCCCCGGCGCCATCGTTTCCCCGATAAGCTATTCCTACGTTCCTTGGGCGAGATCGAAGTTCTCCACTAAGGCTCTGTGGATAGTCGGCTCCCATATTGATAACCTGCTTATGACCGGCGTTTTCATCGTCGGCTCGATAAACAAGAATTATAAGAAGCTCAGCGCAATGATCCCCGCTTTCATGCTCCGCGAGACCATTTGGATGTTCTTCTACGGCATCAAAAAGGTCATTCCCGAGGAGATGAGAAACGAAGCCATCGACTACGGCGAGTGGAAGAACGGCTACCGTACCGAGGGTATGACGGGCGTTGCAAAGGGACTTGCCACAAAGCTCGTCTCCACCGTCGGTCAGACCATCAAGGCAGCCATCCTCGCGAGGATCGGCTACGTCCAGGGCGCAGGCTTCGGCAACCAGTCCGAGAAGACCGAGTATTCGCTCTTCTGGATGTGCACCATTCTTCCCGTTGTTACGGGCATTCTCAGCATCATTCCGAAGTTCTTCTATGACCTCAACGGCGAGAAGAGAGACAGAATGTATAGAGAGCTTCACGAGCGCCGTAAGGCTATGGCCAACCAGGTCGATGAGTTCAACGACCAGGCGGGCGAGCAGGAAGCTGCAAACTAAAACTCAAGGCTGCCGCATTTATTTGCGGCAGCTTTTTTTCGGAGGTAATTCAAATGACAAAAGGCGATTATGCGAAGCAGCTCTTTGAGAGCGGAATGAACTGCGCCCAGGCGGTTTTCTGCGCTTTCTCGGACGAGCTCGGTTTTGATAAGGATACCGCACTGCGTATCTCCGCAGGCTTCGGCGGCGGTGTCGGCAGGCTCAGGGAGGTCTGCGGCGCGGTCAGCGGAATGACAATGACCCTCTCTTATAAATTCGCCTGCACCGACCCGAACGACAGGCAGCGCAAGGCAGCGCTTTATTCCTTGATTCAGCGTGCGGCGGGCGAATTCAAGGCGGAGACAGGCTCGATAGTCTGCCGCGAGCTGCTCGGCCTCGGTGGGTCGAGCGCCCCCGTGCCGGAGCAGAGGACGGAAACCTACTATAAAAAGCGCCCCTGTGGCGAGCTTGTGCGCCTCGCGGCCGACATCACGGAGAAATATATCAAAAACGGCGGCGAAATTTAACTTTTTACTTGTAAGAACGCTAAAGATATGATAATATAATAATATACATATTATATGGGAGGATTCTACAATGAAATTGCCCGTAGCAGTCCAGCTCTACTCCGTCAGGGATGAGATGCAGGATGATTTTTACGGAACGATCAAAAAAATGAAAGAATACGGCTATGACGGCGTTGAATTCGCGGGTCTTTTCGGCGAGGAGCCGGCCAAGATCAGGGAATTCTGCAATGAGATCGGCATCGTGCCCATCTCTGCCCATGTGCCCTATTACGATATGCTTGCCGACCCCGAGAAGGTGCTCGCCGACTACGCCGAGATAGGCTGCAAATATGTCGCCGTGCCCTATCTGACCGAGGAATGCCGCCCCGGCACCGACGGCTTTACCGCCACCGTCGAGGGCATCCGCAAGATTGCCGAAGCCGCAAAGAAGCTCGGCATTCAGCTCCTCTATCATAACCACGATTTTGAATTCGTTAAGCTCGACGGCGAATACGCCCTCGACGTGCTCTATTCGACCATCCCCGCCGACCTGCTTCAGACCGAGATAGACACCTGCTGGGTCAAGGTCGCGGGCGTCGACCCCTCGGAATACATAATGAAATACGCCGGCAGGTCGCCCGTAGTCCATCTCAAGGATTTCAAGATGAGCGGCGGCAAACACGGCAGCCTCTATAAGCTCATCGGCATCGACGACGGTGAGGAGCAGGAGGAGGAAAGTTCGTTCTCATTCATGCCCGTCGGCCACGGCGAGCAGGATATGCCCTCCATACTCGCTGCCTGTGAGGATGCGGGCGCAAATTGGGTGGTCGTCGAGCAGGATGACCCCGCAAAGGGCGCCACAAGGCTTGAATCGGTCAAACTCAGCAGAGAGTATCTCCAAACTCTGAGCTGGTAATAATATTATTGTGAGGTATTGATATGTCAGAGAATATCCTTGATAAATTCAAAGACGCACCGTCGGACGAAAAAGTCCGTGACTACAGCAAAAAGCTCAAGGTGGGCATCATCGGCACCGGTTGGATAGCCGAGGCTCATGTCAAGGCCTATCAGAAGTGCCCCGACGTTGAGATAGTCGCCCTTGCGGATCTTGTCCCCGGCAAGGCTGAGGCTTTCTGCGAGAGATACAATGTCGGCGACGTTAAATTCTACCCCAGCCACAAGGAGCTTATCGACGCGGGCGAGTGCGACGCAGTCAGCGTCTGCACCTACAACGCGACCCATGCCGAGTGTACCATTTACGCTCTCGAGCACGGCGTAAGCGTGCTGCTTGAGAAGCCCATGTGTGTTACTCTCGACGAAGCCGTCGCTATCTGCAAGGCGGAGAAGGCAAGCAAGGGCGTGCTTTCCATCGGCTTCCAGCCCCGCTTTGACGAGAATATGAAGATGCTCAAGAGAGTCGTGCAGTCCGGCGAGCTCGGCCAGATCTATTACATCCAGACCGGCGGCGGCCGTCGCAGAGGCATCCCGACCCCGTTCGGCACCTCCTTCATTCAGAAGGATACCGCAGGCATCGGCGCCCTCGGCGATATCGGCTGCTACTCGCTCGATATGGTCCTCAATTCGATAGGCTACCCGAAGCCGCTCACCGTCTCGGGCTACAAATCCGATTTCTTTGGCAAGAGCCCCAGCTATGAGCATCACGACGTATTCGGCGTTGATGACTTTGCGGCGGCGTTCATCCGCCTTGAGGGCGGCATAATCCTCGACTTCAGGATCGCATGGGCGATGAACCTTGACACCCCGGGTGACACCATCATCATGGGCACCAAGGGCTCGGTCAGAGTTCCCTCCACCGAGTGCTGGAACGGCAGCATTGGCGGCCCGCTCGTCATTTATCACGAGATAGCAGGCGAGCAGATAGAGACCGTTATCCCCGTTAAGGAGAATCATGCGGATTGCTTCGACATTAAGATCCGCTCCTTTGTCGACGCGGTCAAGGAGGGCGGCGAAGCACCCGTTCCCTGCGGTCAGATACTCTATAACCAGGCAATAATCGACGGCATCTCCCGCTCCGCTGACCTTGGCAGGGAGATCGAGATAGTCATTCCCGAAATATAAAATTACGGAGGTAAATGAAATATGGTATTAGCAGCAGTCGGTAAGAACGGCACCGGCAAGGATTTCTTCCTTGAGTATGTGGCAAAGACCTACGGCTTCCCGATGATCTCCATCGGCGACGTGGTCAGGGAGCTTGCGGCGGCGGACGGCCTTGAGCTGACGAGAGACAATCTCCACGCCACTTCTAAGAAGTATATGACCGCAAACGGCCAGACCTTCTTCCCCGAGCTTATCGTCAAGAAGATCAAGGAGTCCGACAGCCCCAATTTCCTTGTTTCGGGCATCCGTCCGCCTTCGGATATCGAGATATTCAAGAAGGCTTTCGGCGACAAGTTCGTGCTTGTTGACGTTGTAGTGAGCGACGATGAGGTGCGCTACCAGAGAATGCTCGCCAGAGGCTCCGAGAGAGACGGCAAGAGCGTTGAGAAGCTCCGTGAGAACGACCTCCATGAGGAGGAGATATTCCACACCAGCGAGAGCGAAAAGATGGCTGATTATATCCTCAAGAATGATGGCGGCGTTGAAGATTTCTATGCAGCCGTTACCGATTTCTACGACAATTATCTTAAAGAGAAGCTCGATTAATATCAGGCGGCGCAGTGTATCTGCGCCGTTTTTTGTATGGATAAAAAGGCGGCGGCTTGATGTTGAAGCCCGACCGAGATCGACAAGCATCTTCTTTGTGGTTAAGGCTTCGTCTTTTCTCGGCTTGTACGCTGCGGAGAAAGAAAAAAGAGGACGGTAAGCACCTTGGCGGTGCGTCTGTTTCCTCAAGCAAAAATAGATGCTGATTTTTATTGCTGTGCAGCGATGCGTGCTTTTGCGTCTTGCGGCAGAGCGGAAAGGAATGGTCATAAAATGAAAAAACGAATACTCTGCATCCTGCTCACCCTTTGTATGGTGCTATGCCTTGTGCCGATAACGATTTTTGCCGCAGGCGGTGCAAAAGCCATTCTGCCCGGTACGAGCGCCCAAAGCATATTAAAGATCGACCAAAGCAGGCTGTCCTTTGCGGGGCATGAATGGTGGGTGATCGGCAAAAAGACCGACAAAAGCAATAATGCGCCCATCATTACCCTGCTTGCGGTAAACAATGATTTCGGAGATGTCCCGTTCCGCACGGGGAGCGCCGTGCCGTTTGAAAATGCAAGACGCTACAGCGAGGACAACGGTTATTATGCCAACAACCCGTCCGATATGTCGCAATGGAGAAAGCCCAATGAGTATGCGGGAAGCACCTTGCAGCAGAAAATGGTTTCCCTGGCCGAGGCGATCCCCGAAAAGGAGCAGGCGGTCATCCGCCCCAAGGACATCACCGAGGGAATCACCGGGCAGGAGGTCAAAGCGCAGAAGCTCTGGGCCTTCTCGCAAGAGGATAGTATTTATTTGTACAGAAATTCGTGCAAGTACGCTGCAAAGTGGTGGACGCGTTCTTCCAATGAGGTTTACGGCTACGGATCGTGGACGATTCATCCCGATGGCAGAAGCGGCAGCGCCCTCAACGTGGACTACGATGCTGCCGTGCGGCCTGCCATGGAGATGGATCTGTCCTCCGTTCTCTTTATATCTGCTGCCGAGCACGGAAAAGTTGCAGATTTAACGACCCCGATCGCCGAATACGCCGGAGATGAATGGAAGCTGACCTTGCATGACAGCGACCGCGACGATTTTACGGCAAAGACGGTGCTGGTCAACGGTAGTGTGCTGGAGGTCGAATACAAGAACGCAAAAGTGGGCGATAATGAATATATATCTGCCGTTATTAAGGATGCGGACGGGAGCATTTCCCGCTATACACGCGTTGTGCAGCTGGACGGCACGACAAACGGTACACGCGGCAGGGCAGCGATTGACCTGACCGGCATAGACATGACCGGCAAGACGCTCTGCGTGTTCAACGAGCAGTTTAACGGCGATCATAAGACCGACTATGCCGGCGCACTTCGGGAAGTGAAGCTGACGGACGAGATCGACGAGCAGTTCACCCTCGCCCCCGGCGGCAGATACTATTTTGACCTTTCGGCGATGAATATTCCCGGCACGGTAAACAGCAATTTGCCTGACAGCACCCTGCATTATGTGCCTTTTACCTATGCAGGCACGGTGGACGCCTATGTGCTGAAACCTGCATCCAACCATGTAGAAGATTCCTCCGAGCAGGCCTCTGTGACCACAGACAAGAACGCACAGTACGGATATGCTTACGAGCACAGTCTGTTCATTGCCGACTACAGGGTTACTACCGACATCAGCTGGATCGACCTGAACAATGCAGGTTTCATTTTCGGTAAAACCAACACTGCGGGCGGCATAAACTACACCCTTCGCGCACCCACAATGGGCAGTATCTATAAGAGTCCTAAGCGCGGAGATCCTGCCAACAACGAGTGGGATCAGATCCTCACCAAGAACTCCGATTTCATAAAGGAGCTGGGTAACAATCATTATATCTCCCTTTTCTGGGGGCAGGACACCTCCCGTTCTTACGGTTTCGACATTCGTAAATCCACACGCAATTCAGTGAATAATTTTATGGGCTCGAAGGAAAGCAGTTATAATGGTATCTGCTACCGCCCCGTCCTTGAGCTGCCGGCAGATCTTGCCGCCGACAGTCTGAAAATAGTAGAGCTGCTAACGGGTAAATTTATGCCCGGCGAGCAGCAGAACTGGATCAATATCATCGTGAAAAAGGGCGAGAGCTTTACTGCGCCCGCTGCCGAGGGACTGCCCCGCCCGGACGGCGTTTCGGCAGATGCACAGCTGTGGTGGACAGACGGAAACGGCAACTACTACAAGCCCGGCAGCACCGTACCTGCGGATGTTTCTATGATTTATCCCTTATGGGGCGGATTCGGCTTGCTTTTGGATCGCGGCAACGGCGAGGTCGAGGTCACGCCGGACAATTATACCGATATTTTCGGCGACGGAACTGCCTCCTTTGTTCTGCCTAAGGGCAGAAGCCTTACTTCTCTTAGGGCATCAGGAAATCTGACATCCAAGGATATTTTGGAAATTGATTCGACCGGCAAGCTTGAAAGGTACGGCAGTGTTTTCCCGAATCTGAAGCTCAAGAATGTCGACCTGACCTCTGTGCGCTTGAGCGAAAAGTATATCGGAAATGAAAGCCCGCTCTTTATCACGCTGGACGGAAAGAATACCGTCGGAAGCCTGAACGAAATTTGGAGGAGCAGTAACACCCTTTCCGTTCTCGGCAACGGCTCGCTGACGCTGAACAGCGCACTGACGCTTGGCCAATACACCCAGTATGGCGGCAGCAGCGTCACCATGACGGACGGGCTGACGGCGTACAATCTTTCTATAGACAGCGGCTCGCTTACCGTAACGGGCGATCCGCAGGCCATTACGCTGCGGGATCAAGCTATCGGCAAGCTGTATATGGGCGACGGCGTGCGGCTGTTCACGGGCTCTTCGGCGCAGGATGCCGCAGAGGCTGCCGTGCCGCAGCTTCCGGGCAAGGCCTATGTGCGTATCGCAAACGCATGGGATGTGACCTATCAGCCCGGCACATATGGCACGGGCAATGCGGTAACGGATATCAAATTCTATAACGATATCCTCACATTGCGCGGCAAGCTGTTCACCCGCACGGGGCACACGCAAGTAGGCTGGGCGACCGTTGACGGCGGCGAAAAGGTGTACGGTCTTGATGCTGTTTATACGCAAAACGAGGCGCTGACGCTCTATCCCGTGTGGAACACGAATAAATATACAATTACCTTTGATACCAACGGCGGCAGCGAGATCGCTCCGATCACGCAGGACTACGGCACGCAAATCACCGCACCTGCCGACCCGACAAGAGAGGGCTACACCTTTATCGGTTGGGACAGGGAAATTCCCGCGACCATGCCCGCCGAGAATGTGACGGTCACGGCTCAGTGGCAGCTTGCCGCCCGTATGCCCGACCGTGAGCTTGTGATTTACTACAAGTCTGTCGGCAGGCTCAACACCATTACCGAGGATCCCTCGCTTGTCGAATACACCTCCTCCGATGAGTCGGTCGTCACGGTCGATAAGGACGGCAACTATAAGGCAGTCGGCAGAGGCAATGCGGTCATCACCATGCACATTGTCGGCACGGATATCGAGGAGCATTGTAAGATCACCGTCAAATACGCCTGGTGGCAGGTGCTTATCCGCATCTTCCTGCTCGGTTTCATTTGGTATTGATAAAAACAGCATAGCATAAAGAAAGCCGCCGGTTCGCCCGGCGGCTTCGCTTATGTGAACTTATATGTTTGCGGCTTCTTTGACTGCTTTCTTCGGCTTCTTTGACAGGTGCAGCGCGATATCCAGCTTGCCCATCAGCCGCTCAAATATCTCCGCAAGCACTATCGTTATCGCAATGCAGGCGGCGGTGAAGAGCACGGGCTTGCTCTCAGCCCCGAAGTGCGAGAGCACAATCATCGGTATGCGCTGGAGGATGTATACGCCGAATACCCGCTTGCCGAACCAGCGCAGCACGGCGTTGTTGAGGCTGATGCGCATCGAAAGAAAGATTATCAGCAGCCCAAATGCAAATGAGGCGGGGATGAAGAAGATGAGCCGGTTCGCTTGAGAATAAATCAGATAGCGGAACCCGCCGAAAGCCGCGCCGAGGGCGAGGGTGCATAGCAGCCACTTCCAAAAGCTCGGCAAAATATGCTTGTCGATATAGGGCTTCGCCATAGCGTACCACATGCCGAGCGGGTAGCACATGACCGTGTCATACCACCAGTTGTTGCCGAACTGCCACTTCCGCAAAGCAAGCAGGGCGCCGAAGCTGAGCACGGTGGTGACTATCGTACCGAGCAGCATATGCTTCCTGCCGCATATAGCAAAGGCAGCGAAGGTGAGCAAATAGAGGATGATTATATCTATTATGAACCATGCGCTGTTGCCGACCCCCGAGAGACCGATGTACGAGAGCAGCAACGTCTTGAGGCTGTAGCCCTTGCCGAGGCACAGACCGACTATATAAAAGACAGTGACGGCTATAGCAAAATGCAGCCAGACCTTAAACGCCCTCTTGGTCGGTATGGTCTTGATATACCCGTCTTTATTCTTTATTGCCAGCCACACCCCGTAGCCTGAATACATAAGGAATACGACTACCATCAGCTGACCGAAAAAGTTGAGGAATTCCCGATAAAATGCGCCTTGGGGAGCCTCAAGGATGGGAAAATATGAGCGCGCGTGAGAGAGCACGACTATAAAGACAAAGATGCCCTTTATCGCTCCGGTTTTTTCGGGCGAGCAGTAGTCGTCAAAGCCGTCTTTAAAGCTGAATTTAATGCCGACGACGCACATTATCGCCAGAGCTATGATGAAAATTATCACAATATCGCCTCCTTTGTCATTTTAAACAGGTTCGGCGATAAAGTCAAGGTTTTATATTGCAATCCGTCGATAAAAATGGTAGAATAGTCTCGCTAAGAATTAAAAGGAGGGCTTCATATGCAGTTTTTCTCCCGACTCACCGCATTCCTTATCTCGGTCATTATGACCGTGTTCCCGTGCCTTGATTATTCGCCCGAGAGCGACGATATCAGGCTCAACGCCGCGATCATCTCCGACACTCATATCGACACCCGCCTGCCGTGCGGCAAATACCTGCTCGAGCGCGCGTTCCTCGATATGAACGGCTGCTCCGTGCCGACGGACGCAGTCATTGTGACGGGCGATCTTACCAATTACGGCGACGACGCATCGGTCGAAGACTTTTTCAGGATCCTCACCGAGAGCAGCAAGGCGAAGAATGCAATAATCACCATGGGCAACCACGATATCGGCCACACCGAGGATCTCGGCATGACCAATCAGCAGGCGAGGGATCGCTTCATCAGGATGCACAATGAGTATCTCGGCACCGAGCTTGACAAGCCCTATTACAGCTATGTGATAAACGGCTATAAATTCATCGTTATCTGCGACGAGAGCGAGGACAGGTGGGATACCTATGAGATCTATGACGAGCAGATAGCGTGGCTCGACAGGGAGCTTGCCGACGGCACCAAGGGCGGTCTGCCCGTATTTGTCATCTGCCATGAGCCGTATGAGGGCATCAACGGCCAGCCCATTGTTTGGGAGGGCGGCACCATGGATGAGGAGAGCGGCCGCAAGGTCAAGGCTACGCTACAAAAATACGATAATGTATTCTATATCAGCGGCCATATGCACGAGGGAATAAACGGCGAGCTCACCCGGAGGGTGCTCGGCTTCTGCTGCGTTGAGACGGTGGACGGCGTGAACTGCATCACTTTGCCGACCTATCTGATAGTCAACCGCTACGGCCTGCCGGGCAACGGCCTCGGCTTCCAAATGGAGGTCTACTCCGACAGGGTGGTCTTCAGAGCGAGAAACTTCATCACCTCGAAGTGGTATCTGCCCTACAAATTCACAATAGACCTTGTGTAATATCTACTTAAGCTGTCGCAGATCAAGAGATTGATGTGCGGCAGCTTTTTTGTTAAATTTATACAAGCAGGCTGAAAAGCGGCTGTACATTTTGCTGATTTTTAAAAATCCACTTGCTTTTTACTCAAAAA
>ULWZ01044227.1_pt1 | contig 11303 bp, 8 predicted proteins | sample 1960811 | NCBI WGS metagenome assembly ULWZ01 (sample SAMEA4835825, study PRJEB28245) | human gut metagenome | biome: gut microbiome; material: fecal sample | place: Denmark | collected 2008 | reverse complement strand
TTCTTCATAAAATAATTAATAATTAATAATTAAAAATTACTTATACTCATGTACCGGCAGTTCGCCGTTGAGCGCTCCGAGCGCGTTGAACGCCAGCGACTCCATCTCGCCTTCGCCCGGCAGCACTACGACCGGAGCGAGGAAGCCCACCTGCTTCTTTATCTCCTCAACGCAGTATTTGCTGTATGCTATGCCGCCGGTGAGGATGATGGCATCCGCCTTGCCCCAGAGCGCCACAGCCATGGCGCCTATCTGCTTCGACACGGTGTAGAGCATAGCCTCGAGCACCTCGTGGAACGGCTCTTCGCCAGCCTCAGCGCGGCGCGAGATCTCCTTCATATCCTTCATGCCCAGCAGCGCCTGGCATCCGCCGTTGCCTGCGAGCATCTTCATTATCTCAGCCTCGGTATGCTTGCCCGAGAAGCAGAGGCGCACGAGCTGGTCTGCAGGCAGCGTTCCGGCACGTTCCGGCGCGATAGGACCCTCGCCGTTGAGCGCGTTGTTCACGTCAATCACCTTGCCCTCGTGGTGAGCCGACACACAGATGCCGCCACCGAGGTGAGCCACTACGAGGTTCATCTCCTCATACTTGCGACCTATGCTGCGTGCATAGCGGCGCGAAGCAGCCTTGGCGTTGAGCGCGTGGAATATCGACTCGCGCTTCATGAACGGCAGACCCGTGTAGCGGGCGCGTGTCATGAACTCGTCTACCACAACCGGGTCGGCCATGTAGGCTGGGCAGTGACACATCTGTGCGATGTCGTCGGCAAGGATCGAACCGAGATTGCACACATGCTTGTGCTTGGCGTTGATGAGGTCCTGCTTCATCTGCTCGTTGACGGCGTAGACACCACCGTGCAGCGGCTTCAGCAGACCGCCGCGACCTATCACGGCGTCGAACTCCAGAGGTATTCCAGCCTCCTTGAGCAGTTTCAGCACGAAGTTCTTGCGATACTCATACTGCTCGTTAACGGTAGTGAACTGGTCCAGCTCCTCCTGCGGGTGCAGTCCGTCAGATGTCCATACAGCACGTTCGTCTTCATACACAGCCACCTTCGTTGAGGTGCAGCCGGGGTTTATGACAAATATCTTCTTCATAAATGATGTTTGTTGCTTCTTATTTGTTGATTGCCTTCAGGCAGGCAGTTGCTAAAGAGTAGAATTTAGAGTCGGCAGTGTCGGCGCGCGATGTCACCACAACCGGCGCGCTGGTGCCCACGAGCATGCCCGCAACCGTAGCTCCGCCGAAGAGCGTGAGCGTCTTGTAGAACGTGTTGCCTGCCTCGATGTCGGGGAAGATGAGGCAGTTGGCTTTGCCCACAACCGGCGATACGATGCCCTTGATGGCTCCGCTCTCTGCGTCGCAAGCCGTCTTTACGTCCATCGGACCACTCATCTCCACCTCGCCGTAGGCTCCCTTTGCGGCGTTAGCCTTCAGCTCCTCGTAGCTCAGCGTGAGCGGGAACTTCTCAGACACCTTCTCGGTGCAGTGGATGAGAGCCACGCGCGGACGGTCGCCGCCCGTGATGCTGCGGTAGGTGGCGGTGATGTAGCGCGCCAGAGCGTCAAACTGCTCCGTAGTGGGGTAGGGAATGACGGCTGCGTCGGTGAAGAAGAGCAAGTGGTTGAGGCTCGGCACGTCAGCCACAGCGATATGTGTCAGCACGCTGCCCTTGATGAGGATGCCCTCCTCCTTGTTGAGCACGGCGCGCAGGAGGTTGTCGGTGTTCAGCGAACCCTTCATAAGCACGTCGGCGCGGCCTTCGCGCACCTCTTTCACGGCATGACGCGCCGCATCGTCGTCGTCTTCGGCTACGATGAGGGTCACCTTGTCTGGATAGTCGGCAGCCAGACGGCGTGCGATGTCAGCCTTAGCTGCGTTAGCCACAAGGATGAAGCGTGCGAACTGCTCCGCAATGCTTCGTTCGATAACTTCTTCTGTGTGAGAGTCGGCAGGAGATGCCACGGCGACCGTCACTACCTGCGCAGCTTGGCGCAGACGTTCGGGTAGGATTTTAAAGTCAACGATAGGTTCCATACTTATTTATAGGGTATTATGTTTAGAGTTGCGCATTTTGTTGCTATCTGTGCAACTTTTGCAAAGGTACAGTAAGTTTGTTATACTGCAAAGAAAAACGGGAAAATTTATTCTCAATCGCAGGAATGTGGAACTTTAATCAGTGAAATATAGTAACTTTGCAGTCAAATATACCAAGATACAGTCTATGACAACAGCAGAATTTATACAAGAATATCGCGAAAAGGACACCCGTCAGCTCGCCCTTCAGTCGGCACGCTTCCCCGACGTCGACATGCCCTACGCACTCGACCAGATAAAAGGCTGGCAGACAGCGCGCCGCAAGCTCCCCACATGGGCTGCCTGCGACGGCATCGTCTACCCGCCCCACCTCTCTATGGAGCAGTGCTCGTCGGAGCCGACGGCGCAGTATAAGCTCAATCTGGCGATGGAGTGGGCGAGTCGAGTTGAGAGTTCAGAGTTCAGAGTTGAGAGTTCTTCCCGCATGACCGACCTGACCGGCGGTTTCGGTGTCGACTTCTCGTTCACCTCCTGCGCTTTTGCCTCAGCCACATACGTAGAGCGCAACGAGCAGCTCTGCCACATGGTGGAGCACAACCTGCCGTTGCTCGGCATCGACAACGCAAAGGTGGTCTGCGCCGACGCCGTCGACTATCTCTCTACGCTCGATATGCAGACAATGATCTTCCTCGACCCTGCGCGCCGCGACCAGCACGGCGCCAAGACCGTCATGCTTGCCGACTGCACGCCCGACGTTGTGCAGCTCCTGCCGCAGCTTCTCAAGAAGTCGCGCTTCACGATGCTCAAGCTCTCGCCCATGCTCGATTGGCACAAGGCTGTAGAAGACCTGCAGGGCATGGTGCGCGAGGTGCATATCGTGTCGGTGGGCGGCGAGTGCAAAGAGCTGCTGCTCGTGCTGTCTGAAGAGATGGAAAGCGAGCTGAAGGTGTTCTGTGCAGACCTTGAGGCAGGAGGAGGCTCTGGGGAGGCTGGTCTTTCTGGCGTTTCTAGCCGTTCTAGCTGTTCTAGCCTTTCTAGTGAACCTAGTTTCCCTAGAACACCTAGTTCTCCTAGCACGCCTAGCCTTTCTGCTTCCCTCTTCGTCTACGCCCCAGGCTCCTCTTCCCCAGCCCCCAACTCAACATTCAACATTCAACACTCCACATTTCTCTTCGAGCCCAACGCCTCAATTATGAAGGCCGGCTGCTTCGACGAGCTTGCGGCAGCCTACGGCGTGTCGCCCGTCAGCCGCAACAGCCACCTCTTCCTTTCTGCTGAGCCCGTTGACGGCTTCCCGGGCAGGAGCTTCAGCATAGAGCGCGTCACAACGCTCAACAAGCGCGAACTGCGCCAGGCGCTGGCAGGCATCGAGAAAGCGAATATCGCCACACGCAACTTCCCGCTCTCCGTAGCCGAACTGCGCAAGCGCCTCAAACTCAAAGACGGCGGCGACGTGTATATATTCGCTACAACCACCGCTGAAGACGAACATCTACTGCTGATTTCTCATAAATATCAATAAATATTTAGCATATTTTCGTCTGTTTGAGCAAATTTCCGTACTTTTGCATCTTTAAGGCTTTATTTATAAAGATGTATCCATCGCCCGAAGTGACAATCGGGCGACGTATATCAAACAAAAAATGAAAGAATAAATCAAGAAAAATGTCAGCAATAGAGATTAAGAAAGTTGAGTCGCGCCGCGACCTTCGCCAGTTCGTTAATTTTCATTACGACCTCTATAAAGGTAATGCTTACGACGTGCCCAACCTCTACTTCGACGAGATGAGGACCTTCAGTAAGGACAAGAATGCAGCCTTCGACTTCTGCGAGGCAGAGTATTTCATGGCGTTCCGCGACGGCAAGATGGTAGGTCGTGTGGCTGCCATCATCAACCACAGCGCCAACAAGAAGTGGGAGCGCGAGTCGGTGCGCTTCGGATGGATCGACTTCGTCGACGACATCGAGGTGTCTACAGCCCTGCTCAAGGCTGTAGAAGACTACGGCAAGCAGAAAGGAATGAAGGAAATCGTTGGTCCGCTCGGATTCACCGATATGGACCCCGAAGGAATGCTCCTCGAAGGCTACGACCAGCTCGGCACTCAGGCTACTGCCTACAACTATCCCTACTATCCTGAGCACATGGACCGCATGGGCGGATGGGAGAAGGACAACGACTACGTAGAGTACAAGCTCTACGTGCCCGAAGAGATGCCCGAGAAGTATGCAACCATCGCGAAGATGATTCAGAAGCGCTACAACCTGCAGGTGAAGAAGTTGAAGCGCAATGAGATATACGGCGAGAACGGATATGGCAAGAAGATATTCAATGTAGTGAACGAGACCTTCAAGGACCTCTACGGCTACTCTAAGCTCACCGACCGACAGATAGAACAGTACGTGAAGATGTATCTGCCCATGGCAGACCTCGACCTCATCACCATCATCGAAGACTGGAACACACCCGACCATAAGGTGGTTGGTGTGGGCATCTCCATACCTTCGCTCGCACACGCCCTGCAGAAGTGTGGCGGAAAGCTCTTCCCCTTCGGCTGGTGGTACATACTGCGTGCGCTGAAGTTTCACAAGACCGACGTCGTAGACCTTCTGCTTGTAGGCATTCTGCCCGAATACCGTCAGAAAGGCGCCAACGCTCTGCTCTTCTACGACCTCATCCCGCGCTACCAGCGCCTCGGCTTCAAGTGGGGAGAGACCCACGTCGAGATGGAGACCAACATGAAGGTTCAGGGACAGTGGCAGTATCTCAACCGCGAGATACACAAGCGCCGCAGATGCTATAAAAAGAACATTTAAATCGGATAGCATCCTTGGTGCTGTCACAATCGCTTAGGATGCTATAAGATATAAAGAAATAAAATGGAAGAAAACATTCAACCCACAGTTCAGTATACCGACGACAACATACGCCACCTCTCCGACATGGAGCATGTGCGTACACGTCCTGGTATGTATATCGGTCGCTTGGGCGACGGTCAGTTGCCCGAGGACGGCATCTATGTGCTTCTGAAGGAAGTAATCGACAACTCTATCGACGAGTTCAAGATGAACGCCGGCAAGCGCATAGAGGTAGACATCGACGACCGCCTGCGTGTGTCGGTGCGCGACTATGGTCGCGGCATTCCGCAGGGCAAGCTCGTAGAGGCTGTCAGCGTGCTCAACACCGGCGGCAAGTACGACTCGAAGGCGTTCAAGAAGAGTGTGGGTCTGAACGGCGTTGGCGTGAAGGCGGTGAACGCCCTCTCGGCACATTTCGAGGTGAAGTCGTACCGCGACGGAAAGGTGCGTGCGCTCAAGTTCGAGCGCGGCAACCTCAAGTCGGACATCACCGAAGACTCTGCTGACGAGAACGGCACGTATATCTTCTTCGAACCCGACCCCACACTGTTCGTAGGCTATTCGTTCCACGACGACTTCGTGGAGACAATGCTGCGCAACTACACATATCTCAACTCAGGTCTTGCGATTATGTACAACGGTCGGCGCATCCTCTCGCGCAACGGCTTGGCAGATCTGCTCACCGACACGATGACTACCGACCCGCTCTACCCCATAATACATGTGAAGGGTGAGGACATCGAGATAGCTTTCACGCATACCAACCAGTACGGCGAGGAGTATCACTCGTTCGTGAACGGACAGCACACCACGCAAGGCGGCACCCACCAGAGCGCTTTCAAGGAGCATATCGCGAGAACCATCAAGGAGTTCTTCGGCAAGAACTACGAGTTCACCGACATACGCAACGGACTCGTGGCTGCCGTGGCGCTGAACGTAGAAGAACCTATGTTCGAGAGCCAGACAAAGATTAAGCTCGGTTCGCTTCAGATGGCGCCGGGCGGAGAAAGCATCAACAAGTACGTGGGCGACTTCGTGAAGCTCGAGGTAGACAACTACCTGCACATACACGCCGACGTTGCGGAGGTGATGCAGCAGAAGATAACCGAGAGCGAGCGTGAGCGCAAGGCGATGGCTGGTGTAACAAAGCTGGCTCGCGAACGCGCCAAGAAGGCAAACCTCCACAACCGCAAGCTGCGCGACTGCCGCATACATTACTCCGATGCGAAGAACGACCGCAAGGAAGAGTCTTCTATCTTCATTACCGAGGGCGACTCAGCCAGCGGATCTATCACAAAGAGTCGCGATGTGAACACCCAGGCGGTGTTCTCGCTGCGCGGAAAGCCGCTCAACTCGTACGGCTTGACAAAGAAGGTGGTGTACGAGAACGAAGAGTTCAACCTCCTGCAGGCTGCGCTCGACATTGAGGACGGACTCGATACGCTCAGATATAATAAGGTGATAGTGGCAACCGATGCCGATGTGGACGGTATGCACATCCGTCTGCTCATCATCACGTTCTTCCTGCAATTCTTCCCCGACCTTATCAAGAAAGGACATGTCTATGTGCTGCAGACTCCGCTGTTCCGCGTGCGCAACCGCCGCACCAAGATTAAGAACAAGAAGGTCGTGGCAGACGCCGACGCGCGTCTTACGGGCAAGGAGAAGAAGAGCGACTTCATAACCCGCTACTGCTACAGCGAGGACGAGCGCCAGCAGGCGATACGCGACCTCGGACCCGACCCTGAGATAACACGATTCAAAGGTCTGGGCGAGATCTCGCCAGAAGAATTTGCCCATTTCATAGGTCCCGAGATGCGACTTGAGCAGGTTACGCTGCACAAGACCGACCAGGTGCAGAAGCTCCTCGAATACTACATGGGCAAGAACACCATGGAGCGACAGAACTTCATCATCGACAACCTTGTTGTGGAGGAAGATCTGCCCGAGGAAGACATGGAATAACAAAACAATCAGATTATGAAACGTACCAATAATCACAAACATAACGCATCGCACTCATTCTCGTTAAAGACGGGAGTGGGTGCGTTGGTTTTTCTTTTGCTGTGCGTAGCTACGTTCGCACAGCGCGTCAATCCGCTCAAGAAGCTCCAGATAGCAGAGCTCGCCATCAGCAATCTCTATGTCGACTCGGTAGACGACCAGAAGCTCGTAGAGGACGGCATACGCGGCATGCTTGAGAAGCTCGACCCCCACTCGTCGTACACTACGGCGAAGGAGACAAAGTCGCTCAACGAGCCTCTACAGGGCTCGTTCGACGGCATCGGCGTGCAGTTCAACATGATTTCCGACACGCTGCTCATCATCCAGCCCGTACGCAAAGGTCCGTCAGAGAAAGTAGGCATCATTGCCGGCGACCGCATCATTACTGTCAACGACACAACCATATCGGGCGTGAAGATGGAGCGTTCGGAGATAATGCGCCGCCTGCGCGGTCCGCGCTCATCGAAGGTGAAGCTCGGCGTGAAGCGTCGCGGCGTGCCCGACCTGCTCACGTTCATCGTAACGCGTGCGAAGATACCCGTACACACGCTCGACGCCTACTATATGATACGTCCGCACGTGGGCTACGTTCGCATCGGTTCGTTCGGCGCAACCACATACGGCGAGTTCATGACCGCAGTCGACTCGCTGCAGAAAGCCGGCATGCGCGACCTTATCCTCGACCTTCAGGACAATGGCGGCGGCTACTTGCAGTCGGCTGTGCGCATCGTTGAGGAGTTCTTGCAGAAGGGCGACCTCGTAGTGTATACCGAGGGACGCGCCCAGAAACGCCAGGAGTACAACGCTGGTGGCGGCGGACGCCTTGAAAAGGGCAAGGTATGCGTGCTCATCAACGAGTATTCGGCGTCGGCAGCCGAGATCGTCACCGGCGCCATCCAAGACCAGGACCGCGGAACCGTGATAGGCCGCCGCTCGTTCGGCAAGGGTTTGGTGCAGCGTCCTATCGAGTTCGACGACGGTTCGATGATACGTCTCACCGTAGCCCACTACTATACGCCCTCGGGCCGCTGCATACAGAAGCCCTACGAGAAGGGCGAGAAGGAAGACTACGCGCAGGATATAGAGAAGCGCTTCAAGCACGGCGAACTCTACTCTGCCGACTCGATACACTTCAACGACTCGCTGCGCTGCTACACTCTGCGCAAGCACCGCACGGTGTATGGTGGCGGAGGCATTATGCCCGACGTGTTCGTGCCGCTCGACACCACACAATACACAGCGTTCCACCGCCAGCTCGTAGCCCGCTCGCTCGTTATCAACACAACGCTGCGATACGTTGAGGACCACCGCGACGAGTTGAAGACAAAGTACGCGAAGTTCGACGACTACATGAAGCGTTTCGAGGTGCCGCAGGCGATGGTTGACACGCTCTTCGCCGAAGCCGAGCGCCAGAAGGTGAAGCCTCGCGACGACGCCGAGCGCCAGCGTACGCTCCCCATGCTGCGTCTGCAACTGAAGGCGCTCATAGCCCGCGACATTTGGGATATGAACGAATACTTCCGCCTGATGAACGAGCAGAACCACATCGTGAGCAAGGCGGTAGAAGTGATTACGGGCAAGTAAAGACGGGTTGGCTTAAAAGCTACTAAAAGTCGTCTTTATTTCTTTCGAAGTGTTGACAGACATTAAATATTAAGGCAAATGGAAAACTTTTGTGATAAAAAAGTTTTCGCATTTGCCTTTTTTGTATATCTTTGCGCCTAACGACAAGGCTTTTAACGGCTTTGTAACCAAACTGTAATAGTAGTAGTCATTGAAACTGCAACATCAGTTGTAATGAAACAGTAACAACATATATAATAATTAGGAGATGAAAAAGTTAATGTTCAAGAGCAGCATTGTGACAATGCTTTGCGTTTTATGTAGTCTTTCGGCCAGTGCGGAAGGAAAGTTCGTATTGTTCAAGTACGGTAATTTCGACACATGGGTGACACGTCAGATTCACGAGTCGGCTGTCATCGGCGGCAACACAAAGACACTCTACGAGATTGGACCAAACAGAGCCCTGAAGGGCAACAACCCATACGTGAACCTCGGCGGATCGCCTTGGGGCACGAGCAACGTGATGGCTAAGGTTTCGGGCATCACGAAGACCAACAATTCGGTGTATCGCGACAACCGCGGATCGGGACATTGCGTCAAAATGACCACCCACATCGAGACCTGCAAGGTGCTTGGTCTTATTAATATTAAGGTGCTCGCCGCCGGCAGCATCTTCCTCGGCGACATGAAGGAGCCTATCACCGGCACGAAGGAAGGTCCGAAGGCGCTTAACTTCGGCATTCCGTTCACTCATCGTCCGAAGGCTCTGCGCTTCGACTACCGTGTGCATGTGCCGGGCAACGCCAACCGCATCCGTCAGACCGGTTTCTCTAAGGTGACTACCGTGCATGGCAAGGACTACTGCGTAGCTCTTCTGCTTCTGCAGCGTCGCCACGAGGATGCGCATGGCAACATCACCGCGCAGCGCGTGGGCACCGTAGTGGTAAAGTACGGCAAGTCGACCAATGGATGGGTTGAGGACGCCACTTACGAGATTCACTACGGCAACATCACCGGCAAGTCGTTCTACGACGCTTCGATGATGGGTCTGCGTTCTACCGACTACGCTCGCAACTCTAAGGGCAAGAGCGTGCTGGTGAAGGAGACCGGCTGGGCTGATGCCGACGCCACACCGACGCACATCGTGCTGCAGTTCTCGTCGAGCCACGGTGGTGCTTACGTAGGCACCGTGGGCAACACCTTCTGGGTAGACAACGTCGGACTGGTGTATTAAGGTGTTGTGATGTTGAGATGGTGAGGTGTTGAGATATCCTTGTCAACTCTATTATTAATTTAAAAAAATGAGGTTATGCGCCCCTTAAAAGCGATTCTTTTCTTACTCTTTACGATAGCTCTGCAGCCCGCTCGGGCTACAGAGCCGTTCTGTTTTGACACTACCGCAGTAGCTGCGGCGCCTGCCGCAGACGTGCCTTTGGCTGCCGACAGCGCGAGCGTGGCAAAGCCGAAGAAGAGCCTCTTCAACCGCTTCCTTGCCTACTTCAACGACGCCAACAAGGAGAAGAAGAACAAGCGTTTCGACTTCAGCGTGATAGGCGGACCCCACTATAGCTCCGACACCAAGTTCGGCATCGGACTCGTGGCTGCCGGTCTCTACCGTTCAGACCCTGCCGACTCGCTCTCGGCTCCGAGCAACGTGTCGCTCTTCGGCGATGTCTCTACCGTGGGCTTCTATATGCTCGGCGTGCGCGGCACACATAAGTTCCCGCGCGACACCCACCGCCTCAACTACACGGTCTATTTCTACTCCTTCCCGTGCTACATCTGGGGATGGGGCTACGACATGGGCAATGCGGACGCCAACAAGAGCAAGATGAAGCGCTGGCAGGCGCAGTTCAAAGCCGACTGGCTGATACGCACCGCCGACAACCTCTTCATCGGTCCGACCGTCGACTTCGACTATGTGCGCGGCACTAAGTTCGACCGCAAAGAACTGCTTGGTGGCGAACGCCCCGAGACACTCAACTTCGGTGCGGGCGTGACTGCCATCTACGACACGCGCGACAACCTCACGGCGCCAAAGCGAGGCATGTACATCCAGTTCATGCAGCTGATGCGCCCGAAGTTCATCGGCAACAAGTACAACTCCTACACCACCGACTTCCGCATCGACGGCTACACGCATCTGTGGCGCGGCGCCACGCTCGCTGCCGACTTCCGCACGCAGCTCAACTTCGGCGATGTGGAGTGGTCGATGCTCGCGCAGCTCGGCGACAGCTATTCGATGCGCGGCTACTACCAGGGCCGCTACCGCGACAACCATAAGATGGAGGCGCAGGTGGAGCTGCGACAGCATGTGTGGAAGCGCAACGGCGTGGTGGCGTGGGTAGGCGCCGGCACCATCTTCCCGAAGTTCAGCAAGATAGAGTGGAAGCACATACTGCCGAACATGGGCGTGGGCTACCGCTGGGAGTTCAAGAAGAATGTCAACGTGCGACTCGACTACGGCTTCGGTAAGTCGGGACAGCACAGCTTTATATTCAATATCAACGAAGCGTTTTAATTATGAAAAAGATATTAGGTTTTTTGACCTCTCCCCGTTTCCTCTTCTTCTACATCGTGCTCTCGCTCGCTGTCCCCAACGTGGCGCTCTGCTTCACCGAGCACATGCCCGTGCTGGCTTGCGTAGCCAACGTCGTGCTGCCCGTATCGCTCTACGCGCTGCTCATGACGCTCTCCAAGAAGACGGGACGCCAGGTGTGGTTCCTCTTCCTCATCGTCTTCTTCGCAGCCTTCCAGATAGTGCTGCTCTACCTCTTCGGTCGCGGCGTGATAGCCGTCGACATGTTCCTCAACCTCGTCACCACCAACCCCGGCGAGGCGA
>ULWZ01067352.1_pt1 | contig 11316 bp, 10 predicted proteins | sample 1960811 | NCBI WGS metagenome assembly ULWZ01 (sample SAMEA4835825, study PRJEB28245) | human gut metagenome | biome: gut microbiome; material: fecal sample | place: Denmark | collected 2008 | reverse complement strand
AGGCGGCGGGACGCAGTCCCGGCAGAGCGGCGGGCACGGCGCTCCCAGCGGCGTATGCCTCCATGAACGCCTGCCAGGAGAGCGGAATCTCGGCGGGCAGGTTGAAGCGGTTCCTGGCGATGCAAGCGGGGCTGCCCACGGTGCGCAGGATTCTCTCGCCGCCGTTCGCCCCGATGGCCGTGGCGATGGCGCGGTCTCCCTGGAAGCCCGTGCCTTCCTCCCTGCTCACGCGGAAGCGCTTGGTCGCGAACAGGACTGCGTCCACCCACTCGCAGAGGAGGCTGGTTATAGAGTTCGGGGGACTCGCGGAAGTCGGCCAGCAGATGGCTCGCCATGTAGCGGCCGTTCCTGCTTTCGGCGTGGTATTCTTCCGCAGGAATGGATAGGATCTTGTCTGTGTTCATCGGTGGTTCCTTGGTTTGGGATTTTTCGGGGGCCTGTCTTATTGCCCGTCACCGATGTATTAAAAAAATAGTGGGGGGATGGACAGTGAAAACCAGGAAAAAACGGAAAAAAGTTTGTTCAGAACACAAAAAAAGCCCCCTGGTTGAAAGAACCAGAGGGCGAAATGTTCAAAGGACGATTTTTATTATTCTTTGTTCTGACGCAGAATTCTCTAACTTCACGGAATCAGGTAATGGAAAATCAATAATGGGTTATTCAGTGCCATATAAGTGGAAAACCTCCATTAGAATAGATTCGGGAAGATTTGCTGAAGTGAAAGACGCGCCTGCTGTTTCATTGCCTCTTTCCCAAACAGATTGCCAGCCATGGAGATGGCATCGGGGACTGTTTTTATTTCCTCTGGGGTATTTTTGTTGCTCTTTAGTCGGCCAAACCACTTTCCGCCATCTGAACTGTCGACTTCGAGTCCCTTGATTTCTGCATAGCAAAACAGCCCCATGGCCAGTTGTGCCTCCGGAACGCCGGCGGCTGCGGATTTTTCCAGCCAGTCCAGTCCTTCACGGTATCTCGCAGTACCATCAATGTTCCTTAACAGAAGGCCTGCATACCGCATTTGTCCATCTGCCTGTCCGTTCTGGGCAGCTTTTTCAAACCAGACAAAAGCTTCCTTGATGTCCGCATCCGTGCCTCGTCCGTTCTGGTAGCAGTCTCCCAGTTTGAACTGTGCAACTGGATCTCCCTTTTCTGCGGCCGACTTGTACCATCGGAACATCTCCCCGCTGTCCTTTGAACATCCCGCTCCTACTTCATGGCAGACGCCGACCCGCCTCTGGGCGGCGGCATCGCCCAGACTTGCCGCCTTCAGCCAGAGATTATAGGCCTTGAACTCATCCTGCCATATTCCATTGCCGTAAAAATACATCTCGCCAAGCTCATTCAGGGCGCGAAGATTGTTTTGCGCGGCAGCCTTTTCCAGCCATTCTATGGTTTTCAGCAAATCAATGGCAACGTTCTGGCATCCGTTTTTATACAATTGAGCCAATTCATAGGCAGCAGGCGATATGCCCCGTTCGTAGGCTTTCTGCAAAAAAACCACAGCTTTTGCCGCATCGCAGGCCTTGTTGTCCGGTTGACTGAAAATTTGTCCAAGGCGGTAGAATGCAGTTCCCGCCACTTTTTTTCCCTTTGATTGCGTAGCAGTTGTCAGCAATTCAATGGCCTTTTTTTCGTCTATGAACTGTGAAGGTATGTCCTCGCCAGGGAGATAGGAAACGCCGAGGTGCAATTCCCCCAAGACGCATGTGGAATGCAGGACACCATGCCTGGAGGCGATTTCAAGAAGTGCAATTCCCTGGCGAAGGTCGGGGGGCGACATTTCCCCAGACGGACGAGGTTGTTCCCTTGATACCATGCTGAAGCCGACTGCTCCCTCGACATAGCCGATGAGTTTCCTTTCCTTGGACAAGTACTGGCAGAAGGAGACCTGGTCCCATTTCCCCATGATGACAGCCCCCAACCATGAGCGTTCCAGCAGGGTGGAGAATTCATGGGACACAAAGCGTCCGATTTTCTGTCCGATGCCTGCTCCGTCATATGGTTCTGCGTCTACGCCGACTCCTGCGAGTTCCTCGCGGATGTAGGGAAAATCCACGCAGTCATTGAGCATGGCGCAGTTCCGGAAGTTGCAGATTGTACCACAGAGGAAATCGATTCCCAGGACAACCAGTATGACCAATCCGAATCTGCGTCTGCATTTCTTTATGGTTTTCTGGGTGTTTGCTGTGTCTGCCGTTGGATTTGTTTCGTTTTCCATTATTTCCTTCTCCTATTGCATTTGTTGTTTCATTGCAGCGATTATCCCATCAAGAAACAGATACCGCCTTTCGTGATGTTCCAGAGGTTCCATGGAACCGCCTTCACATTCCAGAGGCGTGTGTTCCAGTTCCTCGTATTGTCTGCTCCAGTCGGGAACAGGGATATCACGTTCTATCAGCAGCTGCTCCCAATATTCCACTTCTATTTCCACCAATTCCACGGCTATGCCGCTGGCCGCATTGAGTTCCATCTGGCGCAGGGAACCGTCTTCATGGACGGCTTGGTAAATGGAAGTCCGTGCCTGATGAAGTGCTTCTGCATATGTCATATTCACCGTCTGCTGTTTGCATCCAGCCACCATGCAGAGGAAGGCGGCCATCCCCATGATCAATCTTCTTTTAGGCATGATGCCTCCTTGTTTTGTTTGTCCTTCAGTGCCTGCTTCATGATACGAAGCACCAGCGCATTGGGCTGGATGTCGGGATTTTCAAGGCGGAATTTCTGCTGGCATCCGAAATGTTCCGCCAATGCCAAACCGACTGCCCCGGAACGCGAGATGCCGGCCGTGCAATGGATATGCAGCGGCATCTCAGCGATTTTCGTGGCAAAGTCCGCAATCCTGCAAGCCATTGTCATTGTAAATGCAGTCTTGCCAGGTGTCTCCAAATCATCGAAAAACAGAAGGAGCAAATTGGGATTGTCCAGGAGATAATCACTGAAAGGGGGCGGTTCCGGGGTGTTGGCGATGTCGTTGATGGAGATGATTCTGTTTTCCAGGAGCATTCGCCGCTCAGCTCTGGTTCCTATCCTGTTTTCAAAAAAAGTCCGTGCGTGAAGATAGATGTCCATATTTCGGTTTGTTTGTCCTGTTGTTAAGGTTAAATTCTTCTGAAAAAATGTATATATACAAATATTGCCGAACCATGGACAGAAAGCGACCAGGCTCTTTGCTTTGCCCGTTTTTCATTATCTTTTCATGTTAGCATAGACGGGATGTGTCCATGGATGTAACTTATTGTGGTGAACATGACAAAGAAAAAAAGGGGCTTATATGGCAAGTGACATAAACAAAATGACGCGTCTGCTGAAGCTGGTATCCATGCTTCGCAGGAACAGTTTTCCCAACCATGCCACGCTGGAGAAGGAGCTTCGCGCCCTTGACGCAACGGGCCAGTTCAAGATATCCCAGAAGACCATCCAGCGTGACGTGTTGTATCTCCAGGCGGAATACAACGCCCCGATTGAGTTCGACTACCGCAACAACGGCTACTATCTGAAGGACCCGTTCTGGAAGTTCGAGGTGCCGCAACTGAGCGATGTTGAGATGCAGGCCGTGACACTCGGCTCACGGTTGGCGGAGACCGTCATGCCGGAACCGCTTGCAGGCAAAATCCAGCAGGCAGCAGATATGCTTGCCAGTTCCAACACAACGGGACTTGACGCCAATGCGATGCTCATCTCGCTGGTGGCGCAGGGGAGCCGCATTCCGATTTCGCCCGCCATTTTCAAGGAAGTCTTCGATGCCTGGCAGACGCGCCAGGGACTTGAAGTCACCTATGCCCGTGGAATGACGGGGAAGATTGTCCACTATGTCATCGAGCCCCATGTGCTTTCCTTCTACGATGGTCTGTGGTATGTCAAGGCGATTATCGTGCTGCAGGACGGAATGATCCTTCCCGAGCGCACCATCCGCACCCTTGCCGTAAACCGATTCCGTGCCGCCATCGTCTATCCCGCACCGTTCGCTCCTGACATGAAGCTCATCCGAGAGGTGAACGAGGGAACCCTGTTCAACTTCCCGACCATTGCTGAGGTCATCCTGCGCTTCCAGGGCAAGGCCATTCCCTACGCCCGCGAAAACTACGACGCTTCCGTGGTGAAGGAGCAGCCCGACGGCACTCTTCTGGTGACCGTCCGCAACGCCATTGAGTTCAAGATCGTGAATCTCGCCCTCAACGAGGGCGGTGATGTTACAGTTGTCAGCCCGAAGGAACTGGCGGAAACGGTCATCGCCCAGGCGAAGGCAGTCATCGCCGCCCAGGAGCGACAATCTTCTGAACGGTAACTTCATCCTGGCGGACGGGGGGGCGATGTCCTTCAGGCAAATCCGATTTTGTGTTTCTCTGTGTTTTCACGCTTCATGGCGCTTTCATGTTCCAGCGCATCAAGGCGGATTGCATTGTCCTGTGCAGAACGGCGGTAGAACAGTCCCTGCCGCACGGTCCGGAAATCTCCCGGCGTAAGGCGTTCCATATTGTCGAGGCGTCTTGACTCGTTCTCCGACAGTTCCGTCTGGAAGAACCGCTGGAAGAAGATGCGTTTTCCGCGATTGTCGAGATAGTCGAATTCCAGCTTGAAGGTGAAACGCCGCAATACGGCGGGATCCAGAGAGCGCAGAAAATTGGTCGCGCCTACCATGACACCGTTGAAATCCTCCATGTTCTGAAGCAGTTCGTTGACCTGTGAGACCTCCCAGCTGTGACTGGCATGTTCCCGGCTCTGCATCAGTCCGTCTATTTCATCGAAGAACAGGATGCCGTGAGCACTTTCCGCTGCGCGAAAGGCATTGCGGATGTTCTCTTCCGTTCCGCCGACCCATTTGGACAGGATGTCGCTGCCCATCTGGGTGATGACGGGGACATTCAGGCGTTTGCCAAGAAAGCGTACGAACTCCGTCTTGCCCGTTCCAGGCGGGCCGGACAGCAGGAGATTCATGCGCGGCCGGTCGGGATCATCCTGCTCGCCCAGGAGAAAGTTTTCTACGGCAGACACGATTTCCTCCAGTGGAATGTCGGTCTTCAGGTTGAGTGCGTCCAGACTGTAATTTGATGATACTCCGAGTTCCCGACATGCTTCCCGTCCCATCAGGCGGCAATGTGGCGTGAGAACCTTGTCTATTCTCTCCAGCGAGTTTTTTCCTTCCATCGCGGACATATTCCGAAACGCAAGCTCAATTCCTCCTGCAGAAACGGGGTATTTTTCAGCTACTATGGCAATTTCATCCGCAGAGAGCTCGATGGCGTGCCGTCTGGCGGCGTTGCGCCAGATGAACTTGCGGTGCTCCGCCGTGAACGGCCTGAACTCGATGGAGTAGTCGAAGCGGCGGCGGTTGGATTCGTCAAGGCTGCCTGGGCGGCTGTTGGCAATCCAGACGCATGGAACGTTGATGTTGTCCAGGGCAGTGTTGAGTTCCCCTTTCTTGATGGTGTTCAGATGAGGCCCGAAGATATTCCTGTCCCAGCAGTTGATCACATCATCAGCCTCGTCCATGACAATGAGCGATTGGTCGTCATCATGCTGAAGGGCGCAGCGCACACCTGCAGAGCGCTCAGTCGATTGCATCGTTCAATGTTGATAAAAAAGGCCATGCGCCCGGTTCTCTTCGCCAGGGCGGCAGCGAAGCTTGTCTTGCCCGTGCCAGGTCTGCCATACAGGAGGATGTGGAGCGGAGTCTTTCTGCTCCTGTCGTTCAGGAGCGCGACAAGGTTCCTGCCGTCCTTTTCTGCGATATCGCCGAAGAACTCCCAGGGGAGAGTCTCACCGGAAAAGGTCGTGAAATAGTTGTCTTCCAGGGGAATGGTGTCCGCGCCGCTGACATACGGAAGCAGATGCCTGTTGAAGTCAAGATTCTTTTCAAGGCAGTCCAGTTTGCGCAGTCGTGAATCCTGGTTGCTGATTTCCTGGAGTTCGCCGTCGCTGATGCCCAGCGCACAGGCGATGCGGTTGAATTTTCCGTAGCTGAGTTCTCCCGAGAATGTGCGGCAGTCCCACAGACCGTATGCCAGCCGGCGCTGGAGCAGCAGTTCGCTTTCCTGGGGTGACAGACGGAAGACGCGCTGAAGTTCGTTGAAGCGTTCCGCATCCTTCGCAGAATGCTCGCGCAGAGACGAATCCAGCAGCGGAATCTGTGCGTCCGGCCATAGAGCAAGTTTTTCGCGCAGACGCGGATTGGAATAGGGATGCTCCCAGAGCTTGAGCAGGAGTTCGTTCGGGTCCTCGCCTGAAATGTCAATGTCATCGTCCTTCTCAAGGTTCAACATGGTCCGCGCTTGGGCTCTTGTCGTGCATTGGGTGAAAATGCGCTTCAGGACAGCAGGCGGGATGCGTTGCGAGATGGGATCGAAAAAACTTCGTCCTCCAAATGCCCGTGGTAATTCTGCAGGAAGTTCCTCGTAAAACGGTAGCAGGCCCCCAGCAGGAAACGCAGCGAGAAATCAAGTTCGCGGTTCACGGTGGTGCTTCTATTGCGTTTGCCGAATCGTCTTATCATCATGTTGTCTCCCGTCTGTTCAAGTGCTTGTCCTTATTTGCCACCTCTCGAAACGCGGCGTTCCACTATATATATACACAGAAACAGCCCTCGGTCAACCCCTCAAGAGACCAGAACAACACCCATGGACGGATTTTGTCTATGGTTTGGGCATATATTATGGGTATTACCGTAAAAGTGAACGGCGGCGAAGTGAATCTTCCCTGATTTTGATGTAAAATAAGGGAAACGACGTAAATTATGGGAAACGAGGTAGGACAAACAAAAAGGAGTAATAATGAACAACACATATTATATCGGCTGGGATGTTGGTGCATGGCATTGCGATAAAAATACCAAGAGCAAGGATTGTATATGTGTTTTGAGTGGTCTAAACCCTACTGGATGTTCAAAACGATTGTGTGTTCGCAAGCAGTTCACAGAAAGTAAAATTATTGATTTTCTTAACAATATTTTAGGAGAAAAAAAGTTTGATGGAAATGATATTATTTATATGGCGATAGATGCTGTTTTATGCTGGCCACAGAAATTTGTTAATTTATTAATGAACGGTTCTATTGACGGGGATGACGGGGAAATCTGGAAGACGGAAAAGGCTATTGATAACCCTTTGCTTTATCGGAAAACTGAGAGAATAGTGGGAGAGAAACACAAACCATTATCTGTCGTTCAAGGACAAATAGGCAGTCAATCAACAAAAGCTATTTTCTTCTTGAAAAAATATGGTTTTAATATGGATACAAATGAACCTGGTGTATGGAAATGTGGCAATATCACTGCAATTGAAACATATCCTGCATTATTGACTGCTGACCACAAACATAATGATATAATAGACGCAGCACTATGCGCTCAATTGGCTAGGGATTTTGCAGTTGATTTAAAATTAGATAAGCCCAAAAACAAAAAACAGATGCGTTATCCAATGGAACAAGAAGAAATAGAAAGTGCCAAACAGGAAGGATGGATCTGGATTCGTAAATCTTCATTAGAATAATATCTCTCATTATGTCCTATCCAATTGAAGACAAATTAGTGGTAGCAGTTGCTTCGTCGGCGTTGTTTCAGCTGGACGAGGCGGATACCGTGTTTCGGAATGAGGGCGTCCGCGCCTATCGGGCGTACCAGCGGGAGCACGAGGACGACGTGCTGCAGCCAGGGATTGCCTTCCCCTTTGTGCGGCGTTTCCTGGAGTTGAACAAACTGTTTCCCGAACGCCAGCCTGCCGAGGTGGTGCTGCTCTCCCGTAATGATTCTGATACAGGACTGCGGGTGTTCACCAGCATCGAGCACTACGGGCTGGGCATTGTCCGTGCGGCATTCACCCGCGGAAACTCTCCGTTCCGTTACATCCCCGCCTACAATGTGTCGCTCTTCCTTTCGGCCAATGAGCAGGATGTAACCGAGGCGCTTAACCGCGGCTATCCTGCGGGACGCGTCCTGCCCAGCGTTGCCAATGACGAGGAAGCCGATGACGAGCTGCGTGTGGCCTTCGACTTTGACGGTGTCATTGCCGATGACAGCGCCGAGCAGGTTTTCCAGCAGGAGGGCATGAAGGCATTCTATACATCCGAGACTGAAAAGGCTAAGACCGCTATCGCACCTGGACCGCTTGGCGACCTGTTTAAAAAACTTGGCAACCTCCGTACGCTGGAGGACGAACGGGAGGAACAGGATCGCAATTACCGTCGCTTCCTGAAGACTGCCATCGTGACGGCCCGCAGCGCCCCCGCCCACAAGCGTGTCATCAACACCCTGCGTTCCTGGAACATCACTGTCGACGAGACTCATTTTCTCGGCGGCATGGACAAAGGACGCATTCTGGAAACACTACGCCCGCACATCTTCTTCGACGACCAGCAGCACCCTCATCTGGACGCCGCCAAGGCCTTCACGCCTTCAGTGCATATTCCGTTCGGAATAGCCATTCAGAAGGATAAATAAAATGGTTTTCTCGTGACTTTTGACTCGGTGAGCGTTTGTGCGCAGTGCGGATGATTGCCGATTTAGCTTTCTCTGAAAATCGCAAAAGTTCCTTTCAGCGGTCATCTGGCATGGCGTTTTCATCTCCTGCGGAAAATCGGGGTGAAAAAGCCATTCTCTCCAACCGCCTGGGCGTTGATTGCAGAATGGAACTTTCCGGGGTGCAAAGTCCCGAGACTACGCACGAAATCGGTCAAAATAGAAGTGTTGAAAATAGGCTGTTTTTTCGGGACGTGTGTTCGCACCAATTTTTCTCTCAAGAGAATATTTTGATGAGCCGTCGGCGCCTCCACCAGATTTCCCAACATGCCCGGTAAATCCATGCGATTTGCCGGGCTTTTTCGTATCCCTGCAACTTGCCTGTTTACAGGGGGTTAGGACATAATTAACCACTTGAAGGCCGCCTTTCGGGAGATTCCCGTCGGGCGGCCTTTTTGCGTTTCAAACGCCCCTTTCGGCGGATTTTTCTCTAACCTGTGGTCAGAAAGTCCACACCCCTTGCCGAGGTCAGCGGAGACACGTGACCTCTCTTTTGCCTCCTCTCGTTTTTATTGCACCGAAACCAAAGAGAGAACTCGTTTCCTACTCAAACTTGTGGTCATAAAACGGCGTTTTCTATGATATTGCAAAAACCGCCCGAACAATCGAAATGGGTGGAAAGAGAACGCCCCAAGCACAAAACCGCCGATTTTGCCAATAACTTAAAAAGTATTCGGCGGTCCGCCCAATTTCCAGATGGCTCTCCGTTTGCTTGTAGACGTAATCAGGCGGAAGGTTGAACAGGGCAAAGCCAAGTGCAAGGGAAATTGGCTTATCCTGCACACACTTGGACATATCCAATGACAATTAGATTGTGTCCAGTGACCAGATGTCCAGAGCAGCATCAAGCATGGCTTGACGCCGGCGCTTGATGGCATCCAAATCCCATATCTTCTCGCCCTGTTCATTCAGCGAGGCAAAACTGGCTATTTCCATTTGTTGCTTCATAAGGGCGATTGTCTCGTATGACGCAAGCTTATCGGAGAATGGCTTATTTCCAACGGAACTGTTGTGTGACTGGGATATCAACATGAGATTCCCGATGCCGTTCATCCAGCCTCCTGACTCAATGCCTTTTTCCGGCTCATTCGAATTCTTGTATTCACCATACCCATTGGCCACTGGCTGACCATCCGTCGGGGTCTGCGGGGCAATGTGTTCGATGCTTTCATTGGAAACCAACTGCTCATAGCGAACATCGAAGGGGCCATTGTAACCCTTTTCCCAAAGGGAAAGCTCATACTGCCAGTAAAAGTAATTATCGACACCGTTGCCGTAAAAGTAGCCGGACAGGCTATTGAGCATCTCCTGATTCCCCCAATAGCCCCACCATCCTGCATCGTTTTTCAACTCTGCCTTCATCTGTTCAATACGTGCGTTAAGCTCATCTTCTGAAGCGAAAGCGAGCAAAATGGAATTCATCCGTGCGATTATGTCGGCCCGCTTCCCGCGCAATTTGCTCCTGAAGGTAATGTTTTCCAAAATGTGCAGAAGCCTCTTGAAAACAGTGCCTTCCTCCTTCACACCAAGACGCACAACGGCCTTAAGCATAAATGGGTAGCTCAAGGCAAGGTTGTCCAACTGACGCAGGCGAACGGAATACTCGTCGTTACTGCCTTCAAACTTCTCGACAAACTGGAAGGCCGCCGCCAATTCAGAGGCGAATGACCTTATCCATTCAGCCTTGTCCGGCTCATTTTTCAAAGTCGCCTTGACATCATCCAGAGTTTTCCTATTTCTCGCCTCATAACCGTCAGGGCATCTCGAACGCCAATAGAAGTTGAGGACATCATCCTCATTTTGGTGAATCCTTACGATTTGCTTATATATTGTTGTGAACTGTTGGTCAACGTACTCAACATCGCTCTTCAATTTCTTTTCGGAAGGGTTATTCTGATAAAGCAGAAGGAAGAAATAGGACTTGAGCTTCTCCAGTTCTGTCAACCCCTTGCCGCGGTCATTCTGGTATGCGAAAACCTGCGCGGCCATAGCGCGGTCGGATACCATATACATGGTAATAGTCGCATTTTCCAGCAGACGGGTTTCACGCAACACTTCCTCGACATCCAACTTGCCCAACGCCCTCTCGAAATACGCGAGAGCATTTTTAATGTTCGACTGCGATTTTGTGCTTGGTTTTGCGGTTTCCCTGTTTGAAATAATCAAATCCTGAAAATAGGCATTGTCATAATTGACGGTCTGCAGGCGCGGGATTCCCTCGTCCTTGTCGAATAGACGAGAACTGAACATGTTAATCTCTTTTTGATATTCTTCGCCTGCGTTCCTGCCAAGCAGGTAATTGACCACAGCACGATAGAAAATCATGCAAGTGGTGATGCGCTGCTGCCCGTCGATAATCATCAATGCGTCGTTGGACTTCTCGAAAAGAAAATGGCCGAGGTAATACTTGTCCTGGGCGTCACGCAAGTCCTCCACGAACTGCTTTAATTGTTCTGCTTCCCAGCTGTACGCGCGCTGATAGTCGGGTATGGAAAAGAAATGTGCCTTAATCTCTTCCTTGACTGTTGATTCGTTGCTCATCTATTGCTCCGATGGTTAGTTGCCGTTTCCAATTCAGATTGCTTATGTTCTAATATACATTGAATTCCTGTTTTATGAATCCCGCCAGGCGGCCTTTCCCGCCCCGGCGGGATTCTTTTTGCCCAAAATTCAACTTTTTTCGAAATTCTGTTGCGGATTTTTGAGATTCCGTTGGATACGAAAGTGACGGGCAATGAGGCCGGTCAATCAGAACCACCCCAAACCAAGGTCACTGAAATGAACACAGACAGATTCCTATCCAT
>ULWZ01029968.1_pt1 | contig 11324 bp, 9 predicted proteins | sample 1960811 | NCBI WGS metagenome assembly ULWZ01 (sample SAMEA4835825, study PRJEB28245) | human gut metagenome | biome: gut microbiome; material: fecal sample | place: Denmark | collected 2008 | reverse complement strand
ATATGCCCAGCGCATCTCGAACGCTTTAACTCCGTCGAGCGGTATGTAGAGCTGATCTCTATTGCCTCTGTAGACCTTTGCGGGAAGCTTGAGCTCGCCGCGGTCGGTCTGTGCCACGTCGCTGTCAAGAGTGAACTCCGCATTGTGACCGTAAACGTCAAGATACACCTTGCCGGGAGTCTTTCTGACCTCGCCGCCGATGAATCCAACGAGAACGGAAAGGGGAGCGAACCATATTCCGTCTTTGAACTCGCAAGGGGTCGTGTACTGGCAGAGCCCGAGATCCATGCCCTTGAACTTCATTCGCGTTGTGTTGTATATCGGTGCAAGCGCGGGCGGATCAATCGAATCGGTTTCTTTATTTATCACACAGCGGTCGGCAATGCGCCCGTCGTTGAGATGAGCGGTAAGCGTTATCTTCGGTCCGTCAACCTCGACGACAACGACCATCGAAACCATCTCTTCCTGAGAATAGAACGCGCTGTGCCAAACTTTCGGAACGGCGCGGGTTCCGGGCGGATTCAGATTTGAGTTGCCGAGCATATAGTGTATAGTTCCCTGCGACGGTTTGTCAAAAATTTCTTCGTTTCTGACGGGGAAGCTCCTTGAAAAATTGTGCTCATGACCCGAGAAGAGTATGTCGAGCTTTTCCATTCCCTCGCGCATGACGGGATATGCATCATAGTTCTGGCAGTCTGAGCCGGAATAGCATATCGGGAAATGATATGATCCTATCTTCCACTGCTTATCGCAGGCGTCGAGGTCTTTTATGAGCCATTCGTTGACCTCTTCGGGACCGTTTATTCCGATTATTGCGAAATGTACATTGCCGTAGTCAAAAGTGTAGTTCTCCGTTTTCCAGTTTTCAGGGCCATTATAGGCATATGAGCCTTTGAACTGATTATCAAAGAACTCCGCGGGTTCGGCGTAATATCTGCCTATGGCGTTTTTATAGTCTTTGAATCCGCGGTTATCGTGGTTGCCGAGAGTCATCATAAACGGGATGTGCTCGGATATTCCGACGAGTCCGCTGAACGCTCCGTTCCACTGAACCTCGTGCTGTCCGCAGTCGGTATTGTCGCCGCCGGTCAGAATGAAGCGGGTGTCGGGGTTCTTTTCGAGCATCTCTTTGACAAAGCCGTTGAAATGCGAATAATCCGGGCAGTCAAACGGTTCGCCCTTCTGCTGATCCGATACGCAGAGAAATTTGAATTTCGTGAGATTCTCGGGCGCGGTTGAAAAATAAAATTCCTCGCTCCTGTGTTTGTCGCTGCCGCAGGTGTAGAGATATTTAGTGTCCGGCTTGAGCCCTGTGAGGTCTGCCCAGAACATATTGCTTATGTCGATGTCGCTCTTGAAAACTTCCGTTGCCGCATCGGCGCGCATGATTTCACTGCTGCCGTCCTCGCGGTAGAGAACATAGCCCTCCTTGATATCGGTGCAGGTTCTCCAGGTGACGGTCATCGAGGTTGCGGCGTCGCCCTTTATGCTGAGCATTATGTGGTCGGGCTGTTCCGTTGAACCTCTTACGGGTTTAACTGCTTGACTCATTTTGATCTCCTTGTCTGAAAATATAATATGACGCTGTAATGTTTCGTACAGCGTCTTTTGTTTAGTTGAAAGGTGTGCTTATCCTGTTATATCTGAAGTTCGTTACCTCACCGCGCTGACTGCATCTGTAGATGCTCATGACGAGTCCTATCGCGATATATATGCAGAGGTTTGATGAGCCGCCGGAGCTGAAAAACGGCAGAGTGATACCGATGCAGGGGAGGAGTTTCAAACACATTCCGATGTTCATAATAGCCTGCGAGCCAATCATAACCGCAGTGCCGTAGCAGACGAGCGAACCCATATTTGTGTTAGCCTGTTTGCCGACAAATACTATCTTGACAATTATCAGCGCTATAAGCGCAAGAGCTGCAAAAGCGCCGACAAATCCGAGCTCTTCGCCGATAACGGAGAATATCATATCACTGTCATTGACGGGGACTGAGTGCGACTGGGTATACGCACCTTTGAGAAACCCTCGTCCGAAAAATCTTCCGCTGCCGATGGCGTTGACGCTTTGCTGCTGCTGGAAGATATATTTCTTATAAAGCGCGGTGTCAAGCTTGCTCGGAGCGTATACGGCAAGAATACGACCTTTCTGAAAGTCGCTGAAGAATGCGAACCAGAGCACGGGAACAGCCGCAAGTATGACGGCTCCGGCGGCTGCAAAATATCTCGCGGCAAGACCGGAGGCAAACATCATACCGATGAATATCGAAACGAATACAAGCGCAGAGCCGAGGTCGCCGGTCAGAATGACAAGCAGTGCCGGAACTCCGCCGTGAACGCAGAGAAGCAAGGCATTTTTAAGCTTGTTTATATCCTCGCCGACATAATCGAGATGAACGGCGAATGTTATTATAAATGCTATTTTGAAAAGCTCGGACGGCTGGAAGTTGATGACTTTGAAATCGAACCATGTTCTTGCATCCGGTCTGTCTGCCGTTCCGCTGCCGAACGGGAAAAGCAGAAGCATCATCAGCAGGCACACGCCGCCGATTATCATCCAGAAGCGGAGAACTATTTCGTAGTCGATAAATGATATGACTATGCACATCGCCACACCGACAATCACTGCGAGCAGCATGACAAGCGTCGTACGGCTGATAAGGCTTCCGTCCTCAAGGCTGCTGTATGTGGCGCTGTAGACCATAAGAACGCCGAACAGCGATGTCAGAAGGCAGAGCGACATCAGCAGTTTGTCCGTAGTTTTTAATCCTCTTTTGATTGCCTGAAGTATGTTCATTGGCAGCTCCTTAGAAATTATACTGATATTATAAAGCGAAATTTAATCAAATTCAAGTAAAATACTTTTATATCTTTGATTTGTGTGATATAATTATTTGAATTTAATGCAAGGCAGCGGTATTTTTCAGATGAAGACGGTTTTTCATTCTTATTCTTCAAAACAGACCGAGGAGTTCGGCGCTCAGCTCGGCAAAAGCCTCAAAGCAGGGGATGTTGTCGCCCTGTTCGGTGATCTCGGCGCAGGCAAAACTGCGTTTACAAGAGGACTTGCGCATGGAATGGGCTTTGACGGCGAAGTCAGCAGCCCGACATTTGCGCTTGTGCATGAGTATCCGGCGGATATACCGATTTATCATTTTGACATGTACAGGATTACTACCTGGGACGATCTTTATTCAACCGGATTTTTTGATTATCTCGATATGGGCGGGGTGCTCGTGATTGAGTGGAGCGAAAATATCGAGAACTGTCTGCCCGAAAATTCGATAAGAGTTTCGATATCCAAGAATGATAACGAGAATGAACGCATAATTACTTTGGAGAGGGGTGCCGAAATTGAAGATACTCGCGCTTGATTCGTCTGCCAAAACAGCGAGCGCCGCGATAGCCGACGGCGAGCAGCTGATAAGCGAAGCATTTGTCAATGCCGGACTCACGCACAGTGAGACTCTTCTTCCTATGGTCGATTCCGTTCTCAGCCTTGCACGCCTTACAATGGCGGATATCGACGGCTGCGTTATAACCGACGGCCCCGGTTCGTTTACGGGTATAAGAATAGGCATCGCCGCCGTGAAGGGGCTTGCAATGCCCAATGAGACGAAGTGCTGCGGCGTTTCTACTCTCAAGGCGATGGCTTATAATCTGCGCTATGATAACTGCATCGCCTGCTGTGCAATGGATGCAAGATGCTCGCAGGTCTATTCAGCAATATTCCGCTGTTTTGACGGAAAAGTCGAGAGATTGACCGAAGATGACGCAATTCCCGCATCAAAACTTTCGGAAATACTTGAAAAATATGCAAATGAGCGTATAATTTGTGTCGGAGACGGAGCGCATATCGCTTATCAGGCTGTTAAAGACAGTTTTAAGAGCGTTAGTCTCGCGCAGGATAGCAGGCGTTTTCAGCGTGCATACGGAGCCGCTTGCGCCGCCGTGTGCGAGAATATGGACTTCATTCCTCCGGCTCAACTTTTGCCCGTATATCTGAGACTTTCGCAGGCGGAGCGCGAACTCAGCCTGAAAAAGTCTCATAATCAATAAATCAAAAGGAGAAATTATCATGATAGCTCTTGCTGCTGACCATGCAGGATATCCTCTCAAGGAGGAAATCAAAAAACATCTTTTGAAGAGAGGCTTCGATGTCAAAGACTTCGGAACTGACAGCGACAAGTCCGTTGACTATGCTGTTTTCGCGAAGATAGCGGGCGAGGCGGTCTCATCCGGCGAGTGCAAGCTCGGCATTTTCTGCTGTGGTACCGGCGTCGGCATCTCGATGGCGGCAAATAAGGTCAGAGGAGTCAGAGCTGCAAACTGCGCAGATACTTTCTCCGCGCGCATGACAAGACTCCATAACGACGCAAATGTCCTTTGCCTCGGCAGCAGAGTTATAGGCGCAGGTCTTGCGCTTGATATGGTCGATCTCTTTGTTGACACGCCTTTCAGCGGCGAGGAGAGACACCAGAGAAGAATCGACCAGGTCATGGCTATAGAAAACGAGAAGTTCTCAAAATAAAGAAGTCAGAAATTTTCAAATTATATATATCTGGAGGAGTTCAAAAATGGCAAACATAACAATAACAAATCACCCGCTTATTCAGCATAAGCTGTCTATCCTCAGAGACAAGCACACCGCTTCCAAAGAGTTCCGTACTCTTGTCGGCGAGATTGCTATGCTCATGTGCTATGAGGCTACAAGGGACCTTCCTCTCAAGGATGTTGAGATTGAGACTCCCGTTTCCAAGATGACCACAAAGGCTCTTGCGGGCAAGAAGCTTGCTTTTGTCCCGATTCTCAGAGCCGGTCTCGGTATGGTTGACGGCGTTCTGACCCTTGTTCCTTCCGCCAGAGTCGGTCACATCGGTCTTTACCGCGACCCCGCAACCCTGCAGCCTGTTGAATATTATTGCAAGCTGCCCAGTGATATCGGCGAGCGCGATGTTATTGTTCTCGATCCCATGCTTGCCACCGGCGGCTCGGCTATCGATGCTATAACCCAGATCAAGAAGAGAAATCCCAAGTCGATAAAGTTTATGTGCATCATTGCAGCTCCCGAGGGACTTGAGGCTCTCAGCACGGCTCATCCCGATGTTGATATCTTTGCCGCTGCAAAGGACGAGAAGCTCAACGATCACGGCTATATCGTTCCCGGTCTCGGCGACGCCGGCGACAGAATCTTCGGCACGAAATAATTGCACTTGCAATACCCGGACTATTATGTTATAATCATTTCAGTAAATTTTGGAGGTGTTATATCATGAAACACATCAAGACCATCAACGCTTCGAATCTTAAGGAGAGCGCTGCTAAGGGCGGCTGCGGCGAGTGCCAGGCTTCCTGCCAGTCAGCTTGCAAGACTTCCTGCACCGTTGCTAACCAGAAGTGCGAGAAGTAATCTGATTTGAACGTAAATTAGGGGCAGGCTTTGCGCCTGTCCCTAAAATTCTGCCTGAAACAATTTGCCGATAGTAACGCGGCTAAAAGGAGCGAAAGCGGGGAGACCCGGCGTATATGATACATAAATATTTTCTCAACGGCTACTATATAGTCATTGACACAAACAGCGGCGCCGTTCACATTGTGGACGAGCTTGCATACAGACTGCTCGATTTCTTCACGGAAAAGCTCAAGGGCGAATGTCCCGAGGAGATTATCTCAACTCTTGTGAACGAGGGGTTTGATAAGCAGGATATCATCGACACTTATGCCGAACTCAAGGCTTTGTGTGATGACGATTCTCTTTTCTCCGAGGATACCTACAGACCCTTTGCGGATATGCTCACTGAGGCGCCGATAAAGTCTATGTGCCTCAACATATCGCACGACTGCAATCTCCGCTGCGAGTATTGCTTTGCCGCTCAGGGCGATTTTGGTCACGGCAGAAAGCTTATGCCTTTTGAGGTCGGCAAGGCTGCGATAGATTTCCTTATCAAACATTCTGCAAACAGACACAACCTCGAACTTGATTTCTTTGGCGGCGAGCCGCTCATGAATCTCGATGTTGTTAAAAAAGTTGTCGAATATGCAAGATCGATCGAGAAAGAACACAATAAGAACTTCCGATTCACAATGACCACAAACGGTATTCTGCTCGACGATGACAGTATTGATTTTATCAACCGCGAGATGTCGAACGTCGTTCTCTCGCTCGACGGCAGAAAAGAAGTAAACGACCGTTTGCGCCCGACTGTCAATAAAAAGGGCAGCTATGACATAATCGTTCCGAAGTATCAGAAGCTTGTCGCCGAGAGAGGGGACAAGGAATATTATGTCCGCGGTACATTTACGAAATATAATCTTGACTTCACCGATGATGTCATGCATCTCAACGAGCTTGGATTCGATCAGATCTCTGTTGAACCTGTTGTGACCGATCCCGAGCTGCCGTATGCGCTGACCGAAAGCGATCTTCCGGCTATTGCAGAGGAATATGAGAAGCTTTCAAAGATACTTATAGAGCGAAAGAAGAACGGTACTAGCTTCAATTTCTTCCATTTCATGATCGACCTTGATCAGGGTCCGTGCGCAATCAAGAGACTTCGCGGATGCAGCTGCGGCAACGAGTATGTTGCTGTCACTCCCGAGGGCGATATTTATCCCTGCCATCAGTTTGTGGGTATGGATGAGTGGAAGATGGGCAGCGTCCTTGACGATTCTATCGACCACAAGATGAAGAAGATGTTCTCGAAAGCGAACATCTACTCAAAAGAAGAGTGCGCCGATTGCTGGGCGAAGTTCTATTGCAGCGGCGGATGCAACGCCAATAACATGCAGTATAACAACACTATCTTTAAGCCGCACAAGCTCTCGTGTGCTCTCGAACAGAAGAGACTCGAGTGTGCGATAATGATAAAAGCCGCTCTTGCGGACGAATAAAAAATACAGCTCGGGATAAATAGTCCCGGGCTGTATCGGTTTTATGCGTGAAAAATCCCCCGGAAAAGTCCCGGGGGATGATTTCTGTAGCATTATTAGCTCTTCGTCTTTGTGCTGTTATTCATTGCGAGTTTCTGCTTGAAGGTCTTGAGAAAGTCCTTGACTGCCTTATCGATATTCTTGTCCTTCTTGTTGAGCTTGTACTCGTCGGAGCCTTCAAGCTCGTCAAGCTGCTTCTCAAAGTCCTCGCTGGCCTTTGTGGAGCGAATGGCGCTCTTCCAAGCGTAGTCACTGCCCGAATAGTACATGATGTGGTAGCCGTACTCTGACTCGACAATGCCGGTGTCGCCGACCTTTCTGCTGCTGTCGGTAGCCCAGTTGCGGAAGGACTCAACGTAGTTGGCGCTTGAAGTGATGCCGCTTATAAGTCCGCCGTCAGCGGCGCTTCCGGTATCCTTGGACTTCTCTTTTGCGAGAGCAGCGAAGGAATCTTCGGTCTTAGCTCCGCTCTGCCACTCCTTGTAGATCTTGTCGGCGGAAGCCTTTGCGGCCTTCTTCTGCTCGTCGGTTGCCTCGGAGGACGAGCTTGCATTGTCGGTGAACGAGATGAGAATATGTCTTACGTTCGAGGCCATGGGAGCGTAGTTGCCCTTGTTGATGTAAAGGATAACATAAGAAGTTACATTGCCGTCGCTGCCGACTTCAAAGAGCTTGACATCTCCTGCTTTTCTCGCGCTGTCAAACGCCCACTTTGCGGCGTCCTCGGAGACATAGGAGGTGATGGTTGACTTTGCGGCCTCGTTGAGGGCGGTTGCGGACTCCGCGTCATAGTTTTCGGTGGAGTTGTTCTTTTTCTTTGCCTGCTCAAGGAAAGCTTTTTCGCTGGTGCAGGCTTTGAGAGCGGCTTCAGCCTCAGCCTTGACCTTTGCAGCAGCTGCCTTCTGGCGGGTGGCAAGCTGCTCCGAGGTCTCGCCGTCCTTTGCGGTGAGAGTCTCTATTGCGAACGAAAGGGTTCTTGCGTCAACTGCATTGTATGCGCTGTGATCCTTGTCGTAGACAGCCTTTATGTCGGCGGCGCTGTAAGAATCGGTGAGCTTCTTTGAGGTGTCGCTCTGGTATCTCGAAACGATATTCTGCATCTCAAGCTGCTTGCGCAGGAACTTCTCGTTTATACCCTTGCCGTAGCTCGCCTTGAGGTAGGCGTTGAGAGAGTATTTGTTCTCTGCGGCGGTGTTTCTGAGCTCCTCGACCTGATCGTCAATTGACTTCTGCTCGTCGTCTGTGAGCTTGTAGCCTGCCTTGATAGCTTCGGCATAGAGAATCTTGTAGGACTGGAGGGCGGAGATGGTCTCATTCTTGAGATAATCGGAAAGAAGCATTTCTTTTCCGTCGGCATCGGTGCCGTAGTTCTGCTCATCCGGCGACTTTGTCGGGTCAATGCCGATGTTCATGCCGTACATTGCGTACTGCTGAGCGTATGAGTAGATATTGTTGAGATACTGGCTGTAGTAATATGTAAACTCAACTTCCGAAACGCGGATATCGTCGCCCAAAGAGAACACGGTTGTATTCTTCTTGATAGCGGCCGTATCGTCGAGAACCTTCCAAACGATTCCGCCTGCAACTACGACGGCAAGAACGATAGCTACTACCATCTTGACTATCTTTGCTGCCGCTTTGCTCTTTTCGCTCTTTTTCTGACTCTTTTTCGCAGACTGAGCGAGGCGGGCCTTTCTGTCGTCACGGTATGACTCGGCAGAAGTCCGCTGAGTGTCTTTGTTTGCCATTCTTTTTCATCCTTTTCTTTGTTAAGGTTGATTTGACCTGACGGTCTATAACATTCTTATTCTATACTATTTTATTAATTTTGACAAGCCGAATTTGCAAGTTTTATAGTTAGTTCATAATCAAATCACAGCTCGCCTTTTAGAAATGCGTCTTTGAACCACACATTATTGACTTCAAACTGCTTGCCGTTGAGATAGTTGAGCGACTGTGCATCTGTAACAAAGTCAAACTTGAGTTTATATGAATACAGAAACTGCTTTTTATATCCGCTCTCCTTGTTCATGGAGTTGCGCCCGTATTTTCCGTCTCCGAGCAGAGGGTGACCTATCGAAGCGAAATGAGCTCTTATCTGATGTGTGCGCCCCGTCAGCAGTTCGACTTCAACGAGGCTCATATTCTTATTTTCTGCGAGCACGCGGTATTTTGTTTTTATCTCCTTTGCGCCCTCCGTTTTGCGGGACGAGACCTTGACGAGATTCTTCTTTTCATCCTTTGTCAACCAGCCGTGCAAAGTCCCGTCTTTTTCCTTGAGAGTGCCGTGGACAACACAGAGGTAGAATTTCTTTATTTCTCTTTCCTTGAGCTTCTGGTTCATGATTCTCAGGGCTTCCGCATTCTTGGCGGCCATGACTATTCCGCCTGTGTTGCGGTCGATTCTGTTTATTAGAGCCGGTGCAAAGGAGTTTTCGTCCGACGGGTCATATTCGCCCTTTTCATAGAGATACCGCTTGATTCTGGTCAGCAGTGTGTCATTGTATTCGCGCTCGTCGGGGTGCGAAAGAAGTCCGACTTTTTTGTCGAGCAACATTATATTCTCGTCTTCGTAGATGACCGTGAGATTCGTCGAAGCGTGCATGAAATCGTATCTGTCGAACCGCTGCTCGAAAAATTCGTCGTTTATGTACATATCCACTTTGTCGCCCTCTTTAAGGCGCGTGGATATTTCGCACCGTTTGCCGTTGAGCTTTATGCGCTTGAGTCTGATGTATTTGTACATCAACGAATCCGGAAGATTCGGAACGGTCTTTTTTATAAATTTGTCAACGCGCTGATTGGCGTCGTTTTTTCCTATAGTAAAACTTTTCAATTGCCGTTCCTCCCGCCGGATGATTTTACGAATTTTATCGCGCTCATCGCCGCTTTTGCGCCCTCGCCGACGGCGACGCTTACCTGAAGCAGACCGCCCGTGCAGTCTCCGGCGGCGAAAAGCCCCGGCAGCCCCGTTGACATATCGGCGCCGACTTTTATCGAGTTTCCTTCAACCGGTGCGCCGACTTTCTTTGCAAGGTCGCTTGCGGCGGCGCTCCCGAGTGCGATAAACAGCCCGGAAACAGGCAGGCTAGAACCGTCTTTGAATTTAACTCCGCTGAGCCTGTTTTCGCCGTAAAGTGAATCTATCGGATCGGTTATGATTTTTATATTGCCGAAGTCTCCGTTCGGTTCGAAGCCGTTTGTGAGCAGAGTGATGCTTTTTACGACTCCCGAGAGATCGCCTATCTCGTGAAGGGCATATGCGCCGTTTCCGAGCACTGCAACATCTTTTCCGCGATAGAAAAACGCATCGCAGACTGCGCAGTAGCTGACGCCTTTTCCCTCGAATTCTTTTATGCCGGGAATGGTAACACTTTTCCTCGCCGAGCCGGTTGCGATTATAACGGCAGGGGAGATGAAGTTATCTTTCGAGCATGATACTGTGTAATTGCCGTTCCAACCGAGCGAAAAAACCTCTTCTCTGAATATATCCGCACCCAGTTCCTTTGCCTGCTCAACGCCGCGTTTTACAAGCTCTGCACCGGAAATTGCTCCTGTGCCGAAATAATTCTCTATCTTTTCCGCTTTTTCCAGCGCTCCGTCGTCCTTGCCGATAACGGCGCAGGTGAGCCCTGCGCGCTTTACATAGAGCGCCGCCGACAGTCCCGCGGGACCGCTGCCGATAATAGTTATATCGTAGTGCCTGTTCATATGTGCCTCCGATTAAAGTAACATATGATGATTATAGCCTATTTTTAATTTTATTAACAGCCTTGAAAGAAAAATTTTTTATTAACACGGATTTTGTAAATATACAGAAGTTTTTATATTATTGAGCTTGTACAAATTCGCTTTTCGTTGTATAATAAACTGATTAAAATTTTTCGGAGGAGAACTGATTTGCCGCTTTCCAAAGACAGAAACATAGTTGTTCCGCAGGAGGAGCTCGACAGACAGATGGAGTTCTGCGGACTTGTACATACAGTGCTTGAAACGCGCCTTGACGGGCGTAAGCCGCTCGCTTATGTCCACACTTTCGGCTGCCAGGGCAACGTGGCCGACAGTGAGAGACTCAAGGGCTTGCTTGAAAAAATGGGCTTCGGTTTCACCGAAGAGCCGGAAAATGCGGATATATCGCTTTTTAACACCTGCGCCGTCCGCGAACACGCCGAAGACAGACTCTTCGGAAATGTCGGTGCGCTCAAAAAAATAAAAGAGAAGAATCCCGACTTCAAAATAATCCTCTGCGGATGCATGATGCAGCAGGAGAGGATAGCCGAAAAGATTCAGAAGAGCTATCCGTTTGTCGATATAGTTTTCGGCACTCACGCTGCGCATAAATTCCCTGAGCTGCTTTACCGCGCTCTGTCTACCGGCAAGCGTGTGTTTGATAT
>ULWZ01058566.1_pt1 | contig 11339 bp, 10 predicted proteins | sample 1960811 | NCBI WGS metagenome assembly ULWZ01 (sample SAMEA4835825, study PRJEB28245) | human gut metagenome | biome: gut microbiome; material: fecal sample | place: Denmark | collected 2008 | reverse complement strand
CTCATATTTATCAACTTAAATTAATTCCGCCAACGGGTAATGAATAGTACGGCGTTTTTTTTCATTTTTAGTATTTTCCCATTCATAAGTCGGTATCTCATAATTTGCACACTTATCAAAGAATAATGCAAGTTTCACGCTATCCCGTTTTTCTCTGTCAACCTTGATGGTCTGAATAAACTTGATGAAATCCTGAAGTATTTCAACATTTCTGATTGTACTTATTGAAGCCCATCTAGATTCATAGTAAGTACATATTTTTTCTTTTTTATCATTCCATACCCCTCCCTCATATGGACAATTATATTTACAATGATAAGCACGCTCAGCAAAGTCCATAAAGTCATGGTACAAAGAGCGTTCGCTATTAAATATTCTCTCGATGAGATCTTCGCCATCAGACATTTTATAGTAACCCTTGAATCTCTCGTAACACTTCTTTAAACGAGTTATGTTAAAAAAGAAAGCACCAAGGTCAAAGATCAAGTCATCTGTTAAGTCTATTGGGGCATCATATACTGCATAGTCTTTCTTACGAAAATCAGAATCCAATGATTTGTTATGAGAAACTGCTAGCATAAAGAATTCCAATAAACGCACATTGTTACTGTTAGCAGCTGTTTCAAAATCATTAGCGCAAAAACGCATTAAATTTAATAATTCCTTTGCTGCTATGGTACGATTATCCAAAGCCAAATCAAAAGGTAGCAAAGGCTGAAACTGTACATTAAGAAAACTACCAGCAACAATTTTATCAAAATCCTCTATTGTTGAATATTGACCTTTCCGAAGAATTTCCTCTTCTGTAGGTAAAGCTGTTTGCTGTTTATCCAAAACAACAGGTGGAATTTTCTTGATGTCTGTTATCTTATTATAAGTTTCAAATAAGCGGAGAGAATATACAGTTTTTATGAAAAACAAAAACTTTTGCTCCTCTTCATCATTTGTACTTTTGTACTTATATTCTATCACGCCAAGAACATCTCCTAAAGAAATATTGTAAGAAGAATTGTCTTCATCAGTACATACCTTAACCATAACACGAGTTGATATTTCTCGACCGATTTCCTTCACAACATAGGAATTCAATCTCATCAATTCTTCTATGGAAAGAATATGACGTGCTATCTTTTGATGATCTATGCTCAAATTATTATTTATCCAAATCTCAGACAAGTATTTTTTGAAAACAGCCTGATTATACTTTCCTTTTTGGGTTATGTGAAAATTTTCATCAATATGCTCTGTATAGTCTTCCATGTTCCATAACAATTTGATGATTTGACGCAAATCTCTCAAATTTCGTGGAACAATATAACTAGCATGAACAGATGAGTTATAAAACAAATATCTCGTCTTTTTGAATATCAACTCTGGTACACATTGCTGAACGGAAGGATATTCACAAATTGTATCACCGGACTTCAGTATCAACTTTCGGTTCAATAAGTCTTCTATGTCTGGCATATAGACACGTTGACTGTGAGGAAACAGCTTGGTAAGGTAACGCTCTGACATCTCCAAAACATGAGCACTATCTTTTTCCAAATTAAAGCTATCTGAAAACTCATTAGACTTTATTGTCTCTAGCTGGTCCATTTTCAGAGCCATAAGAACCATCACATTTGGAATAATGAAATACTTTCTCACAAGCTCAGCCATGACACCAGCCTCCTTTGCATTCAAATCGATATCGTCAATTCTCAGCAAAAGTATTTGATATTGCTTACCCAGGCAATCAAGAAAATTCTCAACAAGTTCTCTTATATCATCTTTCAAATCAACTGCGGCAGATAGACATTCCAACTCTTCCACTCTATTGGTTATGAGAAACTCTTGTTTTTCATCAACAAGCAAATGAGCATGCTTCTGTGCCTTCGAAAGTGAAGCCAAGAACTCCATTTTTTTAGACTCCTTTATATCATTATTGTTTTTAGTTACTTTTTGGAATGCACTATACAACTTCGCAAGAAAAAGAGATAAGATATTATGCTTGCTATCAAAATAAGAAGGATCTATCAAATCCAGAGAATAAAAATTTGTATCAGATAGCTTTGGATAATCCTGCTTGAACTCAGAGCGATTCTCTTTGGTTTTTGCTAAAAAGCCACCAATAGTAATCATACAAGAAGTCTTACCAGACCCTCGATTACCTATAAATGCAAAAATATTGTTCGTATAATCAATATCTTTATCAACCATCTCGTCACCTAAAGTGGCAAGATAGGTTTCTATTTCTGATAAAGATTTAAGATATTGTTCCTTGAAAGGAGACTTTTCAATAGATGAGAAAGTTATATCCTCTCTCAAAGGTCTATTGTCTTGGTTTAGATTAAATTTTAAAGCTTCCATAATCTCATAATCATCTATTTGATTTTACCCATTTAAACATATCAGAATCTACGAGAGATGCCCAATAACCACAAAGAGCATCATCATAGTGTTCAAAAAATTTTTTATATTCATCCTTTATGTTAGAACGAACATTTTCTGAAATGATAGTCCCATTTTTATCATTCTTTCTTGCATGCTCAGAAAATATAATAGCCATATTGAGAGGTGCCCCATGCCAAGATTCAAATACTTTTTCTTCCGCACTATCCTTATAGGATGAACGAATTCTGAACAACTCTCCAAAATCGCAGCCGCAATTGCCCATTACATGGATTTTATATTTCTCTGAAAGTTTCATATCTAAAACAGTAAGTGCCGCATTCAATTTCGCCATTGTGTCAATCAGACCATCTATATTGGACTTCAGTAGCGTATTGAATATGCCACAAAAAGATCTGCCCATACATATTACATCTAAGCAATCAGAATTATCACGAAAAATATCGAGTAGCATAAGTTTTACCAATTCGTATGCTTTTCCCAAACCTGCTATATAATTGTTGTCATATACACTTAGTCGTACACTTACAGCTATAGCACCTGCGTATGCACACTCTATATCTCCACCTTTTTGAGAAATTGGCAAAAATTGATTCATTGGGGTCATCTCTTCTAATTCTTGATTAACCACCGAATCTATTTCACGTAACGTTTCTTCAAAGTCAAATTGTTTATATTCTAGTCTCATGATTGTATATCACAAGTATATGATTTTACTTAATTTTTAACTACATTTATTAGTTTGCACAATATATTTTTGCTTTGTGTGGTGATAAAAGTACTAACAAATCTTAAATGACTTCATCGTCATCAATCTGCTCGTAATTTCTCCACTTTATATCAGACGTGTAGAGAGCAGCAATCTTGACCAACCTGTCAAACAAGTCGTATTTGGGATCAGAAGAATCTCGAAAGAAACGTCTGTTGAATTTCCAACAAAACTCATTCAAGTATAGCTGCAAGAATTGCGCATCGACATCTCCGTGAATGGCAGCAATGCCATCTCTATACAACGGTCAATGACGATGTGTACCCATGGAAGGGCACTTCTCGCAACGTCGTCAACATTGCCCTTCTCCGTATATGCCTCATGCTTTGAGAAATACTCGGAGAAATTGACATGGGAAGACGAATTGTCTGTAACAACGACTGTATCCTTGTCAACATGCTCTCTTACAATTTTATCTATTGTACTGGCATTGAGATTGTCCAACACTAACATTTTAATGTAATGCACAACTTTTTTAACGGACATCCCCTTCATTTTTGTTGCCAGTTTTCCGACCTTGTCGCCATCCTCTTTCTTTTGCTTTGCCAGGTAATCAAGAAGGATTTCGTCAGCAGATTTACTTTCTACGATAACCAAGACTTTAGCTTGTCGTTGGCTTCCTGCACCTCTTCGAATAGTTTCGCCCTGAGATTCTTCGGGCACTCGTATAGGAAAGAATGCTTCATCTAACTCCACTTCTCCAGATAATTGGTAGATAGCTTCACGTTTTCCCATGATATTGCGGAGTTTCATCATCATAAGCCATATCGGTGGATACTGAGATGCACCTAATTGATGTTGTACCTCTTTGGCTGAAAGTACTTGTTTGACAGAAGTCATAAGATGCATTGTATAGAACCAAGAACTAAGCGACAGCTTGCTATGTTCCATTACTGTACCCTTTGTCAATGGGATTAAGCACCCACACTTTGTGCATTGGAAGACTTTTCGACCACTCAACCACTTGTGGGTGATACCTTTACACTCTGGGCATGGTACACCCTGTTGCATATGAACAGTCTTGAAATATTCGATGCAAGCCTCCTCTGTAGGAAATCTGCTATGGAATTGATGAAGTAACATATTGCAAAGATATGCTGAAATATTGGCATTTACGAACAATTAACATTCGTTAGTACTTTTATCACCACACAAAGTTATTTTTCTCCACAATTTTATAGCCACATGCAGAACTTCCTTCGAAATACTTACCATAGTTTGTAACAGGTCCCGCAACTTGACTAATCTTTCCATTAATTGTAGCATCAAGAGCTCGTAGTATGCTTGCAGAAAAACAACTGTAATCCTCGACAACTACGCCAGAGTTCACTAATACCAGTGATGTTTTTATCATTTTCTCTATTTTCCCACCCTTAATTGGCTCTATGTTATTAATGTGTGCCTCTATCTTTGCATCAAGTGATGAACGGTCATTTCTATCAGGAGGCAAAATCTTATCCAACATCAAACGATTTGCCTGAGGTATCACGTCTAAACATTCAGACACTATATCTACAAGAAGTTTTGTAACAGCACCTTGAATGAGCATTGTCTTGTTGTTATAATAAGAAATTATTACTTTTGCTTTCTTACGATCAGATATCTCAACGTTAAACAGCATACCTTTAGGAAGTTGCTCCTTTTCGTCTACTGTATAATCTTCAGATTCTTTGAAGCAATCAAGGAATGCTTCAAAATCGACTTTCTCCACATTTTTAATAGAAGGTAGGGTACAATGCTCCAATTGCATTCCATACTTTGTCAATAAATAGCTCCAACACGCTTCAGCTATATTCACCCAATCTCCTTGCTCGGTGTGACTATAGTTTCCTCCATTTTTGTGATACAAATGAAGAATTCCTTTTCGGGTTCCATCTGTTATATCTAACCTGATTTCATTAGCATTATCCGTACGATTTATGCTTATTCCTTGATTCATTTGAGCAAACTCTTCCAATGCTATATCAAGGTTTGCCGTCTCTATAACATATCTATGAGTATCTTTCATTTCTATTTTTGTATTGCCTGTGACCTCAACTTATATCCTACAGTTCCCTCTATAATTTTTTCCTGTAGAGTCTTCATGTTCTCCTTCTTGGTAAAAGGTAGATCTAATTGTTTGCAAATGGATTCTAAATCAGCTCTTTTCAAGTCATTGGTAGAAAAATAAGAAGAGGCTTCCTCACGTGATTTCATAGAGTTGAGAAAAGTGATGGCTTCTGAAACAACTATGGAGTTTTCAGACATTGGTTCATTTGGTTCTTTGGAAGAAGAAATTATATTAATTTCAATCTGTTTCTCACCATTCTCAATTTCTTTAACCATAGTTTGTGGCAATTTGTTTAAGAAGGCAAGAAAGTGCTCCATTTCTGAGACATAAAAATTCGTTCTACTCATATCCCAACTTATCTAACAATTCATTTACTATTCCATTGATGCCATCTATTACGTTGATGCCAGAGTTTCTTTTACTGATAACAACTGGTACTCCATATTGAGCAGCATCTGCAAATAGTGTCTTATTCTCACGCAAGGTATCCTCAAATACATCAAATCCCAATTGCTTTGTTTGGGCGATGAAAGGGCGAAGGGCACTGATAGGCTTCTCTCCATAATACTGAACCATCGTAAATACGACACCCAGTATTTGAGGATTTATTGGCTCGTAATCATCCAAATCCGAGTCTTCAATAGAAATGTATTCATTATATTCCTTGACTAACTTATCCAAACTATTCTTCAGATAGTCGATACCCATTGTTGACAGATAGTCAGGCTTGGCAGGAATCAGAATATAGTCACTTGCAACAATCGCATTCTTGGTAACGATATTAAAGTTTGGAGGACAATCTATCAAAATAATGTCATACGCATCTTCTGGTAGCTGGTTTATGCCATCCAAAAGTCGATGATGTACTTTAATAAATTGTTCCTTTGCTTGGGTCATATTGGCACCGCCCAACTTGGTTGCAAGTTCCAAATCAACATTTATCAGCTCCAAGTGTGAAGAGACCAAATCAAGTTTCCCTTTATTTTTCAGAGAATCCTTAACCGTATGAGGTGTTATGATCAAATCCTTAAACCTTTTAGCTCTTACTTTTTTCGAATCGGAAAACCAATTCTTGATAGTGTGCTTGTCTGCTACCTTTTCCTTCCATTCATCAGGTTTCAAGAATGAGAATGTCAGACTTGCCTGAGGGTCAAGGTCTATCATCAATACTTTGTAACCTAGCTGTGCTAAATCACCAGCAATGTTGGTGGTAAGGGTTGTTTTACCAACACCTCCCTTATAGTTTATTACTGAAATTATATCCATCGCTATTTTGAAATTTTATGTTATATATTTTACTTATTTATCAATTTCTTTGCCATGATAAATTATACTTGATAAAGTTTCATCATCTCTTCAAAATCAGAGATAAATTCATTTCGTTCATCCTTGTATTTCTTGAATAAAGGAGTTAAAACCTTGGATGCAGTTCTACCCCAAGAAGGTAACTGACTTCTAAACCAAGTTTTTGCTTTTATCCTATCATGCAATATTTCATCATAGGTTATATCTCTGAAACATACTTGCTTGTTATATCCTTCAGCTATATTTTCCCATAGTTCATCTGCATCTGACAAGCCATGTAAAAATGTAGCTGTCAACTGTTCGGGGGACATATTGGTTGGCAATACAAGAATATTGTTAGCCTTGACTATAGATTTCATCTTGCTGATTTCCTTTCGTACGTCACCATCCACTATTACTATAGCCTCTGGTTCAACAAAAGCAGGAACTTTCTTTGATACCAACGAAATAAGATTTGCACCCGAAAAATCAATATCTATGAACTTCAATAGAGAAGTTTTACCCCGCAGCAGATACTTGGCAAACACTATATTTTCCTTATCTTCTGTATATACAGGAATCTTGCGAACAGGCTTCACTATGCCTTGCATCACCTGTAGATTCAATGTTATATTACGGAATGAAGCTCTGTCATTAATGATTATATTTTCATCTTGACGCTTGAGATAGATCAGTTTAACCTGGTTTTTGGTTGCATCCTTTTGAGTGCATTCAACTATCAAGTCATCAATGCTCTCTAATAAGGATAGTGAATGTGTTGTAAAGAATATCTGTAACTTCAGTTTAGAAGAATACGTGCGCAGCACCTTGAGCAACTGTTTTTGCGAAGCAGGATACATGGTTGCATCCAGTTCATCTATGGCCAAGATACCACCTTTGTAATCATTTGGGTACTTTTCTTTCAACCGTCTAAAGGAAAACAATGCCAAGATTATCTTGCTTAAATTATCTTGCCCCACAGAGTTTTCATTCCAATCATATTTATCTGTAGTTATACCTATAGTCTGCTTATTGGCGCTTTCAAGAAATGAAGCAGACTCTATATTGGTTTCCGTAATCAGTATTTTATCATGGAGTTTTTTGAACTCTGTGAGTTCCTGGTCAGAAAGCAATATTGATTCTGATACATTTCCAGATTCCGCTACAGGCAAAACTCGCTTCAAACTTAAAAAGATTGTAGGGTATTGGATATATCCATCACCCTTACCTCTCATACCTTTCTGCCAAAAACGTAAGGTCTTGGAATCTGAGCGGAGACTACTCTCTATAGTATAGTCTCTTCCGTCATCAAACGACAGTGTCCACTCATGAGTGCCTGGTTGGTCAAACTTTGGAGAAAGACGAAACTTGTCGCTAAATGCAGAGCGGTAACTTCCTCCACATAATGGTTTTTCAATGCCCATAGGATTCTTGTCCTTACCCAACGTGAACGTTTGGGTTATTATTCCCAAAAGAGTTGATTTTTGAGTTCCATTCTGTCCTGCAATAGCAGTAAGCATGGAGCCTACCTCAAAGTCTTGGTTATGAAAACCACGGAATTTTTCTACATGTACCTTTGTTATCAGCATGATTCTACAATATTTATTTTGCCCAATGCTTCTTCTGTAACTCTGCAGTTATCGGAGAAGAAGATTACTTCCGTACCTTTTCCATTGTTGTTGGCACTGTAATTGAGGTAAAACTCTTGGCTACGAAAGGATTGGTATAATGACTTGATGAATGCGGAATTATCGTATGATACAATCCATCTGAGTGAATCTACACATGTTATGACATCTCGGATTCGCTCATGGTCGGCATCATCGTAATAGTTCATATAAAGACCTCTTCCTTTTTTATAATAAGGTGGATCGAGATACAAGATGGTATTCTCCGGTTCTGCCTGAGCGATATGGTTTACCAAATCCACAGCATCTTCATGATGCAACTCTATACGGTCTGCATAAGAGGCAATACGACGAATACGAGCTATCAGATCTTCTTTTCTATAGCGAGCGTCTATTTTATAATTGCCAGTCTGGTCAAAACCACCAATTACTCCTGCCTTGATGATGCCTGAACGGTTGGTGCGATTCATAAAAAATGTAGAAAATCCTAGAGTTAACAGGTCTTCTGTCTCCTTTCTTTCAGGAGATTGAATTTCCCGTAGTTTTCTCCAAGTATCCATAGTTACCGGGGTTTCTTCTATCAGCTTACAAAGTTGCTCTGTTTGGTATAGTACACTATGCCAAAACGCATAAATGGATCGGTCTTTATCATTGATGATGATACGACTGACATATTCATCCATCAATAACGACAACGCCACAGCAGCACCTCCTGCATAAGGCTCCACATACACACCATCCAAAAGGTCATTGTCTCTCACCACTTGCTTGATGAAGTCGGCTATCTTGGCTTTTCCTCCAGGGTATCTCAATGGTGATAGCACTTTCATTGCTCATTTCCTTTCTGCTTTGCCACGGCTTGCCATAAACATTCGAAAAATGGTTGCACATTGTCCCATTCTGAAATCAAGGAGTCTGGCATCGGTGAGAAACGATAGTTATGGACATAAGAGTTCATGGTTTCTGGTGACAGCGGGGAATTGTTATTGCTCATGGCAAACTCCATTCCCTTCGTCAAGTCTCTATTTGCCACCTTGCTTGTTTTCAGATGCTCTATGACGGTCTGCAACTTCTGGCGTAAGGTTTTACCCGACGTGCTTGAAGTCAGTTGCCCTTCCTTCAACAACTTAAAGGTCTCAATATACACATCCACCGACATTTCTAAGAATATTCTGAACATGACAGCAACCGTGTTGGCATAGTTCTTTACGATGAGGCCTCGCATCTCGTGGAAAATTTTCGCAATGCGGTCGTCTGCTATGTAAATCTTTAATTTCTTGGGCACGAGGGTCACTCGTGGCTTTACATTGGGCACAGGGGTTGACTTGGATCGCTTTTCTGCTTCGGCTTCCTGTTCCACGGAATTGGTTGTAAAATCCCATCTCGTTGTTTTGTTTACAATAGAATTAGGGCTTTCTCTTTCCCAAAACATATCATGCATATACTTCTTGCGATCCTTTTTATTGTAAATCTTCGCCACCTTGAAATCATCCGTCAGCATGTCTGTGACTATTTCTGTCAATGCCTTTGTGACCACTTCCTTCTTCACATCTGAGGTCAAGCGTCCCTTTTGAAGGGAGATGCCCAAGGTTTCTCTAACATCCGGATCTGCAAGGAGTCTCTGTAGATTCGTCACTTTCAAGGTACCTAAGCGGTTCTTGAAGTCGTCATCTACTGCTGACGAGTCCTGTAGCATGTTGATGACCTGAAGCGCCATGGAGGTCTTACCCTTTGTAGCCACGTCAAATCGTTGCTTCTGGATGGAAGTCCATTGCTCCGTTCCGATTCCGTGCAGTCCATTGGCGTGCTTGCGCTCTATCCAAAGATAGGCTTCGTCGGTGCTCTCACATACTCCACATTCCACGCTATGAATGAGGCTTGACTCATTTTCTGCCACCAACTTGACAAATTTCTTCTTCAGTGACAAGTGCTTGTCGTCAATCAAGTCAGGATTGAGGAGTATCTTCAGCGTCGTGACACGGCGATTTCCTTCCATAACAACGAACTTGTTGTCGCCATCTTGTGACTTGACGACAAGGGGCATGTCAGTAGGATTCAACCCGTTCTCCAATATATCAACGGCCAAGCGGTATAAGTCATCCTTATGCTTGCCGACCATTTTGTTGATGGCTTCCAACTGTGACGATTGGTGCTCGAAACGAAAGTTGTCGAGGTCGAGGAACAAGTTGGTTACTTTGATTATTTTTGTTTTCATTTCTAATGATAGTTAGTGATAAGATTATTGTAAACCTTTGCGACAGGCAGGAGTTTCCCACGCTGCCACAAAGGAATCACATGTATTCTTAATTTCGGTGCAAATCGTATCAAGCAATGGCTTAGACATCTCATCAAGCTACCACTGATTGCATGAAGCAACGTTTGTGAAGGTGACTACTTGATTGGAAGTCCACATCCTTGTTGGTGTTCCATCTCGTGAATGGCCTTGTTTACCAGTTCTTGCTTGGGTGGAAACGCTGCCCTCACTACATTAGTCAAGGCTTGCGCCAACAATTGCATTTCCATGTTCACGTCTTCTGGAGTGTTGAACTCGAATTGGGCGGAAGTCATCAAATTACTGAACATCTGCTGTACAGTGCCATACTGTAAGGTGTCATCGACTGGAACTTTATAAAGCTTTGCCAACGAACGCTCGTTGATGCCCAACAATTTGGAGAACTGCTTGCGAGACGGGACTCGCCATCTTATCTGAATTCGGCGAATTTCTTCAGCGGCAGTGGTTAACCAACTGTTCGCCTTGACTTTCGTCGATCTGAGTTTCATTAGGCATAGAGTTTAGCACTCTAAGTGTAAATCCTGCCTGAATTACTAATATTCTCAAATCTTCTACAAAAGTCTGTTAACAGTGATGTACTCTATAGGGTACATCACCCACAATTCAAGTTTAAGTACCTTTGCTCACGAAATCAGAAAATGATTTTTAATATTATTATTGTTAAACCATATAATATAATAAGGTATATGAAACTAAAAGCAACTTATACTCGCCGTATCTTGGCGATGATGTATTTCCCCGACTGCGAACCTGCGAATGCCGTGCGCCGTCTGACCAGCGAAATCAAACGCTGTGTGGAACTATATGAACTCCTGACCGCCAAGGGTAGAAACTTTGATCGCAAGCAGATTCTCACCATCCGTGAGGTGAAACTTATCGAGGAATTTCTGGGCGAACCAGCATGCTCTATTGAGGATGTGC